>RCNB010000126.1_pt1 | contig 52373 bp, 55 predicted proteins | sample 2041321 | NCBI WGS metagenome assembly RCNB01 (sample SAMN09708232, study PRJNA481090) | Marine sediment metagenome, whole genome shotgun sequencing project.
ACCTCCAAACGCAGGTATACGAGGAGGGAATTCGAAAAACAATTCAGAATGGGTATTTCGCCAAACGGTCTGGAGATGTAATTGTTACCTATACTTCTGGCACTATAATACATCCCAACCCTAATATAGCCGTAGAAAAGGTAAATGGAACGGTACATGGTTCAGGATATACCTATGACACGCAAGTGCCCCTAGTTTGGATGGGTGCCGGTATTTCTAAAGGGGAATCTGTAAGAGCCGTAAATCCAATTGACATAGCTCCTAGTCTTTCCATGTTTTTAAACATTCCCTTGCCGAGTGCATCACAAGGAAAACCACTTATAGAGTTATTTGAAAAATAAGATACAAATAGTATTTATTTTATCCTTCTAGTATCCAAAATTTCAGTTTTGAACTTGGTGGGACTCCCTAAAATAACAAAAAACTCCATAAGATACTTTTTACATTTTGCAAACTCTGTAGGATGGTCAAAATAAACTTTATGGGCATCGACAATCTCCATCATTTTAACTTGGTTTTCCAAAAACTCATCCCTTATAAAGTTCATGGTAGCATCAGATCTTTTAAAGCCCCTGTATAAACGATCGGTAACCGACTCTAGAGGCAACTCTTTCCCTGCTATTTGTGAAACAACAGAATAACTAACATCGCATAATCCCGACATATCAAAATCGTAGGGAATAGGAATTGAAAAACCATTTACAAATAAAATTTTCTGGTTGTGTTGATAACCGGTAGAAAAATCGGTATTTCCAATCATGAATTGAAAAAAAGCGTTTCGTATCGAATACAAAGAATCTTGCTGCAGGGGATGCACATTTGTTTTTAGCTTTTTACCCCCAAATCTGTCCTCTAACTCATCTATATCTTCAATAAAAAAGGCTTTGACATTATGATTAATTACTTTTTTGCCTCTAGATTCATCAAGGCTAAGTTCCAATAATCGGGTTTTAAAATGATATTTGGAAACCACCTCATAGAGTTTGTAAGCTAATAATTCCTTAATGACATTATCATTTGCATCCTTCTCGTTTAAACAGGGTAAGACCAACTTTAATTCCTTATTTCCCTTAAAGAGTGTTCCTTTCGCATCTTCTTTTTTGAGCTTCAATTTTACAGGAGCAAAATAACAGTTCTTACGTCGAAAATTGCCTCTAGCCCTAATTCTTACAGGAAGTGTTGTCATAGTATACTCAACATCCGTATACTTTAGTTCAATATCCAAATAAGTACTATCGTTAGTATGTCTTTTAAGGTCTCTACTGCTATAAGATAACTCCACAGGAAGCACAGTTTGTGTAACAAACAACTTAGATACCTTGCCTAGCTTTTTGCTTTTACCATCCTTTTGACCAAAACATGTAAGTGACAAAAAAATACAAAGCGTTAGGAGTCCTAGTTTAGTTTGTATCTTACTCATTTTCTATTAACTTTACCTGTAAAGTATTAAAAATTAAATTATTAAACTCTATCTCTCTTCTCTAAATTATAGAACACTAATAGTGGTGGCTATTTCCGTTGCTGCCGTTTTTCTTTGTTATCACTTTGAAATTTATTTTAATGTTGATTTGACCTTGCTAAGCATAGCCATTATTTTTCCTCTTGTATTTACCATAAGAGGATCGTTTAGAAGACGAGAAAAAGCCTTAGAGCATTTGAGTCAGTACAGGAGTGCCATGAAAACACTCTCTTATTTTATTACGACAAGCAACTTAAAAACAGAAGAAGAAATAACATTAAAATTATTGATTCAAAACATAGAGGATAAGACCTTGAAACATTTAAAAAGTGACGAAGGGAATATTACAGATCTGGATGCCGAAATTGATAAAGTATATGGTTTTATTTTGGAGAAAAGAGAGACTATACCAAAAAGTTTAAAGGATAAATTATTTAAATATCTTTGTGACTTGCATGAAGCCGTTGATAACCTTAACGGAATTCATGTTCATAGAACACCGGTTAGCTTAAAGGCCTACTGTAAAGTATTTATTTATGTTTTCCCACTAATTTATGCACCTACCATAATATTCAACATAGGACAAAACGATAATCATTTCGCTGTGTATTTTGTAGTGATACTTACAGAATTTATACTTATTTCTTTGTATAATATACAAGATGATTTAGAATATCCTTTTGATGATAAAGGTTTAGACGATATAAAATTGGACCATTTTAAAGTTTTACGTTAGTATCCAAATAAAGTTGCCTTCATCCATTTAGACAAAGGCAACTTGCAACCAACCTAAAAACTATATTATATTATTTTCTTTTTCGCTTTACATTCATAATCGGGTTTTCCGATTTCGTTCTTTTTTTATCTACAGTACCTTTACCTGATTTGAGATACTGTTGGTATCCTCTACCCCTAAACTCGTATACAGTGCCACTATCTGGGTGGAAGAGTTCTATTGTGCTATCATTGATTACATAGAGTTCAAAATAATCGGTTCCCATAAAATCATAATCCAAAGTCAATGTCTTTAAACTTTGATCTCCAGCAACATCATACACTTGAAAATCACCTTCATAATCCCACCTTAGGTTTCCTAACGAAGTATTTGGCGCATCTATGGAAGAACGAAAAAATTCAGGTAGAAACTGTAAAAAATTTTCATCGTCAAAATCGTTCAAGATACCTTCTTCACTGGCATAGGATTTCTCCCAAGCATCATACTCTTGCATGAAATAGTTGATGTTGTCATAAAATACCATATCATAATCAAAATTGTTGCTTTGGAACCCACGTAATACATACGAAGTGTTAGATCTTGTATCTAATAATTCAATAGTATTATTGTTTAAGGCATATACTTCCAATAACCAAAGTCCGTCCACATCATGATCAATCTCCACCACGCCACGCAAGGTACTGTAGTACCCTACATCTATCCCCAAGCCACCACCGGTCTTCCCAATACCTACAATATTGTTATTGGCGTATACCGCTCCCCTATCAAAAGAGATGGTAAAAGCACGTTGTAAAAAAGGGACTTCCCCATTACCACGGGTTTTATTAATATCTACATACCAAAGGTCGTAGGATTGTAAAACTTGATCCGTATTAAAAGCGGATTCGGCTATAAAATCGTCCTCTATAATCACATCCGCATAACAAGATACCAAGGTGGTTGCTAAAAGTGCATATCCAAGAAGTAGTTTTATTGTTTTCATGTTATTCGGTTTTAATAATTCCCTTTATACAAAACAAGCACCATGCCAAAATATATATATTACTGATTATCAGACATTAACATTCTTATGTTTGCCCGATGGTTTTGAATACCTATTTTTAAGCCATGAAGAACGAAAAGACATTTGCGGTTTTAGGAGGAGGAAGCTGGGCAACTGCCATAGTAAAGATGCTAACAGGAAATGGTCGTAAAGTTGGATGGTACATGCGGAATACGGATGCCATTAAGCATATTAAAACCCAAAGGAACAATCCAAACTATTTGAGCTCGGTAGAATTTCCAGTAGCGCTCTTAGATTTGTCCTCTGACATTAACAGTACCGTAAGCACCTATGATGTGCTTATTTTTGCAATCCCTTCGGCCTTTTTAAATACTGAACTAGAAAAATTGACTGCTTCCTTTGAGGGTAAAATCATCTTTTCCGCTATTAAGGGCATTGTTCCAGAATCTGGGCTTATTGTTGGCGAGCATTTTCATAGAAAATATGATGTTCCGTTCGAAAAAATTGGCGTGCTTACCGGTCCTTGTCATGCAGAGGAAGTAGCCTTGGAGCGACTTTCCTATTTAACCTTGGCCTGCGCAGATTCGCAGAAAGCCGAGTTAGTAGCCAATGCTTTAAAAAGCGATTATATTAAAACCAAGATTTCCGACGATATTATTGGAACCGAATACGCCGCCATGCTTAAAAATATCTACGCCATTGCAGCGGGTATTGCTCACGGATTGGGTTATGGAGATAACTTTCAAAGTGTGCTGATGAGCAACGCCATACGTGAAATGAAACGCTTTATAAAAAAGGTACACAAAATGAAGCGTAACATAAATAACTCCGCCTATTTGGGAGATCTCCTAGTAACGGGCTACTCTACCTTTAGCCGCAACCGAATGTTCGGGAATATGATCGGAAAAGGGTACACCGTTAAAAGCGCACAGATGGAAATGAGCATGGTTGCAGAAGGTTATTACGCCACCAAAAGTGCTCATCTTTTAATGGAAAAATTGGAAAAAAAATCTAAAACACCTATTATAAATACCGTCTATGAAATTCTATACAAGAATGGAAATGCCAAGCGACTTTTTAAGGAATTGACAGATAACTTGGATTAAGCCCGTTCCATAGAAAAGTCCGAATGCTCCTTCATTTCCTTTTGTAAGGCTTCTTTCCAATCTAAGATTTGAGCATCGTCGACTTTAAAAATGGTTTTGAATTCTTTTAACACAGGCTCCATATAGGTGCGTACATTTTCAATATCAAAGTATAACCTTCCTGTTCTTCTGATGAAGAAATCCATTGGGTTATGGACCATTTCGAACGTAATCCCAAATTGAAGTTCTGCTAAAATTAGTTTGGTAGGATTATTTTTTTCTTTCCTTACTTTATATTGCTCCAAAATGGTTTCGGTTTGTTTTCCGTAATTGGTAACTAAGAACCAGGCATCATACTCGGTAAAACCATCCGTTTTAATACGCTCATATATTTCTGAAATATACTTTTTAACGTGCTTATATTTTTTAAACTCATTCCCGCAAAGTGGGATGTCTTCGGTAGTACAAGGTTTTAATTTAGCTTCATATTCTTCCTCCATATTTTTGGCAACTTGATCCACCACCCGTTCTGCCATTTTACGATAACCCGTAAGTTTCCCGCCTGCGATACTAATAAGTCCAGTATTGGAGGTGAATATTTCGTCCTTACGAGATAGTTCAGAAGCGGACTTGCCTTCTTCATGTATTAAGGGTCGTAAACCCGCCCATGAGGAAATGATGTCTGCCATCTCCAAATTAATTTTAGGAAACATATTATTTACCGCGGAAAGCAGGTAAATTGCATCAGCCAAATCGGTTCTTACATAGTCCTTGTCATTATTGTAATTTGTATCGGTAGTACCCACATAAGTCACTTTACCACGGGGAATGGCAAACATCATTCTCCCATCAGGAACATCAAAATATACGGATTGTTTTACCGGAAGTTTCTCAAACGGAAACACCAAATGCACCCCTTTGGTAAGATGTAATCGTTTTCCCTTTTTAGAGTTATTAACGCTTCGTAGCTCATCTACCCATGGCCCGGCTGCACTAATTACATAGTTGGAATTGATATTGAATGAATCTCCTGAAAGTTCATCTTTTACGATGACACCTGATACTTTTTCATCAGTATATATAAAATTTGTAACTGCAGTATAATTTAATGCCGTTGCTCCAAATTGTAGGCTAGTCTTAATGTTTTCTATAGTAAGTCTCGCATCATCCGTTCGATACTCCGCATAGTAGCCAGCACCTTTTAAAATTTTTTTAGGCAATAAAGGCTCTAGTTTCAAAGCTTCCTTTTTTTTTAGCATTTGGCGCTTATCTTCCCCTGTTACCTGAGCTAAAATATCATATACTTTTAATCCTACAGAAGTAAGCCATTTTCCGTACAACCCATTTTCTATTAAGGGCAGAAGCATTTTTTCTGGCAATACTAAATGTGGCGCTAGTTTATGAACGATTGCCCGTTCCGAACCCACTTCCTTCACCAACCAAAAATCGAACTGTTTTAAATACCGGAGTCCACCATGAATGAGTTTAGTAGACTTACTACTGGTGCCTGATGCAAAATCATTTTTTTCTACCAAGGCGACTTTGAGCCCTCTTGATGCGGCATCCAAAGCAATACCACCACCGGTTATTCCCCCACCTATTACCACGAGATCAAACTGTTCCTTGGAGAGTTTCTCAATAGTATTCCCTCTTTTAAGATTTGAAAATTCAATACCCTTCATAACTTTTATTCCATAATTTTAGAGGTGTACCATGTTCTTCACTTCCTTAGCCCTCAAATTCCTTTTCTTACTTTATTTAGCTTTCCTCCCAACCTTTGGAACGTGCTACAGCTTTCTTCCAATTTGCATATAGGCGTTTTCTTTTTACCCGATCAAAAGTAGGCTTGAAAATACGGTTCATTGGCCTATTCTGGTCTATGTCCGATTGTGTCCAAAGTCCTACTTGAATTCCGGCTAAGAATGCAGCACCCATAGCTGTAGATTCAATGACTTCTGGGCGGTGTACTTCGGTATCCAAAATATCTGCCTGAAACTGCATTAAGTGATTATTCGCACACGCACCACCATCTACCCGAAGGTTATGTAGCTGTAGTCCGGAGTCGTCCTCCATAGCCTTTAAAATATCCTTGGTCTGATAAGCTAATGATTCCAAAGTTGCCTTTGCCAAATGAGCTCTTCCCGTATCTCGGGTTAGACCAAAAATGGCACCACGTGCATACATATCCCAATGCGGCGCTCCTAGACCGGCAAAAGCGGGAACAACGTAAACGGAACTCTCCCCTTTAACAGAATCTGCCAACGCCTCAGTTTCTTTTGCGTCCTGTATAATTTCGAGTCCGTCTCTAAGCCACTGAATTGCGGCTCCAGCAATAAAAACACTGCCTTCTAATGCATAATACACCTTTCCCCCTAATCCATAAGCAATAGTAGTCAACAATCCGTTTTTGGAAAATTGAGGCCGTTCTCCGGTATTCATCAACATAAAGCAACCCGTACCATAAGTATTCTTTGCCATTCCTTTTGAAAAACAAGCCTGACCAAACAAGGCCGCTTGTTGATCCCCCGCAATTCCTGCGATAGGAATTTTTATACCCTCAATCTCATAATCCCCAAAATGATATGCCGAAGGTTTTACTTCTGGTAGCATCTGTTCAGGAATTTCCAACTCCTTTAGCAAGCGTTTGTCCCATTTTAAGTCGACAATATCGTAGATCATCGTCCGTGAGGCATTCGTATAATCGGTTACGTGTTTTTTGTTTTTGGTCATATTCCACACCAACCAAGTATCTATGGTTCCCATCAACAGATCTCCGTTTTCTGCTTTGGCCTTTGCGCCTGATACATTATCCAAAATCCATTTCACCTTGGTAGCAGAAAAATAGGAATCTATAACCAGACCAGTCGTTTTTCTAACATGCTCCGTAAGTCCTTCTCTTTTTAGCTGTTCACAAATATTTGCGGTTCGTTTGTCTTGCCATACGATAGCATTGTAAACAGGTTCTCCAGTATGCCTGTCCCATACTACTGTTGTTTCACGTTGGTTGGTGATGCCAATCCCACTAATATTTGAGGGATCTACCTTCTGTTCTTCCAATAGTTGATTTAGGACTCCCAACTGAGAAGACAGAATCTCTTTGGCATCGTGCTCTACCCAGCCTGGTTTTGGAAAAATCTGTTTGAACTCCTTCTGGACCATTCCTTGTATTTCCCCTTTTTCATCTACAAGAAGTGCCCTGGAACTGGTCGTTCCTTGGTCTAACGAAACAATATATTTTTTTGCCATACTTAAATTGATAAGAATTTAAATATAACTTTAAAAAAGACCAATTCAAAAGACGATAGCGACCCGCACTTTAAACTAGCTAGAGATTAATATCAAATTGAGACCTTACTCTATCATATCCTTAGAAATATGATACTCGCGCTCAACCTTGCAGATTCTAACACTGTACTTTTCGTACCAATCTTTCCTACCTTTAGTTTGAGCTAAAATATGTTCGGTGTGCTCCTTCCATTTAGCAATGGATTCTAAGGTTTCCCAGTAACTTACGGTAATACCAACATCATCTCTTGCACTTTCTAAACTCAAAAAACCTGGCTGTTGTTTTGCCAAATCCTCCATAGTTTTTGCCATTTCCCCATACCCATGGTCACCAGAAGTTCTAGTAGATGTAAATATTACGGCATAGTAGGGCTTTTTCATTTCTATACTATAAATTCACGTTCTAGAAAATAGTCCACAATGGCCTGTTTCATCAAAACGGATTGCTCTCCGGCTTTTAAAGGAGGTAATTCTTCTTTTATGGTATAATGCGGCCAGCCATCTTCATCAAAAAAATCGAAATCATAATAACCATAAGGTTCCAAAAGCCTGCAGATAGCAATATGCATCAAATCCAGCTTATCGTCTTTCTTATATTTTTTATGATACTGACCCAATTCTTGCACGCCTACCAAATATATAATGGCATCCAATTCTAAAACATCTCCGTCCGCAAATTGTGCCGATAGCTTAGCTACCAAAACCCCCCATCTGTCTTTTAACTGTGTATCCCTAGCCATGTTCTACTTTTAAGCTATTTTTTTTGTTAAAGTAAAGGTACTAATCAATGTTCTATATTTGTTCTAAACTGATTTGAAATGACCATATTGGACATAATTTTAGGACTATTGCTCGTTTTTGGATTATGGAAGGGGCTTAAAAATGGTCTTCTTATAGAACTAGCCTCTATCATAGCGCTAATTGCTGGTATTTATGGGGCCATACATTTTTCATATATCGCAGGGGACTACCTGACCCAGCAAATGAACTGGGAAGAACGTTATATAAATATTACTGCGTTTATCTTAACCTTTATTCTCATTGTAGTAGCGGTTCATTTTGCTGGAAAATTACTCACCAAAGTAGCTAATATTGTACTATTGGGGCTTTTGAATAAAATTGCTGGAGGTTTATTCGGCACCCTTAAGGTTGCCGTAATCCTTGGAGCACTTTTGGTTTTCTTTGACCGCGCCAATAACAACTTAGGCTTGGTTTCCGAGGAAGCCAAAAACGAATCGACACTTTATCATCCGATTAAAGAAATTGGTGCCTTAGTATTCGATAGTATACTGCGAGATGACACCCCTGAAAAAGAGGAGACACCATAGTCGTCAAACTACTTAAAAGAAGGTTTAAAAGTAGTTATTCCTAAATTCTCGTCCTTTCATCGAAAAAAAGACAATTTTTATCGTATCAGACTAAATTTTAATTAATATTACAATGTCGATATCCCCTATTGACACGAGAACAAAGTAGTACCCACTTCTTATAGACCTACTTCCCTGCGTTGAGCAACCTGCTTACAAATAGAACACTATATGAAAATGAGAGCGCAACACGCTGTCCTTGTTTTGTTTGTATTGATTTTTGGTTCCTGCTCTACGGACCCAATTGAAAATACTCCCATTATTGAGGCAGCAAACGTAGTAGTATTAGAACAAGACGTATTGGACCTGGTAAATTTTCACAGATCTGAATTGGGGGTTAACCCATTAAAATTCAGCGCTATTGCCTACGAATATGCTAACAACCACACGGATTATATGATTACAAAAGGGAGTCTTAGTCATGATAATTTTAGTGCGCGCGCCTCTAGCATTGCCTCCAAAGTAGAAGTCCAAATGGTAGCAGAAAATGTTGCTAAAGATTATGACAATGCTCAAGAAGCATTTACCGGTTGGTACGAAAGTTCTAGTCATAAAAAAACCATGGAAGGCGATTTTACACATACCGCCGTAAGTGTTAAAAAAGATCCGAATGGCGACTTCTATTTTACACAGCTTTTTTATAAAGAATAACCAATTTAACCAGTAATCTAGGTTCTTATCGCTGTAAATCAACCATGCATCAGTAGTACTGTTTTTGAATACCGTCAAACTTGATTTTTTCTTTGACCAAAGGTGATTTACAGCCCAAAACCTAGTATCTATTCAACAAAAAAGCATGTATTTAACCGATAAACTCCCCTAAAACATAATTGTAGCACTTACCTAGAATTACCTTACACTTAAAGGATGTTTTGGTGGGTATTGCTCTGTTTGCCATTACAATCGCCCCAGATTGATTTAACAAACCCCGAGAAATGAGGCTTCTATTTATTTATTTTACCTTTTTGTCCTTTTTTATAAGCTCTTGTAGTAGGCATGAATTGACATCATTGAATTTTGAACAAGCTGTCGATTCCAAAAATGAACTGTTCATAGTTTCTACAGCAATGCATTCCACTACGGAATCAGAATTATTCGAAACAATTAACAACTATCGTTTAAGCATAAATTTGAATAGACCTACATTTAAAAGTGCTTCCAACTATTTTGCAGGGCAACACTCCAAATACATGATTTCTTAACAGCGTACTAGTCATGACAACTTTGCCAAACGTGCGGAACAGAATTCTATGAACACTGGAACCACCTATGCGCCGAGAACGTTGTAAAGAATTATGACACCATAGCGGAGGTATTTGAAACATGGCTGCAAAGTGAAGGATACAGGTAAAATATTGAAGGTAACTATACCCATTCCTCTATTGGCTTCAAACAAAAGGAAGATGGAGATCTTTACTTTACACAACTATTTTCTAGATAAAAATGATATTTTATCGTGCTTAAAAAGCTTTCGAAAACCCGATGGCTTTTTTTATACCTCAGTTTTTAGGTACAACTGGCACTATTCTTTAACTTACCTTAAAATATTTAGTATGCGTATTAGTCCACCCTTTAATCTGAATAATTGGATCGAAGAAAACCGTGATAGCTTAAAACCACCTGTTGGGAATAAAAACCTTTACAAAGATGCGGGAGATTACATTGTAATGGTAGTTGCAGGGCCCAATGCAAGAAAAGATTATCATTACAATGAGACAGAGGAACTTTTTTATCAGTTAGAAGGTCAGATCGAAATTCATATTCAGGAAAACGGAGAAAAAAGAACTATGACACTAGGTCCTGGAGATATGTACCTCCATCCCGCCAAAGTTCCACATTCACCGGTTAGGTATGAAAACTCTATTGGCTTAGTCATAGAAAGAAAACGATCTCACATGAATATTGACGATGGGCTGCTGTGGTTTTGTGACAACTGTAACCATAAATTATACGAGGCCTATTTTACCCTAAACGATATTGAAAAGGATTTTTTAGCCCATTTTAAATATTTCTACGGCTCCACAGCGTTACGGACCTGTGATAATTGCGACACAATTATGCCTACGGATGAACGCTTTGTAAAACACAATTAAATGGAAATTATAATTAAAGTACTCTTAGCATTCATAGTCTTTTTACATATATATTTTCTTTGGTTTGAAATGTTCGCTTGGACCACTAAGGGACCAAAAATATTTAGATCTTTTCCTAAAGAACTTTTTAATCAGACCAAGTCGATGGCAGCCAACCAAGGGCTATATAATGGTTTTTTAGCTGCAGGACTTTTTTGGACGTTCTTTATTACAGACGCTACTTGGAGTTCTAATATTTCTCTTTTCTTTTTGGGGTGTGTTGCCATTGCTGGTATATATGGAGCATTTACCGTAAGCAAAAAAATCTTCTATATTCAAGCAGTACCGGCGATCATAGCCATAATTCTAATTGTTTTGAAATGAAAACGATTCCTACCATTATACTGATTGTTACTTTCTTATCATCCATTTTATCAAATGCACAACTAATGACCCCAGAACAAGTAGTACAGCAATCATTGGAAAGTTATAATGATAGAAATATAGCAGTATTTATGTCCGTCATGGACACCAACGTAACTTTCCATAGTTTTTCTGATGGCGCCATAAGTATGAAGGGCGAAAAGGCATGCAAAGAATTTTATAGTTCACTTTTTACCAATTCCCCAAAGTTACATTCCACCATTCTCACAAGAACGGTATTTGGAAACAAGGTCATTGATCATGAAAGTATTGAAGGTAGAAATGGCAAGGGCGAAGTGATTGAACTAGTACTTATTTACGAAGTTAAAAATGAGAAAATATTTAAGGTTACAGTAATCCAAAAAGAATCTTGATAAGAATGATTATTCGTAACTTTGTAAAAATCTAACAATACACAATCAAAAAGTTATAAAATGTCAAAAATAGCTACCACCTTCGGAATTAATGATGCTTTAAAAGCACTAGGGATTAAAGATATTAACGACGGAACCTCTACTGGAACAAATAATTTTTCTTCTGGTGATATCATCTCCTCCTATTCTCCTGTGGATGGTTCGCTTATTGGACAAGTCCGAACAACATCCGCACAGGACTATGAAAAAGTGATGTCCACCGCTACGGAAACTTTTCAGCATTGGCGAAAAAAGCCTGCTCCTTTAAGAGGAGAAATTGTACGCCAATTTGGAGAAAAACTACGCGAACTAAAGGAGCCTTTGGGGAAATTAGTTTCCTATGAAATGGGAAAAAGTTACCAAGAAGGACTTGGCGAGGTACAAGAGATGATAGATATCTGCGATTTCGCAGTAGGTCTATCCAGACAGCTTCATGGATTAACTATGCATTCCGAAAGACCAGGACATAGAATGTATGAACAATATCATCCGTTAGGAGTGGTAGGAATCATTTCTGCCTTTAATTTTCCTGTAGCAGTTTGGGCATGGAATACAGCTTTGGCTTGGATATGTGGTGATGTTTGTGTCTGGAAACCATCAGAAAAAACACCCTTGTGCGGTGTTGCCTGCCAAAACATAGCAGCACAAGTACTCAAGGAAAATAATTTGCCAGAAGGTATATCCTGTATGATTAACGGAGATTATAAAGTTGGGGAAATGATGACACAGGATGGTCGTGTTCCTTTAGTCTCTGCAACAGGGTCCATCCGTATGGGGAAAATAGTAGCTCAGGCTGTTGCCGGAAGATTAGGTAAATCCCTTCTAGAGTTAGGCGGGAACAACGCCATTATAGTTACCCCTGATGCAGATATTAAAATGACGGTTATTGGAGCTGTTTTTGGAGCAGTAGGTACTGCGGGGCAACGTTGTACTTCAACGAGAAGAATAATCATTCATAGTTCTATATACGATCAAGTAAAAGATGCTGTAGTTGCTGCATATGGTCAATTACGTATTGGTAATCCGTTAGATGAAAACAATCATGTTGGACCATTAATAGATACAGATGCGGTTGCGCATTATACCAATGCACTGGAAAAAGTTGTTTCCGAAGGAGGTAATATCATCGTAGAAGGCGGTGTTTTAGAAGGCGAAGGCTATGAAAGTGGTTGTTATGTAAAACCGGCAATCGCAGAGGCACAGAATTCTTTTAAAATCGTACAACACGAAACCTTTGCTCCTGTACTTTATCTTATGAAATACACAGGGGAACTGGAAAATGCCATTGCGATTCAAAACGGAGTGGTACAGGGGTTATCTTCTGCGATTATGACCAATAATCTTAGAGAGGCAGAACGCTTCCTATCTGCAGCCGGTAGTGATTGTGGTATAGCAAATGTGAATATTGGCACTTCTGGTGCAGAAATTGGTGGTGCTTTTGGTGGCGAAAAAGAAACAGGTGGGGGACGTGAAAGCGGTTCTGATGCTTGGAAAGTGTATATGAGAAGACAAACCAACACCATTAATTATACTGCAGAGCTACCTTTAGCACAAGGTATTAAGTTTGACCTATAAAAATCTAAGGAATATTCTGACCCGCATTTTCATGTGTCCAACTACCTCTTAACATGGCCTGTGCTCCTAATATTACAACCATGAATAAGAATCTGAAGGAAGATGTGATTTGTTTTTTAATTTTTTTCATTCCATTTATTATTCTCTAGTGAAGATAGTGGAACACTAAACAAGTTGTATTTAGTTGTGTATGGTTTGATATGATTTCTGTACAACAGGAAAATATTTATTCTTAAAAAAAAGCCCTATTACGAATTCGTAATAGGGCTTTTGCAACTAACTCAAATATGTTTTGAAATCCTACCACAGTGCCGGAACTTTGTCGGGAGCTATAGGATACTATTATTTGTTCTATAAAGTTCGACATAATAGTCTTTTCACTCCTTACAAATTATACCGTTTATACACGAGCCTGTACCAATGGAAATAAATTATGTGTAATTGGAAAATCTCCTGTACGCTGATTACTAGCAATTAAGAGCGTTAATATTGAAAATTTTAAGATTTTTTTAATACATTGTATGTCAAACACTAAATCATTCTTAAAAATGACAAGAACAACAAAGTATCTATTGCTGATGCTTCTTACCATTCTGCTGGGAACTTATTTCTATATTACCTGTTGCAGTGAATGTGGAGAAAGCATTATCGAAGAACCTCCAAAAGAGGCAGGAATTCCCATAGTAGCAGAGGCAACTTCTTATCCTTTTGCTTTTAGCGATGGTGATTACGCGTATAACGAAAATGACAACTATAACTTTAACGCATCATCATCGGATATTTTGATGCCTTTATCCGCGAATATGAGTACCGGTATTACAAGTCTAAAAAACTTTTTATCGACAAATGCAGGTAAGGTTATAAACATCGCTGGTTATTACAAAAGTGATGAAACGAATGACTCTGCTTACCCAAACTTGGGGTTGGCGCGTGCCAATGCGGTAAAAAATCACATAGTTGCCAATGGTATTTCAGCTGCTAGTATTAATACCACGGGGGAATTAATGAACAGTATGGTGGCCAAAGAAGATATTTATTTAGGTCCTGTAGCATACAGTATAACTGGGGAATCGGAAACGGCTTCCGATGAACTTAAAACGCTCTATGACCAAATAAAAGCGAACCCATTGGTACTTTACTTTGATACAGCGGAAGCCTCCATAAACCTATCAGCAGAACAGCGCCATAAAGTTGCTAACATTTCCAGATATTTAGATAAAGTAGAAGGAGCGACCGTAAACATTGTTGGGCACACTGACAATACAGGTGTAGCATCTACCAACATGAAGCTTGGATTGAACAGGGCCAACTTTGCTAAAGCATATTTCATTAAAAATGGGATTTCAGAGACTATAATCAATACTTCTTCTAAAGGACAAACAGCCCCTGTTACAAGTAATGCAACTAAAGATGGCCAAGGTAAGAACAGAAGAACGGTAGTAACACTAAACTAAATAAACACTAATACTAAAAATTAAGATAAAATGGATTTTGAAAATATAAACATCTGGTGCTGGTTAATTCCCTTGTTGGTAGGAGCAATATGTGGAATTCTTGGATATTTGCTAGGGCGTGGAGGTAACACGACAATCGATAATTCGGCAGACTTAAAACTTCTAGAAGATAAAAATGCAAAACTACAGGCCGATTTAGCTACCTGTAACAAAAAGATAAGTGTCAATGCTAATCTTGGAGCTTCTGCAGCATCTTTTGCTGCCGGAGCAGCAATAGCTTCTATTCCTTTTGATGGTGCAGCTGCAAAAGCTGTTTTTGGAAAAACTGTAAAACAGGATGACCTTAAAATTGTAGAAGGAATAGGACCTAAAATTGAGGGTATGTTCAAAGACGCAGGTATAAAAACATGGAAAGCACTTTCAGATGCTACCGTTGCCGATTGCCAGAAAGTACTTGACGGCGGTGGCAAGCGTTACCAAGTACACGACCCTGCTTCCTGGCCAATGCAATCGAAAATGGCATATGAAGGAAAATGGAAAAAACTTGCTAAATGGCAAGACGAACACGATCACGGAAAATTATAATACACTTACCAACCTAAACTAAAAACCCCGATTCCATATGGAATCGGGGTTTTTAGTTTATCCTAATTGGTTTATAGTCTACCGTTGGCTTCAACCCATTTAAAGTGGTATTGATCTTCGGGAAACTTCATTCTAGATGAAATACGCTCTAATCTTTCCGGAAGTTTCATCAAATAATCTCTTGCTTTTTGTGCCTCATCATTAAGACCTCTAACAGTGTCAATTTCCCAGAAAGCGTTTAGTTTACTTAGTATCTCAATATAATCTTGAGCAGTATAAACACCTAAACGTTGCGCACAGTTGGAAAAATTCTCGAACGCAGCACCAATAGTTCCACCAGATTCCCTTAAAAAATGGGCAGGCATTATAATCTTTTGTTTCATCATATCAGCAAAAGCCAACATCATTCCATTAGGGTCATGCCCTAAAATAGTCTTTACAAACTCTCTATATGCTAAATGATGGCGCATTTCATCACCTGCGATAATAGTGCACATTTTACCCAACAAAACGTTGCCCTTTTTCTTTGCCATTTGGCCTACGCGTTTGTGAGAGATATTCGTCGCCAATTCCTGAAAAGAAGTGTACACAAAGTTCTTGTAGGGATCTCTGTCGGTTCCAATATCAAAACCATCGGAAATTAAATGTTGAGTAGTAATTTCTATTTCCCTCATGTTTACCCTACCGGATAAATAAAGATATTTATTTAGCACATCGCCATGCCTGTTTTCTTCTGCAGTCCATGCACGGACCCATTTAGCCCATCCGTTGGTTTTATTTTCTCCATGTTGGTCTATTCCCACAACGTCCATCAACCAAGATTCATAGGTTGGCAAGGCTTCTTCCGTTATCGTATCTGCGACCATAGTGACCCAAAAGTCATAACCTAGTTCCTTAGATTCTTCGCGAAGTTGTTCTACGTGGTCCAAAAAATTATCGCTTTGGGGGTCAGGCAAAAAATCTGTTGGTTGCCAAATATCTTCGGGCTGTATTAGAAAATTTTCCATAAAGCCTTCCACCTCCGGCTCAATAGCCTGCATCACGTCTAATCTTATATTTTTTTCTGACATTTCCCCCATTTTTATCAAAGTTCGTAATTATTAACTAAAATACGTTCAAAACTATCTCAATTTTCAATTTCTGCCATGCTCCCCCGGATAAAATGTATAAACAGGGCTGCTTTGCCAATACATTTTTGAATTTATATCCATTATAGTCAAAGGTCCTTTAAAGGCGGCTCCCGTATCAATATTCCAAACATTTGCTGCATTTTGGGGAGTGGTTTTCCCTATCCGCGTTACCGGAGTATGACCAATATAAATCTCCTTGTACTGGGATAGTCTTTTAGGATAGTAAAAATCGTCTTTCTCTAAACTAGGGTTTAAAGAAAGTACAAGTTCCCAAAGAGTGCGGTCCCAATAAAAGGTTACAGCAGAATATTCAAATTCTACCCCTTTTAGATTGGTAAATCCAGCGTGCAAAAAAAGCCTATTAGTATCATCAAGATAATAATTTTTTAGGTTTTTATAAAATTCCATATGCAACGCCTTTACTTCTTTACTCACATTTTGATACGAATTCACTGTAGCTTCACCCCCATGTTTAAACCACATTGGATTATCCGTTGGTCCAATCAACCATTGGTAACAGAGTTCATCATGATTTCCCCGCAGAAAAATACAGTTATGGGTTTTGTCTAACTCTAGAAGAAAGTCTACCGTTTCAACAGCTTGACTCCAACCATCTATATAATCTCCAAGAAAAATAAGGGTATCATTGGAGGACACATTTGCTTTTTTCAACACTTGTTGTAGCCCTTTTAATCCCGAATGGATATCTCCTATGACCAAGGTTCTTTCGTTTCTCATTTTGCAAAAATGGCAATAACGCCAATGACTACAAGAATAAAAAGAACTGAAAATAAAATTTTCCAAAATGAGTACGGTCTGCTTCCGCTCAAAACTCCTGTTTGTCCGTTAATATAAAAATGATACTCTTTTCCATTATACCGATAAGAACTAATGTATACAGGGAGCAAAATATGTTTGAATGTTTCTTTTGATAATTTTATATCTGTACTAGTAATACGCTGGGTGTCTCCCCCAATATCCCTTCGTATCCAATTATACGCAATTTGTTTGGCTTCTTGAAACGATTGATGATGCCCTTCCTTAAGCGATACCGTATATTTTTCCGTAACAAAACCAGAGAGATATTTAGAATTAAAAACTACTAGTTCCTTTAAGTTCCACAAAGCAACGGCAGCCGGAATATTCCTTCTTTTTTTTTGCGAGGCATTAATAAGAATGTCATCTATAAATCCATCGATATTGCCAACAGCGTGTGTCCATTTGGTTTTGCGTACCTGTCGTGTTCGTTTTCCTTTATTACTATTGTACGTCTGTGTTTCATAGTAATAATTCCCGCGTTGTCCTTGGTACGAGGCAAAAACATTACTATCAAAAGTCCAGTAGGGCACATAAAGCCCATGTAAACCTTCAGGGTTTAGCGCAGCTCTTTTTAGCCTATTTGGAGCAAACCACAAACGCACTACCCAAGTTTTAAAAATACCCCTTGCGTCTTTTGTGCCTAATTGAAAAGGAACCAAGGCACCTGGCAATATCCATCCTTCTTGTTCTATATCTTCACGTATTAGTGGTTCGCTGCAATACACGCAATCCAAGGATTTGTAGTTTTCCTCCACATGCTGGTTGGCACCACAATTTTTACAATGTAAGAGATCAATGGTTTCCGTAAAGGCATTCTCGCCCACTACCTTTAAATAGTGTGCGAGCTCCAGTTCTTCAAAACTACTCTTGGATTGTTCAATAAATTCCTCATAGCCACAATACTCACAGTTCAGTTGATGTGAACCCGGTTTAAATTTAAGTTCTGCGCCACAGTTGGCACATGCCTTTTTATGTTCAGACTCTTGAATTTCTTCCATTCGTATTTTGCACTTGCTAGCGAGTATTATAATCTTTATTAACCTCTCTTATCTTAAGTTGTTGGTAATGGCGGGGGTGTATTACCGCCTAAAAATGATTTTAATTCCTCTACTTCTTTTAGGTTTGCCCATTTGGACATCCCTTGTTTCCAAACTAAGGAATCTCTGTTAATAGTTCTATTAGCAAAAAGCTCTTTAAGCTTATCAAATGAAACGGGACCTGTCTGTTGTCCGTTAACTGCATAAAAATAACTTACCTGAACAGGAACGGGAGGTGGGCCTTGTAGTTGTGCTTGTTGAGATTGACCTCCAAATGGCTGACCAGATGGTTGGCCCATCATAGTTCCCATCTGTTGTGCTAAGACAAAACCCATACCCATACCCATACCGGCACCAGCAGTGCCGCCTTCGTTTGCGGCAGCTAGCTCCATCGCTTTAGCTGCTTTAAATTGAGCCAATTTGGTCATATCTAGCTTGTCTAATCGGCTATATTCAAAAATCTCTTTTTTAAGCTCTTCAGGCATGGAAACATTCTCTATATAGAATTTTTCTAATTCAATACCTACCCGATTAAATTCTGGTTGCATAACCGTCTGGCACGTTTCTGACAATTCGCTGGTATTGGCTGCGTATAACTCTACTGGCAAATTAGCTTCCCCAACAGTGTCAGTAAAACGGGTAACAATCAAACTTTTTAGATGCTCGTTCACCTCATAATTAGTGAAATTTCCATCTGTTCCCACGACATCAACCACAAATTTTCCCGGGTCGTTTATCCTAAAACTATAGGTTCCAAAAGCGCGAATTTCAACAAGACCAAAACGATTATCACTTAGCATAAAGGGATTTTTTGTACCCCATTTTTCATCTGTAAACAAGCGTGTACTCACAAAATAGACCTCCGCTTTAAACGGACTATCAAAACCATATTTCCAGCCCTTCAAAGTTGTTAGAATAGGTAAATTTTTAGTATTCAAGGTGTAGCTTCCCGGTTTAAAAGTATCTGCGAGTTGTCCTTCGTTTATAAATACTGCCGTTTGTCCTTCTCTAACAATTAGCTGGGCATTATTTTTGATTTCATTCTGGTAGCGTTCAAAACGATGCACTATAGTATCATTTGAAGTGTCCAACCATTCAATAATGTCTATAAACTCATGGCTCAGTTTTTTCTTTATCTCATCAAATATGCCCATATTTTGTGTGTTTTATAATTGAAGTAAAAAGGTAGGGAATTCCTTAAAGCACAACAAGTATATAGAGGTTTGATTGACCGATTAAAATCGTAACTTTCTACTAGTTTGACTTAAAACATCAAAAAAAGAATAATTCGCAACAAAACATACATCAAACTCTTTTTTCTGTTTACCTTAGAAATTCCAATTTCTAAGGTAATTTTATGAAAAAGGTATTTTGTATTGGCGAATTGCTAATAGATTTTGTTGCAGAAAATCAAGGGAATGATTTGTCTAAGGCTATGGAATTTACGAAGAAGGCAGGAGGTGCCCCTGCAAATGTTGCATGTGCAATTAGCAAACTAAAGGGTAAAAGTGTTTTTATTGGCTGTGTTGGTGACGATCCCTTTGGTGCATTCTTATTGAGTATCTTGGAAAGGGAAAATGTGGATATCTCCTTGGCTCAGAAATCGGAAGTTTTTACCACTTTGGCTTTTGTTTCTATTGATAAAGATGGGGAGCGAGATTTTGTTTTTAGCAGGGGTGCCGATCGAGAACTAAAATACGATTCGTCCTTAAAACATGATTTCAAAACAAATATGGTCCACTTTGGCGCTGCAACGGCACTCTTAGGGGGAAAGTTAGAGGATGCTTACGGTCGGTATTTTTTTGACGCACTCACGCAAAATGCCTTTATCAGTTTTGACCCAAATTACAGAGTAGATCTTTGGAAAAACAAGGAAGAGCAATTTATTAAAAAGTGTATGCCCTTTGTCCAAAAATCACACCTATGTAAATTTAGCTTAGAAGAGGCTCAATTATTATCGGGTAAAATCGATTTAAAAGAGGCTTGCGACGTTCTTCATGAAATCGGAACAGAAACCATAGTAGTTACCCTTGGTAAGGAAGGCACTTTACTTAGCACAAAAAAATACAGTAAAACCATTCCTAGTGTTTCTGTAACACCGATTGATACTACAGGGGCAGGCGATGCCTTTATAGGGTGCCTTTTAAAGCAAATTGCCTCCCAAACCGATTTGGTAGCAACACTAAAAGATGAAGATATGCTCACAGCAATGGTGGCTATGTCGAATAAAGCAGGTGCTATTACCACCACTAATTTTGGTGCTATAGAATCGCTCCCCAACCAAAATCAATTAGCTTCCTAAATTCCTAAAATGAATCAAGCTGCTTTACATCGCCTACTGGTCTCCAAAAGACCAAAATTAGGTGTAGATAACACCCAAGATTTATTTAACACAAGACTTTCTACCAATCTATCTCTGATTAGTTCCCTATTTTTTTCACTCTACCCCAAAGAGAACTACGAAGTTTATTTTCATAAACTTTTAACGGAAATAGAAACTCTTTTCTCGCAACGACCTGAATCATTAAAAACCTTAGACTTAGAACGTTTGAAAGCGGGAAATTGGTACCAAAGTGAGCGATTGGTAGGAATGCAATTGTATGTAGACCGGTTTAACAAAAATATAAAGGGCCTAAATGAAAAACTTCCCTATTTTGAAGATTTGGGTATTAACCTTCTACACCTAATGCCAATTACTACTAGACCTTCTGGAGAAAACGATGGAGGTTATGCTGTGAACAGTTATCATGAAATTGATGCCAAATATGGTTCAAAGAAGGATTTCGTCAACTTGGCCAAAAAAGCAAGATCAAAAGATATGATTTTGATGCTAGATTTTGTTGTGAACCATACTTCAGACGAATTTGAATGGGCAAAAAAAGCCATGGCTGGGGATAAAAAATATCAAAACTTTTATTACACCTATCCGGATCGGCAAATTCCCGATGAATTTGAAAAGACCTTACCAGAAGTTTTTCCCAAGACCGCTCCTGGAAGTTTTACCTATAATCACGACATGGAAAAATGGGTCATGACCTGTTTTAATACGTATCAATGGGATTTAAACTACACCAATCCAGAAGTGCTCATCGCAATGTTGGGCAACTTGGTTAAATTAGCGAATATGGGTGTGGATGTTATCCGTTTTGATGCCCTTGCATTTCTTTGGAAAAAAATAGGAACTATATCTCAAAACCTTCCGGAAGCACATCAGTTAATAGCACTATTCAGAATGTGTTTGCAAGTAATTGCTCCTGGGGTTATACTGCTTGCAGAAGCTATTGTTGCCCCAAGAAACATCATAAAATATTTTGGTGAGGGTCCTCTAGAGGGAAATGAATGTGAAGTGGCTTATAACGCTTCATTAATGGCTTTGTTATGGAACTCAATTGCAACAAAAAAAACATCCCTACTACATAAAAGTCTAATAGAGGTTCCGTCCAAACCCGCAGATAGCACTTGGATAAATTACATAAGATGCCATGATGATATTGGCTTAGGATATGAGGATGATTTTATACGTGATATGGGTTGGTCCCCAAGTGAACATCGTAAATTTTTACTAGACTATTATTGTGAAAGACTAGACTGGTCTCCGGCCAAGGGTATCGTTTTTATGTATAACCCAAAGAATGGAGACGGTAGAATCACTGGGAGCTCCGCATCTTTATTAGGCCTAGAACAGGCACTAGAACAAAAAGATAAGTATAAAACAGAACAAGCTATATCCAAAATTCTAATGCTACACGGTATTATTCTTAGCTACGGGGGGATACCTATTATATATGCAGGGGACGAAATTGGCACATTGAATGATTATACGTTTACTGAAGACCAAGATCATAAGTATGATAGCCGCTGGGTAAACAGACCCATACAAAATTGGAAAACTGTTGCAAAACTACCAACAGCTAAAAATCATACGTCACAAATTTTCAAGGGCTTAAAGCATATGGTTCAGCTACGAAAAAAAATGCCTGTTCTTGCGGATACCCATCCAGCCATTATACACCCCAGTCCAAATCCGCATATATTTGTATTTGAACGCAGTAACGGAAAAAGCAACCTATGGGTAGTATCAAATTTTGATGAAAATACACAGTTTCTGCATGTTTCTTGGTTACTTTCTATTGGAATATTTACTGAAGACAAGTTTATAGACATCATTACCAGAAAGAAATTGAAAATAGAAAACAACTTATTACAATTATCTGCCTATTCACATATATGGATTGGCACGAATTAATTGTAATCCACTTTCCTTAGAATACGTAATGCCGCTTTTAATGAAGTATAAACATCAGAAAATTCTTCTTTAACAAGACTTCTTGCCAATTCCATTTGCTCCCTTGCTTCTTCAAATCCGTTTAAATAGCATATCAAATAGGTGTCTGGCAAATACCCTAAATCTTCTTTTTCTGCAATATTTAGCTTAATTCCGTTTTTGATTTTTGATAGTATGCTATTATTCGTGTTGTAGGTATGGTGCAGTACTTTTTTATTGTAAAGTGGTGGTTCAAAAACCAGATTCGTTTGTATTTGATAGGTGCCATTTTCTTGAAATGTTATGGTTAACTCTTCCAATGGATGGTATCGCTGCTTACCCCCAAGACCCAACCGGACATACTCCATAGTGGTAAAAGAGTCCTCATCATAAGAAATGGTAACCTCATCCAAGTTGGAATAAAATAACTTAACCTGCTCATTTATCAGTTCTATATCTACCCTAAAATAGTAGGTTTGTCCCTTAACTATCTTCTTGTTTCCGGCCCAACAAACTACAAACTGTTCTTTAAAGACCTTATAATTACTCTCCAAATCTTTGTGCCGATTATTTATAAAATCGATTACACCATCCAAGGTTAATTCAATATTATTACGGGCATGTTGTTCAATAGTTGCTACAGCTTTAGAGTTTAGGTCTCTTAACTCAACACCAAAAGCCTTAGGTAAACTTATACTACCCTCCCTAAAAAATACCGATCCACCATAATATTTCCAGATATTTTTACGCAGAGCACATACCTTTCCATTGGATTTTATAGTTACCAAACCTACCACCTTACCTTCTGGTAAATGCGCAAAAGGTATGTTCTCATAGGAAATTAAGGGAGGGTTGTCTAAGTAGGCGTTTACAAGGTTTTGAATTTTACTGTCATCAAAAAAATCTACACCAACAATCTTGTTGTCTTCATCTTCTACTCCTATAACTATAAAAGAGTTATTCTTCGGATTACTGTTTGCCAAGGCGCAAACATGTTTTAAAAACTTTGCTTTTCCTTCTCTTTGATTAATAGTAATAAAACGCTTTTTGTCGTAGAAACTATTCTCGTCATTATGCGCGAGCAAGTTTTTGACCAATAAGCGTTTATTAATCATAAATTTTTATTGATTATAGTTGAGGAAGCTTGTGCCGTTGGCATAACGATAAGATCGGCAATGTTTACATGATAAGGCCTCGTGACTACAAAGTGAATAATATCGGCTATATCCTCAGGTTTTAGTGGCTGAAAACCTGTATAAGCGGTTTCTGCACGTTTTTCATCACCTTTAAAACGCACATTACTGAATTCTGTCTCTACCAAACCTGGGTTTACGGCCCCAACGCGAATACCGTGCTGGTTTAAGTCTATTCGCATTCCCTGATTTATAGCATCCACCGCATATTTACTTGCACAGTAAACGTTTCCTTTTGGATACACTTCCTTTCCAGCCGTTGAGCCAATATTGATAACATGTCCGTCTTTGTTAGTGATCATTCTAGGTATAATCGCCTTAGACACATACAACAACCCTTTTACGTTAATATCCAGCATAGCGTCCCAATCCTCCAAATTACCGTCTTGTATAGTATCCATACCATGAGCATTACCAGCGTTATTCACAAGAATAGCGATATCTGAAAAATCTTCTGGCAAAGAATCTACAGCATTTTTTACAGCGATTTTATCCCTTACATCAAAATTGAGTACATGTACTTTGGTTAAGGAACCCAATTCCTGTTTCAAATGGTCCAAACGCTCTTGCCTTCTGCCACATAGAACTAAATTGTACGTGTGTTTTGCAAAAAGCTCGGCCGTCGCCTTTCCTATACCACTAGTTGCTCCTGTAATGAAAATTGTTTTGCTCATAATAATTTCTTTAATCTACTTCATGTCCGTTTGAGGCTTCTAAAAGTATAAACCAATCTTCTAATTCCATTTTAATTTCTACCGCCTTCATAGCCAAAGCTAATCGTTCAGGTGTTGCGGTGCCCACCACGGGATAAACCGTAGCTGGGTGCTTTAGCACCCAGCTTAGCAGCAGTTGGTCCTCTGTTGCATTATATTTGGCACACAGGATATTTAATTCCTTTTTAATACGCTTTGTTTGCAAAGAATCTTCTCTAAAATAAGCACCCAAGGGGCTCCAAGACATAGCTAAACGTTTGTTAATGATGCAATCATCCAAAGTACCATCGTTCATGACCGTATTAGAGGTAAGTGAATACTCTATTTGGTTACCATCTACAGGAATTAGGTTTTCAATGAGCGCAATCTGAGAGGGACTAAAATTAGACACCCCAAACTGTCTTATTTTACCCTCTTTTTTTAATTGGGTAATCGCTTCGGCAATTTCTTCTTGGTGCATTAATGGACTGGGCCTGTGAAGCAATAGAAAATCTAAATAATCTGTTTGTAACAGCTTTAGTGAACGCTCAACAGACCAAATAACGTAATCTTTTCCGCAGGCATAATGTTTTACCCTATTGCTTCTACTTTTAGCATCAAACTGAATGCCACATTTACTTATAAGCTGTATGTCTTCGCGTTTGATGTTACTGTTTGAAAATGCTTTTCCAAATTGTTCCTCATTGGTATAATCCCCATAAATATCTGCATGATCAAAAGTGCTAATTTCGTGTTCCAAACAGTGTTGTATTAAACGCTCCATATGTTGTTCAGAAAGCTGTTTTCCCCAATCGCCCCAAGTCATGGTTCCGGCGATTATTCTGGAATAGTAGGCGGTATGTTTCATAAGCGAGTGAAATTAAAAAGAAATCCCTTAAATACTTCATAAAAATATAGGCTTTTCCCAATTTTTAACCAATCGTTAACAGCTACTCAGTGAATAAATTTTCAATTTGCACAACTGTTAAATTAGTAACTGATCAATACCAAAAAATACAAGCTATTACATGGAAGAAAATACACCCGTTGACATTAGTGCCGTAAATGAGAAAATAGCTCAGGAAAGTGCTTTTATAGATTTGCTTATCATTGAAATGAATAAAGTGATTGTGGGTCAAACACACATGATTGAAAGACTACTTATAGGTCTATTGGGGCAAGGACATATATTGCTGGAGGGGGTTCCGGGTCTAGCGAAGACCTTGGCTATAAACACCCTTTCAAAAGCGGTTAAAGGTAGTTTTAGTAGAATACAGTTTACTCCAGACCTTTTACCCGCAGATGTGGTAGGTACAATGATCTACAATATGAAAGAAAATGATTTCTCCATTAAAAAAGGACCTATTTTCGCAAATTTTGTACTAGCTGATGAAATTAACCGTGCTCCTGCAAAAGTTCAATCTGCTCTTTTGGAGGCGATGCAGGAAAAACAAGTGACCATCGGTGATCAAACTTTCATCTTGGATAAACCATTTTTAGTCATGGCCACACAAAATCCTGTAGAACAGGAAGGAACCTATCCTTTGCCAGAAGCGCAAGTAGATCGTTTTATGTTGAAAACGGTAATTGACTACCCTAAAATGAACGAGGAGCAAATGATTATGCGTCAAAATCTTTTGGGAAAATATGAAACTGTTAACCCGGTAGTCTCCGTAAAACAAATTCTTAGTGCACAGAAAGCAGTGCGTGAAGTATATATGGACGAAAAAATTGAAAAATATATTTTAGATATTGTTTTCGCCACCAGATATCCAGAAAAATATAATCTTGAAAGCCTAAAACCCTTAATAAGTTTTGGAGCTTCACCAAGAGGAAGTATCAACCTTGGTATTGCTGCTAAGTGCTATGCGTTTATAAAACGAAGAGGATATGTAGTTCCTGAAGATGTTAGGGCCGTAGTCCATGATGTTCTTCGCCATAGAATTGGTATTACCTACGAAGCGGAAGCGGAGAATATCACTTCTGAAGAAATCATAAATAAAATTGTAAACGAAATCGAAGTACCCTAGAAGTGACAGATAACAGAGACGGATAGCTGCTATTATTTTCATGCTATTGAAAACTGTTTATTATAACCTGTTTACTAAAACCAATGGATACTAAGGAATTACTCAAAAAAGTTCGTAAAATAGAGATAAAGACCAGGCGTCTTTCCGACCATCTTTTTGGTGGGGAATATCACTCTACCTTTAAAGGAAGAGGTATGACCTTTAGCGAAGTACGGCAATATCAATTTGGAGACGACATCCGAAGTATAGACTGGAACGTTACCGCAAGGTATAACGAGCCCTACGTTAAAATTTTTGAGGAGGAGCGGGAACTTACCATGATGCTTGTTGTAGATGTAAGTGGCTCAGAATTTTTTGGTACTGCCAATCAATTTAAAAATGAAATCGTAACGGAAATTTCTGCTACATTGGCTTTTAGCGCTATGCAAAACAATGACAAGGTGGGACTTATCCTGTTTTCAGACCAAGTAGAGCTTTTTATACCACCGAAAAAAGGAAAGACTCATGTACTGCGAATCATTCGCGAACTCTTGGAATTTAAGCCTAAAAGTAATAAGACGAATATTAGTGAAGCCCTAAAATTCCTTACCAACGTTATGAAAAAGAAGGCCATTGTTTTTGTGCTTTCAGATTTTATAGCTTCAGATTACGAACGCACTATAAAGATTACTGGCAATAAACATGATGTTACAGGAATACGTGTTTATGATGAACGAGAAGAAAGCATTCCTAATCTGGGCATGGTACAAATGCGAGATGCCGAGACTGGTGAAAGGCAGTTGATAAACACCCAGTCTAAAAAAGTACGCAAGGCCTACGCCGAGTTTCATAGGGATAGAGCGGCCTATTTCAAGGAAACATTCACAAAATCCGGTTGTGGGGTTTTAAACTGCCGTGTAGATGAAAGTTACGTTAAAAAACTACTAGGTTATTTTAAACGAAGATGATAATGCAAGGTAAGAGAACTACAACCTGGACCAACAGGCAAAGCAACTGGAATAGCACATCTAGCATAGTTGTATGTATGCTTGTGGTTTTGCTATTGCTAGGTTTTAAGGGATTCTCGCAGACAGAACCAACGATAACCACTGAGGTAGATACCACATTCATTAGAATTGGCGAACAAATACAGTGGAAGGTCTCCGTTGCAGTAGATTCTACGGATCAGGTTATTTTTCCAGAAGGCCAAACGTTCTCTCCCTTAGAAACTGTTGAGGCCTATGCTACAGACACAACAAGAAAAAAAGATCGACTTACATTACAAAAAATCTATGCACTAACTCAATTTGATTCCGGAGTCTATAAACTACCTAAGCAACGCATAGAAATCAATGGCATTGGATATTTTACAGATTCGCTCCAAATAAACGTGGAAACAATACCCGTGGATACTCTTGCGCAAAAGATGTACGATATTAAACCCTTGATAGCCGTTGAAAAAACAAATTCTGATTGGTGGAAGTATCTTTTGGGAGGTATTTTACTTGTAGCTCTGTTAGGTGGACTTTTTTACTGGTTCGTCATCCGTAAAAAAATGTTGAGCGAGGAAGAAAAAGAAGCCTTACTAGAACCGTATGACCGTGCACTTTTAGAATTAAAGCGGTTAGAAAATTCCAAATACCTAATCCAAGATGAATTCAAGGAATATTATTCGGAGCTTACGGACATTGTCCGATCATATCTAGAAGAAGATGCGCACATTTCTGCTATGGAAAGTACCACAGGCCAACTCATAGCCAAGCTTGAACTGCTAAGCGATTCTGGCGAATTGGAGTTGGAAAAAAACACCATTGATCAGTTTAAAAATATTCTCCAAACTGCAGATTTGGTAAAATTCGCGAAATCGAAACCATCTATGTCTGTCGCCGAGCAAGACCGGAAAATTGTAGGTCAGATTGTAGAAAAAACCCATGAAGCTATTCCAGAACCAACGGAGGAAGAACTGATGCAGCTGGAGGAATATCAAGAAGAATTGGAGCGCAAAAAACAAAAGAAAAAACTAGTTATAGGATTAGCCTCCTTGGCGGCCCTCATTATTATTGGTACGACCATAGCCGGTTTTCAGTTTGGGTTTACTTATCTCAAAGATTCCGTGCTTGGCCACCCTACTAAAGAATTATTGGAAGGAGATTGGGTTTCTAGCCGATATGGATTCCCGCCCATTCTTTTAGAAACACCTAAAGTACTCTTACGACAAGACATAAAACTACCTCCAGATGCAAAAGCAAGTATCAATGAAATTCAAGCATTTGGATACCGTAGTTCTATTGGTCTTTTTACAGTAGGGACAACATCTATTACTCTTAGCCAAGAAGTTGAGCCTGATTTCACTCAAACCATTGAACAAATTATCCAAAGTTTTGAGGCCCAAGGCGCTAAAAATATTATTACAAAACAAGAGGAGTTTACCACCATTAGCGGTGCTAAAGGCCTAAAAGTTTACGGTAGTGGAAAATTTGCTATTCCTGAATCTAAAGAATTAATTAAGGGCAAATACGCTGTTCTTTTATTTGGCGGAAAAGGATTTCAGCAATATGTTATTATATGTTGGAAAGATGATGATACCTATGCCCAAGAAATTGTAGATAGAATACTAACCACTGCTGAAGTAAAAACGGAAATTTAGATGTTAGACAATATAACATTCGCAAATCCTGATTTCTTTTGGCTGTTCCTCTTGCTGCCATTTGGTATCTTGTGGTATATCCTAAAACAAAAAGAAGAAACTGCATCATTGCGAATATCCAGTTTAAAAGGATTTCGTTATAAAAGCCTATTGCCTAAATTTAAACCTGCTCTATTTTTGATGCGTTTGCTAGCTATTAGTGCCATTATTGTGGCGATGGCTAGACCTCAGACCGAAGATATCTCTACCAGGACCAAGACTACAAAAGGGATTGACATAGTTATGGCCATAGATGTTTCCTCAAGCATGTTGGCCCGTGATCTTAAACCCAACAGGTTAGCGTCACTGAAGAAAGTAGCCGCGGATTTTATAAAAAAAAGACCCAACGATCGTATAGGTCTCGTGGCTTACGCTGGTGAAGCATACACAAAGACCCCAATTACTACAGACAAGACCATCGTGCTTAATTCCCTTCGAGAAATTACCTACGGACAGTTAGAAGATGGCACAGCAATAGGCATGGGGCTTGCGACATCGGTCAACAGACTAAAAGAAAGCAAGGCAAAAAGTAAAATTATTATTCTTTTAACGGACGGTGTCAATAATTCTGGCTTTATTGAACCCCAGACGGCTTCAGATCTAGCTGTCGAATTTGGTATTAAGACCTATACCATAGGTCTAGGAACAAATGGTAATGCCCTTTCACCTATTGCATATAATGCAGATGGATCGTTTAGGTATGGTATGCGACAGGTAGAAATAGATGAGGAATTATTACAGGATATAGCAAAGGTTACCGGTGGCAGGTATTTTAGAGCTACCAATAACGAAACCTTAGAGGAGATTTATAACGAAATAAACAAATTGGAAAAAACAGAAATAGAAGAATTCAAATACTATAGATACGAGGAAAAATTTAGACCTTGGATATGGATAGCAAGCATTCTTTTACTTTTGGAATGGATATTACGAAATACAGTATTTAGAAGCTTTGTGTAAATTATGATTCAGTTAGACGAGAAAATATATTTTTATTTGCTTTTCATCATACCGGTGATTGTTGTGCTGTTCTTGCTTTTGGTAGTTTGGAAAAAAAGTACGCAAAAGAAGTTTGGGAACAGTATGCTTTTAAAAAGGCTTACTCCAAACCGTTCTTATAACAAGAGCACTATAAAACTCATAGTTTTCCTTTTGGCTCTTTGTTCCTTAATTGTTGCACTTGTAAATCCTAAAATTGGCACTACGCTAGAAACGGTAAAACGCGAGGGTGTTGATATTGTATTTGCAGTAGACGTGTCCAAAAGTATGTTGGCAGAAGACATTGCACCTAATAGAATTGAAAAGGCTAAAAGATTGGTGTCTGAAATCATTAACCAATTAGCGAGCGACCGTATAGGTATTATTGCCTATGCAGGGCAAGCGTTTCCGCAACTCCCGATAACTACGGATTATGGAGCTGCTAAAATGTTTTTGCAGAGTATGAATACCGATATGTTGAGCTCTCAAGGCACCGCCATTAACGAAGCCATAGAATTGGCCTCCACCTTTTATGATGATGAGGAACAGACCAATAGGGTCCTATTCATTATTTCCGACGGGGAAGACCATTCTGAAGGAACCGCCTTGAACGCAGTTGAAGATGCGGTAGAAGAAGGAATTCAAATCTACACTATTGGTGTAGGCAAATCCAAAGGCGCCCCTATACCTCTTAAACGAAACGGGATTTTAGAAAGTTTAAAAAAGGATAGACAGGGGGAAGTAGTGATTACCAAGCTAAACCAAGAGATACTGATCGATATTGCCGATGAGGGGAATGGTAAATATATAGATGGATCCAATACCGAAGAAGCCGTTGAAATCATAAAAGAGGAGCTGCTTCAAATGGATAAGAAGGAATTTGAGGCCAAACAATTTGCAGAGTATAAAGATCAATTCCAATGGTTTCTTGGTGGTGCTCTTCTGCTTCTATTCTTAGATATTTTCATCTTAGATAGAAAAACCAAATGGCTGAAAAAACTGAATTTATTTAACGAAAAACAGATAGATTAAGATGAGAACAATCGTATTTACACTTCTAGTGTTTTTTGTATCTACACCATTCTTTGCTCAAGAGGGAGACTTAAAGGCCAAAGAAGAAAGTCTTAGAAACTCAAAAAACCATACCTGGGAAGGTAATAAAAAGCTTTCCGAAGATAATTTTATAGCAGCAGAAGCAGACTACAGAATAGCCATATCCGAAAGTCCGGAAAACGCAGCGGCTCCATTTAATCTAGGAAACGCTTATTACAACGAGGAAACCTATACAGAAGCTTTTGGACGATTCAAAGAAGCAGGTGAAGGTGCTTCCTCAAAAAAAGACAAGCACAAAGCTTACCATAATATGGGCAACGTTTTTATGAAGCGTAAAGACTATGCTAAAGCCGTAGAGGGATATAAAGAAGCACTAAGAAACAATCCTACGGACGAGGAAACCCGTTACAATTTAGCATTAGCCAAAGAGCTGCTGAAAAAAGAAGAGGATAAAAAAGATCAAAACCAAGACAAAGAAGACGAACAAGATAAAAAAGATCAGGATAAGAAAGACGAGGGCGACAACAAGGAAGATGAGAACCAAGATAAGAAAGACGAGGGCGACAAAGGAGATGAAGGTGATGAAGGGGATAAAGGCGACGAAAAGAAAGAGGAGAACAAAGATGGTGATGGCGATGAGAAAAAAGAACAAAACAAAAAACCTGAACAAGGAGATAAGCCTCAGGAACAACCACAGCCAAGACCTAACCAACTCTCTAAACAACAAGTAGAAAATCTCCTAAGGGCTATGCAGAATGCAGAGAAAAAAGTACAGGAAAAAATTGATGCCAAAAAAGTTCAAGGCGCCAAAGTAAAAACAGAAAAGGACTGGTAGTATATTATGAATCACAAAAAACTTTTGTTATTCCTTCCCTTGTTGCTGTTCGCTTTTATTTTAAAAGCACAGGACACAGCTCCCGTAACGTTTGAAATGAAGTTGAGCAAATCTAAGCTGGGCCTAAATGAACGTTTGCGTGTAGATTTTATAATGAACAAAGATGGTGACAACTTTAATCCCCCAGACTTTGCTGGTTTTAGAGTGCTCATGGGACCTTCTCAGGCCATTAGTTCGTCATGGGTCAATGGGGTACGAAGCTATTCCAAATCATACTCATATACCTTAGCTCCTGCAGCTAAGGGAACGTTTACCATTAAGCAGGCTACTATAGTCATCAAGGGTAAAATATATAAGTCCTTACAGAAGAAGATAGTGGTTACAACGGCAGTAAGTAAGCCCAGTGACCAAATGACGGCAGATGACGTAGCCGATGAAAATCTTCATTTAGTGGCGGAAGTCTCCAAGACAAATCCATATTTGAACGAAGCTATTACCGTAGTGTATAAGTTGTATGTGAGTCCGTCAATAAGTGTTTCCAACTATCAACCATTAGATAATCCTAAATACAATAATTTTTGGAGTCAGGATATCAAGGTGACTAGCATTAATGCTCAAAACGGAACCTATAAAGGCAAACCTTATCGCTATGTAGTATTAAAAAGAGTGGTATTATACCCGCAAAAATCTGGCAAATTAGAAATAGAACCCCTTTCATTGGACGTTACCGTAGATGTCCCTACAAACAAACGTGATTTTTTCGGGGGACGGATTTACGCACAAACGAACAAAACAGTTTCGGCAGGTAACCGTACCATAGATGTAAAACCTCTACCTCTAAAAAATCAACCAGCAGATTTCAATGGTGCGGTGGGAGATTTTGATTTTTCGGTAGTTACAAGTAAAACAAGTCTTAATGCTTCTGAATCTCTGCAAGCAACCGTAGAGGTAAGCGGAAAGGGTAATCTAAAATTATTTAAGCTGCCCGAACCAGAATTACCAAGCTCGTTAGAGGTATATGAACCAGAATTTACTGAAGGGGTGCGGACTACATTAGGAGGTATGCAAGGCATGGTTAGTAATAGTTATACTATTGTACCTTCTTTTAGAGGAAAATATCCGCTACCCTCCATAGCATTCAGCTTTTTTAATCCAAAAACTGAGACCTATACTACTCTAAGTTCGAAAGAAATCTTTATCAACGTTTTAGAGGGGCCCAATAATGCGGCAAATCCTAATTTGAATGTAAACAGCACGAATAAACAAAGTGTTATTAGCGCCAACACTCAATTTAACTTTATAAAACTTGATGCAAATCTTAGCCCCATTGGCAACACCTATTTTTTTAGGTCCAATCGCTTTTATCTTTTTCTTTTAGTTCCGTTATTATTTATCCCTTTGGCTATTTTATTCCGTAAAAAAAGAGACGAAATTGCAAGCGATGTTATAGGTAACAAAGTAAAAAAGGCGAGCCGTTTGGCAAGAAAATATCTTTCAAAAGCAAAGAAAGAATTGGGTAATAAAGAATCCTTTTATGTAGCATTGGAAAAAGCCTTACATAATTACTTAAAGGCCAAATTAAAGATAGAAACCTCAGAATTTAGCAAGGACAAGATTTCCGAACTATTGCTTAAAAAGAAAGTGGACGAAGAAACAGTACATGGTTTTTTGGAGTTACTAAAAAACTGCGAAGCGGCCAGATACAGTCCATTTTCTAAGGTACAAATGCAACAGGACTATGAAAAGGCAAGTAAAGTGATTTCATTAATAGACAAGCAATTATAATACCGTGAAAAACAGCATCGTCATATTTGTTTTATTACTGAGCCTTACCATTACAGCTCAGAAGAAATCTATTTTTGAGCAAGCCACAACAGCCTACAATGAGGGAGAATATGAGAAAGCCATCAGTTTTTACACTACTATTTTAGATGATGGCCAACATTCTGCCGCGCTCTATTACAACCTTGGAAATTCTTATTACAAGCTGAACGATATCCCAAACAGTATCTATTTCTATGAAAAGGCCCTACTACTGACGCCCCATGACCTTGAAATTCAAAACAATTTAGGTTATGCACAACAAATGACCTTGGATGCCATAGATATCATACCAGAAACGGGTCTTTCTAAAATATATAAAAAAATCACTAAGACTCTCTCGTTTGATCAATGGGCCTACACCGCTATAGTTTTTATAATTTTATTTGTGCTTCTCTATATCGTTTTTTACTACGTCCAATATTCATCGAAAAAAAGGTGGGCATTTATTGGAAGTCTTTTTTGTTTGTTTTTCGCTCTTGTCGCTGTTGCCTTTGCTTTTGTACAGTTTAATGATTTTAATAACTATCGACCTGCTATTATTTTTGCGAACGAAATTGAAATTCAAGCAGAACCAAATACAACTAGTGATTCGGTTTTTGTCCTCCATGCAGGGACTAAAGTAAACATCTTAGAGGAACTTGATGATTGGAAAAAAATCAAGATTTCAGATGGCAAAACGGGATGGATATCTTCCGAAAATTTAAAACTGCTCAAGGACTTTTAAAATAATTTTAATAGGAAACTAATAGTATTACTTTTATATTTACTTTTTTGCTAGTCAAGTTAAAAAGGTATGGAATCGTATTTAGTGTTATTTTTCTCTTTTTTATTTATAGTTCCAATTGCCGCCAATGTATTCCTTACCTTATTGTATCTTACTCAAGACAAACCTATTCTTCTAACCTTAAACAAAGAATATAAATCTGGTCTAAACTGGCCAATCTTAGGTTAACAAGTATACCGGTCATACAGGCCAACAAAATATCTACTGTAAATGAAAGTACATACGAAAGAAACGCAGGATGCAATGACTCCTGATTCCGCAATACTATTGTTAAAAGAAGGAAATGAAAGGTTTGTAGCCAACACTATGGTAAAACGTAATCTTTTAAATCAAGTAAATGATACGGCAACAGGCCAATATCCTTTTGCTACTATTTTAAGTTGTATTGATTCAAGAGTTTCTGCAGAGCTTATTTTTGACCAAGGAGTTGGTGACATCTTTAGTGCTAGAGTAGCAGGTAATATAGTTAATGAGGATATTCTAGGAAGTATAGAATTTGCTTGTAAACTAGCAGGAACCAAAGTTGTTGTGGTTTTGGGGCATACTGCATGTGGTGCGGTGAAGGGAGCTTGTGACGACGCCAAAATGGGTAACTTAACAACACTTTTGCACAAAATTAAACACGCAGTTAAGGCGGTTCACGAGCCAAGTGAAGCCAGTAAGAGAACTTCTAAAAATATAGATTTTGTTAATGAAGTAGTGCTTAAAAATGTTCATTTTACAATAGAAGACACTCGTAGTTTAAGTCCTATCTTAAAGAAAATGGAAGATAATGGAGAACTAAAAATTATTGGTGCTATGTATGATATCTCTACAGGAAAAGTAACATTCTATGAATAAAACAGGATAAAATATACCATAAGAGGTTTACCGTTTGTATACCTACTTAGTAAAAGCATCTATGCTTTTTAATTCACTTAAAAGCTATTGACCCATTACAAATTTTCACTCCCATGATTTAGAAGTATTATTTTTAAACAAAAAGTAAATTAGCAATAACAATTAATCATATAATGAAAAATTTATTTTCCAACTTTAAGGGAGACTTATTTGGTGGTATTACCGCAGGAATAGTCGCGTTACCTTTAGCGCTGGCTTTTGGCGTAAGCTCTGGGCTAGGACCTAGTGCTGGTTTGTACGGTGCAATTTTCATAAGTTTTTTTGCTGCTCTTTTTGGTGGTACAAGCACCCAAATTTCCGGTCCCACAGCACCAATGACTGCCGTGAGTATGGTTATCATAGCAGGTATTATTGCAATCTATGACGGAAGTGTAGAAAAAGCATTGCCAGCCATTCTAACTGTATTTCTTTTAGCAGGATTATTTCAAATTGCTTTAGGGCTTCTTGGTATGGGGAAATATATACGATATATACCGTATCCAGTAGTTTCTGGTTTTATGACAGCAATAGGATTAATTATTATTATTACCCAAGTATTACCGGCTTTAGGGTACTATCCAAAGGAGGATACTAATTTCGTAAATAACTTTAAACCACAAGCGGAAGAGCTTATTTTAGAAAATATATTAAAAGAAGAAGCCGGGGAAGGCATCCTAGTTCTAGAAAACTTTGAGGAGACTATAAAACGATCCGGCGAGGTTACTCCTAATGCTATCCTTCAAGAAGCAAAAATATTGGCCGGCACTGCTTCATCAGGAGTTCTTGGCGCTATCAAAGTACTTCCAAGAGCTATTAAAAATATCAATTGGCTGGAATTAGGGCTAGCGTTGGCTACCATCATCATCATTTTTGGATTTAAAAAAATTACAACAGCCATACCAAGTACTTTGGTGGGGCTAATTCTAGTGTCTGGCGTTGCCTATGGTTTTGGGTTGGACTATAAGGCTATTGAGCAAATTCCTGAAGGATTGCCCTTGCCTAATCTTAAAATATTTACTGAATTTCAATTCGGTGCTGTATCCCCATATATTTTTACAGCGCTTACCTTAGCCATCTTAGGGGCTATAGATTCTCTATTGACATCTGTAGTAGCCGACAACATGACCAAGACAAAACACAAGCCTAACCGGGAATTGGTAGGGCAGGGTATTGGTAATAGCATCGCTGCTATCTTTGCTGGATTACCGGGCGCAGGAGCGACCATACGAACTGTCGTAAATATCAATTCTGGCGGGAAGACCAAATTATCTGGAATGATAGCTGGGGTACTACTACTCCTAATTCTTATGACACTAGGGCCGGTCGCTTCTCAAATACCTGCTGCTGTTCTTGCAGGTATTCTAATTACCGTAGGTATCAGTGTTATGGACTATAAAGGACTAAAAGCAATACCTAGTTTACCAAAGGATATAAAATTAGGACCTTTGAAGTTAAGTTCGGAAGTTATAGTAATGCTCATTGTAATGCTGCTATCTACTTTCTGGGACCTAATATATGCAGTAGGAATAGGCTTAGTCATCGCATCCCTGATGTTTATGAAAAAAATGGGAGACCTTACGGCAGAAAGGTCCGATGTAAAATCTTTGGAAAAGGAAAAAGCATGGCCGGACGAATCAGGTTTTCCAAAAAACCTTAGGGAGGAAGTCTTTATAAAACATCTAAAAGGTCCATTGTTTTTTGGTTCCACTAGCGATTTTCAAATACTTGCAGAGCAAATACCCGATACGGCTTCCACGGTTATCATAAGAATGGGGCGTATGCAATACATGGACCAATCGGGATTATATGCTTTAGAAGATGTACTCATAGATTTACGCAAATCCAACATCAATGTGCTTTTTGTAGATGTCCTAAAACAACCAAGGTACATGATGGAGCGTGTAGACATCATTCCAGACCTAATTTCCGAAGAACATATATTCGAAAATTTCAAGGATTGTTTAAAGTGGATAAAGAGCAATATCAATGATAGCGAAGTGACGATATGAGCAAATGAAATCAAAACCCTTAAAAAACAATGGGTAGTTTACTAAAAGTTTTAACTTTGTCCTTTTAGATTTGAACTATGATAGATACCCTGAAGGAACATATAGAGGCTGTAAAAAACTTTACCGCCGACAATATAGACACTCTTGAAGTTTTCCGGATTAAGTATTTGGGTAAAAAAGGATTGTTAACCGATTTTTTTACCGAATTCAAAAATGTACCCAACGAACAAAAAAAGGAATTTGGGCAAACCATAAATGAATTAAAACAAGTAGCAACGGATAAGGTAAATACCTTAAAAGCGACTTTAGAAAACAACTCGGACGACAAAGGAAGCTATGGAGACCTTACCAGACCTGGTAATCCGATTGAACTAGGAGCTAGACATCCTATTTCTATAGTTAAGAACCAGATCATTGAGATTTTTTCCAGAATAGGATTTAATGTTTCTGAAGGTCCAGAAATTGAGGATGATTGGCATAATTTTACGGCATTGAACTTGCCTGAATATCATCCAGCACGGGACATGCAAGACACATTTTTCATTCAGACAGATCCCGATATTCTTTTGCGTACACACACTTCTTCTGTACAAGTGCGATATATGGAAAACAACACCCCTCCTATCCGGACCATATCTCCTGGTAGGGTATACAGGAACGAAGCAATTTCAGCGCGTTCCCATTGTTTTTTCCATCAAGTAGAAGGCTTATATATTGATAAGGATGTGTCTTTTGCAGACTTAAAGCAAACGCTGCAATACTTTACTACCGAGTTGTTTGGTAAGTCCAAAATTCGCCTTAGACCCTCCTATTTTCCATTTACCGAGCCTAGCGCAGAAGTAGATGTATATTGGGGACTTGAAACGGAATCTGATTATAAAATGACCAAAGGAACAGGGTGGTTGGAAATAATGGGCTGCGGAATGGTGGACCCAAACGTTCTTAAAAATTGCGGTATTGATCCAGATGAATATTCAGGTTTTGCTTTTGGAATGGGTATTGACCGTATTGCATTACTACTACACCAAATTTCGGATATCCGTTTATTGAGCGAAAACGATATTCGGTTTCTAGAACAATTCAAAAGCGCATTGTAATAACTACTCTACACTTATCAAGCGCATAAATTAGATTAATTTTTCATGAAAAAAGATATTCAGATACCCATTGTTAAGGATGTATATGTGGCTATGGTGCATGAATGGAACGAAGAGTTTTTATCCAAAGAATGGACCGCTTATGTTCTCAATGACAGAAAAACACCTATAGAAATGGTTATGGTAGTTTCTAAAGGTTTTGATGGAGATAAAAAAACCTCTACCATGCGCCATGACTTAGGCGCTTTAACAGCAAAATCATTTAAAAAGATAGAAGTTGTCCAAGAAGATGTTCTTGCACTTAACAATGAGTTCTTTGTTACCTATTATGCAGACAACACCCTATATGAGAAACGATTTATATTTGAAAAAGACATGGTCAAAACCGCTAATTTAGTAGCTACACCTCTAATTAAAAAGGAAGGTATTTTAGCAACATAATGGTTTCCCCTTTTTGGTTTATACTGCCCTAAAACCAGTAATGCAAAGAAAGCATTGGTATATTCTAAAACATACACAACTTCAAGTGCTATTCTTAAATAAAGTGTACTTACTTCTTCTCTTTTTATAATCTGACAACTCTTTTGGCTTCGTTTTTCATCAAAACTAAAAGTCTAATAGGAGTTTAAATTGATACTGTAGTAGTCAAGAATCCAATGCTATTTAATAGTGCTCTTTTTTTACCGGAACAATCTTCAACAATTTGCAATCATAGCCTTATGATTATATCAATTTATGTTTGAACACTTAACTTTCTTTATGTAAGTCATAACCTTTTGTTATGGATTAAATTTTAGAACTAACAATTCCGAGCTTACTTTTATGAAATTATAATCATTAAAAAATTAGCTGTGAGTCCATTCAAGAAATTAACCATACAAGTAGCGTCAGAAACAGGAGAAATCAGTACAAGAGAAATAAAACCATTAATAGAGAAAGTATTGACCGCAGATGAACAAGCGGCTTTAACTCCGGACGCTGTAATTCAAAGCTTAAAGGAAGGCAACCAAAGGTTCGTAGCGGGAGACCTTACGGCTCGCGATCATACAGAACAAATACGTAAAACTGTAGATGGCCAGTTCCCTAAAGCTGTTATTTTATCCTGTGTAGACAGTCGAGTACCTGTAGAAGATGTTTTTGACAAGGGAATCGGTGATGTTTTTGTCGCACGTGTTGCAGGTAATTTTGTCAACGTAGATATTCTTGGAAGCATGGAGTTCGGTTGCAAGGTGTCAGGGTCAAAAGTAATCTTGGTTTTGGGACATGAGCATTGTGGGGCTGTAAAAGCAGCGGTAGATAACGTTAAACTTGGCAATATTACAGCAATGTTATCAAAGATAAGACCCGTGGTAGAAGCAATGGATTATAATGGAGATAGAAGCTCCAAAAATCCAGAATTTGTGCATATGGTCTGCGAGGGTAATGTTAACAAAACAATCGAAGATATTAGAACCAACAGTCCCATTTTAAAAGAGATGGAAACGAATGAAGAGATCAAAATTATTGGCGGTGTATATGATATGGATACTGGTCTAGTAGATTTTCTTTAAGAATAGTTTACCAACCTCATCCTATACCCATGTTTAAGAATATATTTGATTTTAGTACTATTAAGGGGGATTTAACCGGTGGTCTAGTCGCTGGCGTTGTAGCGCTCCCTTTGGCTTTAGCTTTTGGTGTTCAATCTGGACTAGGAGCCATTGCCGGACTTTATGGAGCTATCGCTGTAGGTATTTTAGCAGCAATCTTTGGAGGTACAACTACGCAAGCTAGCGGTCCAACGGGGCCAATGACGGTTGTGTCTGCTGCCTTGGTGGCCAACGCGATTGAAGTAGCAGGTAGTTTGCAAGATGCTATGGGTATCATACTTCTTAGCTTTTTAATTGGTGGAGCCTTACAGGTTGTTTTCGGATTGATAAATATTGCTGGGTATATCAAATACTTTCCTTATCCAGTAATTTCAGGTTTTATGAGTGGGGTAGGTTTGATTATTATCATTCTTCAAATATTTCCATTTGTAGGTCTCGATTCTGCGAAATCTACCTTAAAAGTAATGGCCGACTTACCTCGTTTATTTACCGATTTTAATTGGCAAGCCTTGGTATTAGGAGGTATGACTGTAGTCATTTATTATCTATTTCCAAAACTAACCAAAGCAGTTCCGAGTCCGTTGGTCGCATTGATTGTCGTTTCTGTTTTTGCTTATTTCATCCAATGGGATGTACCTATTATTGGTGAAATTCCGTCAGGATTACCTTCACTACAATTGGACGGTTTGTTCACTATAGATAGTAGTGCTTATTTTTTAGTATTTGAATATGGTATGGTACTTGCCGTTTTAGGGTCTATAGATTCCCTTTTGACTTCTGTAATTGCCGATAATATGACCAAGACCAAACACAACAGTAACCGTGAATTAATAGGCCAAGGTATTGGGAATATGGTAGCTGCTTTAATTGGTGGTATCCCAGGTGCAGGTGCAACAAAAGGAACTGTTGTAAATATTAATTCTGGCGGCAGAACCCGTTTATCGGGGGCGTTGCACGGTGGGTTTTTATTGGCCATTTTATTAGGCCTAAGTTCTTTAGCTGCTTACATTCCTTTAGCTGTTTTAGCAGGAATCTTGATACCTATCGGATTTAAAATTATTGATATGAAAGGGCTTCGCCATTTAAAAGTAGTGCCCCGGGCCGATGTCGCTGTTCTTATTTTAGTACTACTTTGGACGACTTTCGGCAGTTTGATTCAAGCGGTGGGCATTGGGGTAACCCTTGCCGCCCTCCTTTTTATGAAACGCGCCAGCGATATTGGCGAAGAAGGTATGCAAGTAGGTACTTTAGCAGGCTTTGACGGCGAAAAACCATGGGAAGATGAAAGCGATTTCTATGAAAAATTTAAAAATCAAATCTATATTAAGCATTTATATGGTCCGTTGTTTTTTGGTTTTACTTCTCACTTTCAAGATCAGGTCAAAAATGTAGATGAAGGTGTTAAAATACTTGTGATTCGTATGGACAGAGTACCCTATGTAGATCAATCGGGTATTTATGCACTAGAAAATGTGATTTTAGATTTGGCCTTAAAAGATATCAAAGTAGTGATTACAGGATTGCAAGAGCAACCTAAAGACTTGTTGAAAGCTATAGATATCATTCCGGATTTAGTTCCAGAAACTCAAGTTTTTCTACATATCGAAGATAGTTTTGATTGGATGGAGATTCATTTTAAAAGATTTGAGTAACCTATCAACTATAAGCATATATGCCCTAAACAAGCACAACATTTACGAACCTAATCTTTTCCAAACTACCTCTTCGTTTTTAGACCACTCTTGTGTAGCAGTACCCCTTCTTGGATTTAAAATCGATTCCCGTACTATTGTTATGTTTTTAAGTAAAACATTTAGTCTAAAAGAATCCATGGACTATTTTAAAAAATTTGGCAAGGAAAAGGTTTGAACGCGCAACCTTTATGGCACTCATACATCTACATTATACTATGCACCGCAAATACCACGCACTCCTTTACTTGTTTTTAGGCCTATATTCTTGTAAAGAAGATGATCGACTAAATGAATGCTACCTGATTGACTGCATAGCACAAACCTTTTCCATTGAACTTGTAGATTCAGATGGCGTCAATTTAATAACTAATGAAACTTACATTTTAGATAACATTGTAATTGCGAAGAATAATCAACAGCTTAATCTAAATCAAATCGCAACAGATGATACCGTATACTTTTTTGTGTCAGGAAAAAATGGTAACAATACGTATACTATAAAACTTAACGAAACAGAAAAGGACGAACTGGTTCTTAATCTTACCAGAATCAAATTGGAACTGGAATGTTGTGGTCCTTACTTTAGAATTAATTCGGCCAACTATAATGGTACTGAAGTGGAAATCATAGATGATGACAACTTCAATTTTGAAAAAATTATCATTCTTAAGCCCTAAAGAAATTAAAAATATAACGAAATGTGTATAAACCATATTTTACAAAAACGACAATCATATAAGAAAGTGCATTTTTATTTAATGATATGTTTTGTTTTTCTATTTACCGGGTGTAATGATAATCCAAAAGAAGATTGTACAGCTGTTTTATGTGCATCCCAATATCTTGCCATTGAGCTCGTAGACATTGAAGGAACCAATCTCATAGCAAACGGCACCTATTCCTTAGAGGATATTAAGGTATTGAAAGATAATGTACAGGTAAATGAGTTTCCAAATCCTTCTGGCGCACTAATTATCATTTTTATTTCTGGCACTGAAGGCGCCAATACATATCAGGTTTCTCTAGGTGATACCGAGACAAATACACTGGTTTTAACGCTTTTGCAAAATAATCCTGGAGGTGAATGTTGCAGCCCTTTATTCACTATCACTGATGCCACATATAACGGCCAGTCAAGTGAAATTATCAAAGAAGAATCACAAATGGAAAAAATTATTGTACTAAAATAATACGCTACCAGTTTGCAAAAGGCATCTTACTCAACTGGGAATTATAATACCGGACATCTCCTGTCACTTCTTTTCCCAACCAATCAGGTTTTTCAAAAACCTCATCTTCGGAATTTAGTTCTACTTCAGCCATAACCAATCCTTTATTATTGCCGGAAAACTCATCAACTTCAAAAATATGCTTCCCAACAGGCACTTCATAGCGTATCTTTTCCAAAATACTTTTTTCACAGCGTAATAGCAAAGCTTCTGCCTCATGTACCGCTATTTCTTTCTCCCATTCAAACCTAGAAGTTCCAGAGGTGTTGGACATCCCTTTAATAGTAATAAACCCTTTATCTGCTCTTATACGAATCCTAACGGTCCTATTTGGGTCCGTATTCAAAAAACCTTGTACAATCCTTGATTTTGTTGTCGCAACACGTTTATAGCTATCGGAACTTATTAAAAATTTACGTTCTATCTCTATCATTTAGGTTCTGTTGGCGTTCATATCTGCTCTAAGTTGTTATAAATTTACAATATGAAGTCCAATTTGTCACTTAGAAAAATAATTCATGTAGATATGGATGCTTTCTATGCCTCGGTAGAGCAATTGGATAATCCAGAATTAAGAGGAAAGCCTATAGCGGTTGGTGGAAGTTCCCAAAGAGGTGTAGTTGCCGCAGCAAGTTACGAAGCTCGCAAATTTGGTGTACGGAGTGCTATGAGTAGTGTTCTGGCCAAACGCAATTGTCCTGAACTAATTTTCGTAAAACCACGGTTTGAACGCTACAAGGAAATTTCTCAAAAAATTAGGGGAGTCTTTTTTGAATATACAGATTTAGTGGAACCCTTATCCTTAGACGAAGCTTATCTTGATGTAACAATAAATAAAAAAGGCAACCCATCCGCAACCTTAATCGCCAAAGAAATACGGCAGCGAATCCTCGAAGAAACAGGCCTTAATGCTTCAGCAGGAATTTCTACCAATAAGTTCATAGCAAAAGTAGCCAGCGATATTAACAAGCCCAACGGACAAAAAACAGTAAATCCAGAAGAAGTACTTCAATTTTTGGTGGACTTGGATATCCGCAAATTCTATGGTGTTGGAAAGGTTACAGCAGAAAAGATGTACAAACTAGGTATTTTCACGGGACAGGATTTGAAAACAAAATCGGTAGAATTCTTAGGGGAATATTTTGGAAAAAGCGGTCAGTATTATTATGATGTAGTACGTGGTATTCATGCCGGCGAAGTAAAACCACACCGAATTCAAAAATCTGTTGGAGCAGAACGTACGTTCAACGAAAATTTAAGTAGTGAAATTTTCATGCTAGAACGGCTAGAGCATATAGCCACCGAACTGGAACGGCGTCTAAAAAAAGCCGATATAGCAGGTAAAACAGTTACCTTAAAAATAAAATATAGCGATTTCACACTTAATACCCGCAGCAGGACCCTTCCCTATTTCATTGCGGATAAAACCCTTATCCTAGAAACCGCTAAGCAACTACTCTACCAAGAAGAACTTCAAAATTCCGTTAGGTTATTAGGTATCTCTTTGGCTAACCTAAATACAGATAAAAAAGAAAAGAAAAAAATGGAGAAAGAGTCCATCTTAGTACAACTAAAATTTGACTTTTAATAAAAACTCCCACAAGAAAAAATATCTATATGGGAGTTTCAATACTAAAACAATACCGTATTAGTTTACCGTTAAAGTATTATCAGTAGCTGTTGGGTTTAATGGGCAAAAATAAACATACTCCCCTTTTTCTAAAGTAGTAGGATTTGAAAACTGTTTCTCTCCGTTTACCACTTGTTCTGTTACATAAGCGGTTTTAATGTGGTTTTTGGGGTTGGAAATATCCTCTCCCTTTCTCACCAAAACAAATCCAACGTTATGGCCAACATTACTATTTAATATTTCAAAAATATAGGTTCCTTCGGATACCGTTAACTGTTTTTGCGTAAACTCGCCAGGAATTTGCTCCAAGGCAATAGTCGAAATGGAATTCTCCATCGGCACATTTTCTTTCATCAATTTATCTTGGGCATTTGAATAAAAAACTACGCCAAGGGCTAATACTATTCCTGCAATTACTTTTTTCATAATTTTATTATTTGTTTTCATTCCCACAATGGGGAAATCCGTTCTTAATTTACATTGTACTTTGTGGTTCGACTACACTCAAAATAAGCTTGCCGAAATAATGGTGCTTCTAATTATACTCTTACCGGTTCTAATGGTTGTACTTCAGGAAAATCTACCGGAACATTCGTGGTTTTATGCAAATAATTGGATATGGTCTTGTCTCCTACCAAAACTATGGTGTCCACTAAATTTTCTTTCGTCCATCCAGCATTGAAGAAATTTGTTACGATATCAGCATCGGTACCTCCTCTATTTTCAGTCATATTTTTTGCTAATCGGGCCAAAGCGTCTAGCTTGTTATCAAATGAAGCATTACCCGCTCTAAGTTCCAAGATTTCAGCTTCGTTAAAACCGTTCATTTTTCCTATTGCGGTATGTGCAGCTAAACAATAGAGGCATTCGTTCACTTGACTTACAGCCAAGTTTACAACTTCCTTTTGTTTAGCGTTAAGTGAAGTATTGGCTCCACTAAGTGCTAAGTAACTACTAAGAGCGTTCTCGGAGTACGCATAGGTTGCGTAAAGGTTAGGTACAAAACCTAGGGAATTCTTTAAATTATCAAAAATTATCTGGTTGCTTTCTGTTACTTCTTCTCTTTTTGGTACGTTAAATGTGCTCATAATTAATTAATTTTTATTTGATTCCAAAAACGTTAGGAATCTTTTGTTTATAGAAAATAACTAGTGCTCAAAAGCGTTTTATGTCACACGATTGAAACAGCGTCTGTTTAAATAGATATAAAAGGTTTCTCGGCATCACAATAAAAATCATGATGATGTTTTTGCTCGCAATGCGCTTCTGTACTTATAGTATGTCGTTGCGGCTTTGTTGTTTTCCGAAAGATTTCAATGAGATTGAAAATAGAAGTGTGTCTTAGGTTCATCTTTGTTTGTTTTTAAATACACTACAAAGATGCGAACACAACCAAGGTCTTTGTTAGGAGCTATTACCCGACTACTTGTATAAATTTCCCTTTAGGACTAATTATTAGTGTTTTCACTATATTGGGACGGGGAATATCCCGTCATTTTTTTAAAAAATCGGCTAAAATGAGCAGGATCGTTAAAACCAAGCTCATAAGCTATTTCCTGATTCTGCTTATCCGTGAAATTTATAAGTCGCTTCGCCTCTAATGCTAAACGTTCCAAAATAATTTGCTGGGGAGATTTTTGGTTGTACAGGGAGAAAAGATTGGAAAGTGTCTTTGGACTCTTAAAAAGAAGCGCGGCATAATCACTAACCTTTCTTTTTGTTTTAAAATGTGTATCCACCAGTACATTAAACTTACGTACCACATCTAGCTGCTCATTGTTTATTGTCCTTACAATAAGTTGCTCCTTGGCCAATCTAGTACAAATGATAATAAGTCTCTTTAGCAGCATTTGAAGCATATCTCCTTGAATTTGATCCGCTGTGGAGAATTCTTCAATAAAAATATCATATAGAAGATCAAACTTGACTAGCTGATGCTTCGGTATAGTTATTACCGGTAAATCTTGTGTGCCAAAAAACAAAATTCCATTACATGAAACCTCACTATCATGGTCATTTATACAATAAAATTCCCTGTTAAAAAGAAATGCTGTCAGTGGAGCTTCTCCTGTTTTGTATGAAACATGTTGTAAATATGTTGTTGTCACCAATTGATAAGGAAGTAGTTCAATTTCCATATTGTCTATGCTAAAACGTACAGGTACCTCATTCCTATTCCATAGAATATTGATGTTACTAGAAGCAATCGAAAATCGATTTTCATCATTTTCTATATCGTTAGTAAACCCTAAAAAGGAACCTAATTTAACGTCACGGTACTGGTAAAACATAAACAAAAAGGTTGAATGTGGTTTTTTTATAGTCTTAGTCTACTTTTTTGTTCATTCTTTACGTTCTAAAAGCAAAATAATACCTACCAACTATTAAACAAGACTGTTAATAATACGCTTTAATTTAAACTGCATAACTGGTTTTAATAACTTTAGCCCTGATTGTAATGAAAAAGAGATTTAATACAAGAGGATAATTATGGAAATTGGAAATTATGAGGATGCCGTTAGAAGGTTTTATAAATCATTAAAAATTAAATCTTTACCAATATCTTCATGGGATTTTTATGCTGTTAATTTTGATAAAGCATGTGATGAGGTCAACGACATAAAATCGCTTTGTAGATTTGCTAATGATAATTCTTGGTCCTTCAATAAAGATATATTTAAGGAGGAAATACAAGAAAAAGGACATGTAATTCTTGTAACGGATGCTAAATTAAATATCGTGTATGCCACGAAGAATATTTGGAATATGAACGGGTATAGGCCGGCACAGATTATTGGTAATAAACCAAAAATGTTTCAGGGGGAAAAGACGTGTGAAAAATCGTTACAAGTAATTTCCAAGGCGATAAAAGAGAAAAAATCTTTTGAAACCGTAGTAACCAATTACAGGAAAGATGGTTCAACTTACAAGTGTTGGATTCATGGCCAACCCGTATTTGATAAAACGGGAAAAGTTATCAATTTTATAGCCTTTGAGCGTGAAGTAGCTTAGAAATAAGAGATTCAAAAAACAAAAAACCCGCATAAAGCGGGTTTTTTTATTCGTATTCTTTTACTTTAAAAATTACAGCTTTCAATTTCTGTTACCCTAAGCGTATTCACCATTCCTTTTTCCTTAATAGGCATGGCGGCCAAACTAACAAGCATATCCCCAACTTCTAAGAACCCCTTCTTGCAAGCTATTCTATTCACATCATCTATAGTTTCATCGGTAGATACGTATTTATCATAGTAGAAAGCTTTAACTCCCCATAACAAATTTAACTGCGTGAGTATTCTCCTATTTGAGGTGAAGACTAGAATATGTGCACTTGGTCTCCATGCGGAAATTTGAAAGGCAGTATAACCACTATTCGTTAATGTTGAGATGGCTTTGGCCTTAATTTCATTGGCCATAAGCGCTGCATGGTAACAGACAGATTTTGTAATAAATCGATTTGTTCTAATATGAGGTGGTTCATGAGGAACCTTTATCAGTTCACTCGATTCTACAGTTTGTAGAATACTAGCCATTTTTTCTATAACCTGTACCGGATAATTACCTACAGAAGTTTCTCCTGATAGCATTACGGCATCCGCGCCGTCCATAACAGAATTGGCAACATCGTTTACCTCAGCACGCGTAGGGGTGAGACTCGTAATCATAGTCTCCATCATTTGAGTGGCTATAATTACCGGAATTCTTGCTTTTTTTGCGCGCAACACTAATTGCTTTTGTATCAATGGGACTTCTTGTGCAGGCACCTCAACACCCAAATCTCCACGCGCTACCATTAAGCCATCGCAATACGCAACTATCTTGTCTATATTCTCCACCGCTTCCGGCTTTTCAATTTTGGCAATGATGGGAATTTTATGCTTGGAATGCTTACTAATAATGGCTTGTAGGTCTATAAGGTCTTGACTAAACCTAACAAAAGAAAGTGCAATCCAATCTACATTTAAAGAAATAGCATATTCAGCATCCTTGATATCCTTTTCGGTGAGAGCCGGTAAGGATATATCAGTATTCGGCAGATTTACCCCTTTCTTTGATTTTAAAGGACCTCCTTGAATCACTTTAGCTTTAACTTCGTTATCTCCATTTGTCTCAACGACTTCGAACATCAATTTACCGTCATCCAAAAGGATACGCTCTCCAGGTTTTACATCTCTTGGAAATTCTTTGTAGTTCATATATACCCGTTCCGCTGTGCCCTCAAAAGGCTTTCCCGTTACAAATGTAATTTCATCTCCAGGGCTTACTACAACTTCTCCAGCCATTACTCCAACCCGTAACTTTGGGCCTTGTAAATCCGCAAGAATAGAGGTGTTAATCTCCAGTTCTTTATTTAATTCACGAATCATAGCTACACGCTCTTTTACATCTTCGTAGTCTGCATGAGAAAAATTGATTCTAAAGACATCTACCCCTGCTAGCATCATATCTCTAAGCACTTCTTTCTTACTTGTAGCGGGTCCTAACGTGGCTACTATTTTTGTCTTTTTTTTAGTTGGCATACTTAAAATATTAAGTTGTTCTTTGATTTTAGTTTGTCGGTATCTACCAGATATGCCGTCATAACTTTGGGCATACTCATTAGTATTCTTACTATTTCTTCTGTTTCAACTCTTTGATCATCTTCTATCTTTAGAAAATAATCTACGTCTTTATGTTCCGGGATTAGCCTTGGTGTACTATACGTTGTTTCGTTTTGAAACAAATCGTTATTGACCAGTAGTTCTTGTTTTAAACTTTGGTTTGAAATAAGAACCCAATACCTGTCATTGAATTCATCCATCCAGTCAAACCAAGGAAAAGAACTATTTTCGGCAAGGTCAAAATCGTTTTTGGATCTTTTAAAATTCGCTTTTAGCACCTGATTAATTCGGTATACTAAGGCAAAGTCCTCCAATGTGCTATGTATAGCAATCAAAAGAAATGAATCATCGTAAAAATCTTCGTTTATTTTGTAGACTGCTGCCATGGATACACAAAGGCGTAAATATAGAACTATTCAAGTATAAAGCCTAGAAAGGGTAGGTTTTAAGCAGGTTTAAAAGTTACGAAAACGTTAGCGTTTTGTTGTAAAATGAAATTTTTACTTCTGTATCTTATCTTGAAGTGCAAAAAAAGCTCTTTTGGATGCTCTTTCCTCCGCCTTCTTTTTGGAAGTTGCCCTAGCTTTTGCAATAATAATTCCTCCAATGGATAATTTAACGGCAAAGTGTTTTAACGAATCGTTACCTGTATCCTCGTACACATTAAAATTAAAGGTTTTCTTTTGTTTTTGGCACCACTCAATCACCAAACTTTTATAACTGATGACCCTACCCTCTAACTGTTCTATGTCCACATAAGGTTCAATAACCCTTTTTTTTATAAACTTCTCACAATAGACATAGCCCCTATCCATATATATGGCTCCTACCAAGGCTTCAAATACATTGCCATGAATATTCTCTCCAAAGTGCGATTTTGGAATTCTACTTTCTACATGTTTAATAAGCTTTAAGTCTTTACCTAGCTCGTTTAGATGTTCCCTACTTACTACTTTGCTACGCATTTTTGTTAAGTAGCCTTCATCTCCGTTGGGTACTTCGTTATAAAGGTGTTTAGAAATAATTGTCCCCAACATAGAATCGCCTAGAAACTCCAAACGCTCATAATTCATGGCATTTCCGTTCTCATCCCTTTTGTTCATGGAGCGATGCAGGAAGGCTTTTTTGTAAAAATTTATATTCTTAGGTTTAAATCCTAGTATATCCCTTATACCCAAAAAAAAATCCCCATCCGATTTTGAATGGGAATTGAATATGTTTTTAGGGAATTCCATAAACTAATCTAGCTAATTTTCTTAAAGACGACACAGGCATTGTGTCCCCCAAAACCGAAGGTGTTGCTCATGGCAACGTTCACTTCGCGCTTTTGCGCCTTATTCAATGTAAGGTTTAAGCTAGGGTCTATATTTTCATCTACAGTGGTGTGGTTTATTGTGGGTGGTACAATGCCGTGTTCCATGGATAATATTGAGGAAATAGCCTCTATAGCACCAGCAGCTCCCAATAAATGTCCTGTCATGGATTTTGTAGAATTTATGTTGATATTCTTAGCATGCTCACCAAATACTTGGGATATGGCTTTCAGTTCTGCCACGTCACCTAATGGTGTTGAGGTTCCATGTGTATTAATGGCATCAACTTCCTCTATTTTCATTCCTGCATCACGTAGGCAATTCTCCATTACCTTTACCACGCCTATACCATCTGGATGTGGTGCGGTCATGTGATAGGCATCACTAGAAAGTCCACCACCAGCAACCTCTGCATAAATTTTTGCTCCTCTTGCCTTAGCGTGTTCATATTCTTCAAGCACTAAGGCTCCTGCTCCTTCGCCAAGTACAAAACCATCTCTTGTGGCATCAAAAGGTCTGGAGGCCGTTTCTGGACTATCATTTCGGGTAGATAGTGCGTGCATAGCAGCAAAACCGCCCATGCCCGCAATGGTAACAGCTGCTTCGCTGCCCCCAGTAACGATAACATCACAATGCCCTAAACGTATATAGTTAAGTGCATCTATCATAGCATTTGCTGCAGATGCACAAGCAGATACCGTAGTATAGTTGGGACCCATAAAACCATGTTTTATAGATATGTTACCCGGTGCTATATCAGCTATCATTTTAGGAATAAAGAAAGGGTTAAAGCGCGGCGTTCCATCACCAGCGGCAAAGTTCAGAACTTCGTTCTGAAACGTTTCCAATCCACCGATACCAGCTCCCCAAATAACCCCAACACGAAATTTATCTATTTTATCCAAGTCCAACTTGGAATCCAAAATAGCCTCATCAGAAGAAATAAGGGCATATTGAGCAAACTTATCTAGTTTGCGGCCTTCCTTTCTATCAAAATAATCTTCTATTTTATAATTTTTTAGTTCACAGGCGAATTTTACCTTGAATTTTTCTGAGTCGTAATAGGTAATTGGCGCAGAACCGCTTTTCCCGCTTATAAGACCGTTCCAATATTCCTCAATATTATTGCCGATTGGTGTAAGTGCTCCCAATCCGGTAACCACAACTCGCTTTAATTGCATTGAACTTTTTTTTAGTTTAATATCTAAAACCAATGTAAATTAAAAAAAATTATCCATGCGGAGCATTTACCGCATGGATAATTTAAAATTCTATCTAAGAGAAATCATAAATTACTTCGCTTCTTCTATATAGCTAATCGCTTGGCCTACTGTCGCGATGTTCTCAGCTTGATCATCCGGAATTTGAATATCAAATTCTTTTTCGAATTCCATGATTAACTCAACAGTATCCAATGAATCTGCCCCTAAATCGTTAGTAAAGCTAGCTTCCGTTACCACTTCGTTTTCATCAACTCCTAATTTATCAACGATGATAGCTTTAACTCTTGATGCAATGTCTGACATAATAATATTGGTTTTAAAAATTTAAATTGATGGCAAAAATAAAAA
>RCNB010000132.1_pt1 | contig 51719 bp, 46 predicted proteins | sample 2041321 | NCBI WGS metagenome assembly RCNB01 (sample SAMN09708232, study PRJNA481090) | Marine sediment metagenome, whole genome shotgun sequencing project.
AAGGCACAAGGAAAAATATCCTTGTCTAAAATGACTTTTTCACATCAAATGATCAGGTTATTTGTAGTTGAACAGGTTTATAGAGCCTTCACCATTTTAAAGAATGAACCTTATCATCATGAATAAGCCTAAGTTTGACTAATAAAATTTAAGATAGAAATTAAATGACGGGATTTTTTGCAATTTTAGATGATATCGCTGCCTTAATGGATGATGTAGCCGTTATGGCGAAAGTAGCAACTAGAAAAACAGCTGGTGTTCTTGGTGATGATTTGGCTGTTGGGGCTGAAAAAGCGTCAAGTTTCAGAGCATCAAGGGAAATGCCTGTGCTTTGGGCCATCACGAAAGGATCTTTTCTCAACAAATTACTTATTTTACCTTTTGCTTTTTTGTTAACTGCTTACGCACCTCAATTCATCATCCCAATTTTACTTATTGGGGGCGTCTATTTGAGTTTTGAGGGTGTTGAAAAAGTGATACATACCTTTTTTCATAAAAAGCATGAGGAGCATGAAAATAATCAGGTTATCACCGAAGAAGAGCTGCTTATTATTGAAAAGGCTAAGATTAAATCTACTATTATTACTGATTTTATTTTGTCTTTGGAGATCATCATGATCGCTTTAGGGACGGTAACCGGGAAACCTATTATTGAACAAATTTTAGTAGTTTCCATTGTGGCTATTGTGGCTACTATTGGTGTTTATGGAATAGTAGCTTTAATGGTTAGAATGGATGATATGGGGATGAAGTTAATTCATATGGCTAAAGGTAAAAGTCAATTTGTAAAATCTTCCTTTGTAATTATGGGTAAGGGCTTGGTTTGGTCGCTTCCAAAATTGATACAACTGCTGGCTGTTATTGGTACAATAGCGATGTTATTGGTTGGAGGAGGGATGTTTGTTCACAACATTCAAGAAATTCATGTTTTTTTACACGCCTTGCCTATCATTATTTCAGAGTTGTTAATGGGTTTGATAGTGGGCTTAATTGCCTTCTTCTTGGTTGAAGGAATTAAAAGGGTTAAGATCATGGTAACTGGAAAGTAGGGGCTTTACGATCATGAAAATGAACCATATCATCATCAATAGGTAGCAATGATTTAATGATGAAATGATTCAATGATATATTGAAATGTACATAACTAATTTGAAATTTAAACGATGAATTCGAAATCAGCATTGAATTATAAAGAAATAAACAGACAGTCCTGGAATAACAAAGTAGATGCTCACATTAGATCAGAGTTCTATGATATGAGAGGTTTTCTTAATGGAGATTCATCATTAAAAAGCATTGAGCTTGAATTGCTTGGAAATATCAAGGGTAAAAAAGTGTTGCATCTTCAATGTCATTTTGGACAAGACACAATATCACTCGCAAGAAAAGGGGCAATAATCACAGGAGTGGATTTATCTGATAAAGCAATTCAAAAGGCTCAAGGGTTTGCCGAGGAATGCAAGGTTGAAGCTACCTTTATTTGCTGTGACATTTTCGACCTCCCGAATCATTTGGATGAGCAGTTTGATATTGTTTTTACCAGTTATGGAACGATTGGATGGCTTCCAGATTTAGATAAATGGGCGAGTATAGTTTCTCGTTATTTAAAACCAGAGGGGCAGTTTGTATTTGTAGAATTTCATCCTGTTGTTTGGATGTTTGACAATGATTTCGATAAGATAGGATATAGTTATTTTAATTCAGGTGCTATTGTTGAAACAGAAAACGGGACTTATGCAGACATAGAAGCTGAGATAAGCCAAGAAAACATCATGTGGAATCACGGTATGAGTGAAGTGGTCAATAGTCTTATTAAAAGTGGACTTTGTATTAATTCACTTGACGAATATGACTATTCACCTTATAACTGTTTTAGTCACACCACTGAATTTGAACCTAAAAAATTCAGGATAGCGCATTTGGAAAACAAAATACCTATGGTATACGCTATTAAAGCATCAAATAGCATGACTAATAGTTGAGGAATTGCCTATGGAACTTCTTTAGACAAGAAAGCAAAGGGTAAGGGGAAACAACTTGATCCGGAAATACATTGATATAATGATGCAATGATATAATGATGCAATGATATAATGAGAAAATGAAAAAATGAATCAATGTATACATCAAGAAATGACCAAATTAAACTGATCAAAGCCAAAATTGTATTGGCATTTTTTAATGATTTAGAAAACTTCTTTTAGAACCTCGTTTCGCGCCTGAAGCATGAATATTGCCACCTCCCCATGTCAATCCATTTTTTTGTTTCCTAAAAGAAGGATATTTATGGGTCTCTGTTTTTTTTACTTTGAGGTTTCCCTTTTGATGCAGGGAAGATTTATTAATAAACTTCTTCTGTTTAGTATATTGATACCGATCAAGATAAAAAAGAGGCAAGGTAATAACTAGTAAAATACCCAATCCTATAATAAGAAACAGGTCATTATAACCAAGTTCAAAAAAAAGACTTATAAAATGAATGACCAGAAAAATAACTCCCAGTACCACCGTGAAATAGATAGAATTTTTCATGATACTTCCGTTGAAAGATTGAAAAACACATATAAAATTAGGAAAATGCAGGCTCATTAACAAGGATAAACCCATTTTTAATCCCAAATCTAACACTGTTTTAATCATCTAAAGTATGATTTGAAGGTATGAGATTTGAGCACATGGGAAGTGAAGGGGTCAAACGTGAGCGCCTCGGAAACCTTTACACGATAAATAATATGCTTAGAAGTCACATTATTCCTATTTTTGATACAAATTAAAATTGATGAAAATTGTATTTGCCACAAACAACAAACATAAAGCCGAGGAAGTGAAAGATCTTTTACCTTCAGCTATCAAGATATTGACACTGAATGAGATTGGTTGTCATGAAGATATACAAGAAACTGCTGATACTCTTGAAGGAAATGCGAAGATAAAATCTGATCATGTAAGGGCTCACTACGGTTATGATTGTTTTGCGGATGATACAGGCTTAGAGGTTGAGGCCCTGAATGGAGCACCCGGAGTATATTCTGCACGTTATGCAGGGGAGGAGGCAACATTCGATGACAACGTGCAAAAATTACTAGAAGAGATGAAGGGGATATCTAACAGGAAGGCGCGTTTTAGAACAGTGATTTCCTTGTATTTGAATGGGAAGCAATTATTTTTTGAAGGAATTTGTGACGGCAGCATTGAGGAGACAGCAGCGGGCGAAAAAGGCTTTGGTTATGATCCTTTATTTAAGCCAAGTGGTTACGATCTCACTTTTGCAGAAATGGACCTAAACGAAAAAGGACGCATTTCACATAGAGGATTGGCAGTCAAAAAATTAGTAGAATACCTTAACAGTCAGCTCTAAAATAGGGTAATCTGCCCTTCATCATCTTCATCACTTTCATTTTCTAATCCAGGAGTATCCTCAGTGGCGTTTTTAGGAGCCTCGATTATTTCTTCTTCCACAAGTTCAACTTCTTCGAGAACAGGCTCTACATACGGAAGAGAATTCAATAAATTTATATCTTTAATTTTTTCTCCAGTAAATTGATTTCCAATAGCTTTAATTCCTTTTATTGCAATAAACTCTTCAAAGTTTAGAATTTCATTATCCAGACTTCTTTTTGAGTAGATTACTTCAGCCATTGGGCGATAATCAACTGCAACAATCATCAATTTTGACTTGGAATCCTCAGAGATGAATTTTTCATCTCTATCAGGGTGTTCAATCATAAACCTCTTGACATAATAACGCTCTCTTTCTCCTTCAAAATAAACTACTGAAATGGGTTTGTTGGGTTCCCATTTTTCCAAAACAATCATGTCATTTTCAAAATGAGTATTAAGATTCGGAATGATGGTTTTGACCTCTCCTTTTTGATTGATGATCAGCAACCTGTCATCGGCGGTAAATTCTCCAATGAGGTCACCTCGTTCATCAACATTTAGTCTCTGTACGGTTTCGTCAAACCAAATTTTACGTGGTTTGAGGGTGGAGACTCCTTTTTCTTTCAGCTCTATTTTTTTGATGGAATATTTTGTGACGATATTACCTCTACTGGCTCTACCCTTAATGCCTAGTTCAGCAAGGTCAACATCCCATTTTAACTTTTTGATGTGGCCTAAAGCTCTTAAATTAATGGAGATCAATTCAGCTTCACCATTTGGATTTGCAGTAAAATAAAGAACCTTTGAGCCCTTGGATCCTGCGGTAATGTCGTATTCCTTGTCTCTTGTCATAGAGGTAACGGCGAACCTTTTCATATAGGTATAGCCCGTTTTTCCATCTTTGTAGAGCATATTATAAATGGTTCTTTTATCATTCTTCTTAAAAACTGCTGTATAGATGATGTTTTTACCTACAAAAGTTTTGCTGTCAACTTTAGTAATCATCATTTTACCATCGTTTCTAAAAATGATAACATCATCAATATCAGCACAATCTGCAACAAATTCGTCTTTTTTCATGGCTGTACCTACAAAACCTTCTGTGCGGTTCACATACAATTTTGAATTCCGCATTACAACCTTAGTCGCTATGATGTCTTCAAAGATCCTGATGTCAGTTTTTCGTTCCTTCCCTTTCCCAAATTTTTCTTTGAGGCTCTTAAAATAATTGATAGTATAGTCAATGATATTCGCCAAATCGCTTTTTACAAGGGCTATCTTTTCTTCGAGGCCTTCTATAAATAGCTTGGCTTTGTCTATATCGAATTTAGAGATCTTCTTAATTCTTATTTCGGTCAATTTGACAATATCCTCCTCCGTTACTGCTCGTTTCAGGTGTTTTGTATATGGCTTTAAGCCTTTATCAATAGCAGCTATAACGCCTTCCCAGGTTTCCTCTTCTTCAATATCCCGGTATATTCTATTTTCAATAAAGATTCTTTCAAGAGAAGAAAAATGCCATTGTTCTTCCAATTCGGCCAACTGTATTTCAAGCTCTTTTGTCAACAAATCAACCGTGTGGTGAGTGGAATGATTTAAGGCATCTTTTACTCCGATAAAAACGGGCTTATTATTTTCTATGATACAACAAAGAGGTGAAATGGATACTTCACAGCTTGTAAAGGCGTACAGCGCATCAATGGTCTTGTCTGGAGAAACACCACTGGGCAGGTGAATCATTATCTCAACATCTTTGGCGGTATTATCTTCGATTTTTTTAATTTTAATCTTGCCTTTTTCATTGGCTTTCAAAATAGAATCTATAAGAGAGGAAGTTGTGGTATTATAAGGGACCTCAGTAATTACGAGTGAACTTTTGTCTTTTTGAGATATTTTCGCCCTCACCCGCACCTTACCGCCTCTTTTACCTTCGTTATAGTTGGTGACATCTGCAATACCACCGGTTAAGAAATCAGGATAAATGGTAAAACTCTGTCCTTTTAATATTTTAATGGAGGCCTGAATCAGTTCATTGAAATTATGAGGTAGGATCTTGGTAGAGAGACCAACCGCAATTCCTTCTGCCCCCTGAGCCAGTAACAATGGAAATTTTACAGGAAGATCAATGGGTTCCTTTCTTCTGCCGTCATAAGAGGCCTGCCACTTTGTGGTTTTCGGATTGAAAACAACCGTCATGGCAAATTTTGAAAGTCTGGCTTCAATATATCTTGAGGCCGCAGCGCGGTCACCGGTAAGAATATTCCCCCAGTTACCCTGCATGTCAATCAATAATTCCTTTTGACCTAATTGTACTAAGGCATCAGCAATACTGGCATCTCCATGGGGGTGGTATTGCATGGTATGCCCCACCACATTGGCAACTTTATTATAGCGTCCGTCATCCAGATCCTTCATTGACTGCATAATCCTTCTCTGAACTGGTTTGAAACCGTCATTGATGCCAGGAACCGCCCTTTCAAGAATTACATAAGAAGCATAATCCAGAAACCAGCCTTCATACATGCCACCAATCTTAGTGATGGTATCTTGATTGCTATTTTCTTCTATCTCTTCGTGTTCGGCCATTGATGTGTAGCTAAGGCTATAAATTTAAACCTCTTCGATTAGGTCTAATTCGACCTTGAGGTTATTGATAATGAATTTTTGTCTTTCCGGTGTATTTTTACCCATGTAAAATTCAAGCAGTTTTTCAATTGAAGTTTCCTTATTGAGCATGACCGGATCAAGCCTGATGTCTTTGCCAATAAAATGTACAAATTCGTTTGGTGAGATCTCGCCCAATCCCTTAAAACGGGTTACTTCAGGTTTTCCTCTTAATTTTTGCATTGCCTTTTGTTTTTCCTTTTCAGAATAACAATAATGCGTTTCCTTTTTATCCCTCACTCTAAAAAGAGGCGTATCTAAAATATACAAATGTCCTTCTTTAATAACTTCCGGAAAGAATTGCAGAAAAAAAGTAATAAGCAAGAGGCGAATGTGCATACCATCCACATCGGCATCAGTAGCAATTACGATATTGTTGTACCTGAGATTTTCTATACCATCTTCTATGTTGAGCGCAGCTTGCAGCAAATTGAATTCTTCGTTTTCGTAAACGATTTTTTTACTGAGCCCGTATGAATTCAAGGGCTTTCCTTTTAAACTAAACACAGCCTGTGTGCTAACATCTCTGGATTTGGTAATCGAACCACTCGCTGAATCACCCTCTGTAATAAATAAGGTACTTTCGAGTCGGTCATTTTTCTTCATATCACTTAAATGGATCCTGCAATCACGCAATTTCTTATTGTGCAGGCTGGCTTTCTTGGCACGCTCTCTGGCGATTTTTCTGATACCTGATAATTCTTTTCGCTCTTTTTCAGCTTGTACGATCCTTCTTTGGATCTTTTCTGCTGTTTCAGGATTTCGATGAAGGTAGTTGTCGAGTCTTCTTTTTACAAAATCATTGATAAACGTTCTTACTGTTGGCAAATCACCACCCATTTCAGTAGATCCCAATTTTGTTTTGGTCTGGCTTTCGAAAATCGGCTCCATCACTTTTATGCTAATAGCACATACTATGGATTTCCTTACATCTGAAGCATCAAAATTTTTACCAAAAAACTCTCTGATGGTTTTTACAATAGATTCTCTGAAAGCATTCTGGTGTGTTCCTCCCTGTGTGGTGTGTTGACCGTTCACAAAGGAATGATATTCTTCGCTGTATTGAGATTTGCTGTAGGTAAGGGCAATTTCAATATCTTCTTCCATCAAATGGATGATCGGGAAGAGTTTTGATTCCTCCGAGATATTCTCATTAAGAAGGTCCCTTAAGCCATGCTCAGAGCGGTATTTTTCCCCATTAAAAAGGATGGTCAATCCGGTGTTCAGGTACACATAATTTTTAATCATTTTGACCACATATTCATTTCTGAATTTGTAATGTGGAAATATGCTTAGGTCAGGAATAAAAGAAACTTTTGTGCCTTTTCGTAAACTGGAATCCTCTTGCGGCAAGTCGTTGACCAGGTTACCTTTTTCAAATTCAGCTATTTTTGTGAGATTATCTCGAATCGACTGAACTTTAAAATAGGAAGACAAGGCATTGACCGCCTTTGTACCCACCCCATTAAGTCCGACAGATTTTTTAAAAGCCTTCGAATCATATTTACCCCCGGTATTCATTTTAGAGACTACATCCACAACTTTTCCCAATGGAATTCCTCTCCCGTAATCTCTAATTGATACCTGGTTGCCTTTTACCGAAATATCAATGGTCTTGCCAGCACCCATAACATATTCATCAATGGAATTATCCAATACTTCTTTGATCAGAATGTAAATACCATCATCAGGAGCAGATCCGTCACCTAATTTACCAATATACATTCCAGGTCGCATCCTGATATGCTCCTTCCAATCCAGCGAACGGATGTTATCTTCGGTATATGAAGTTTGGTCTGACATTAAGATTTTGGGTTATGTAGCATTGCTAAAGTAGTAATTACGGCACTAATATAAAATAGTACTTCAATTTTTTATTAACACAGTAATTAAAAATTGAAATGTGTATTAATTTGCTATTTTTACTGAGTGAAAGTCAAATGAATCATGAAAAAACATATACCAAATCTTTTTACCTTATTGAATTTATTTTCCGGTATGATAGCCGTAATCATGGCAGCAACCGATGAGCTGGTAACAGCAGCTTTTTTTGTCTTTCTCGGCATCTTTTTTGATTTTTTTGATGGCTTTTTCGCGAGAAAATTCAAGGTAGAAGGTGAATTGGGCAAACAACTCGATTCTTTAGCAGATATGGTTACCTCAGGTGTTGTTCCAGGAATTATTATGTTTCAACTGATGCTCTATGCAACAAAAGGGCAATGGTTCATGGAATTGAGCTGTGAGGTTGGAAATTGGCACGAATATCAAGACACCTATTATTACTTTCTTCCTTTCACAGGGCTGTTTATCACATTGGCGGCGGCCTATCGCTTGGCTAATTTTAATATTGACGAAAGGCAATCAAGTTCTTTTATTGGATTACCAACCCCTGCATTCTCGATGTTTGTAGTGTCACTTCCTTTGGTGATCTTTTATAGTAATAATTTATTTTTTATTGAATTATTGCAAAACTTTTATGTTTTGCTTGGTATTACGTTACTTGGATGTTATTTAATGAATGCCGAAATCCCATTGTTCTCTTTAAAATTTAAGCATTACGGATGGAAAGGAAATCAGGTTAAATATCTTTTTTTATTGGCAACGATCATTTTGTTAGGGACCTTGCAAACGGTGGCGATCCCTCTTACTATTATACTTTATGTATTGTTATCAGTTATTGAGAATATGATAAAAAAATAAGGGCTTATATATGATACAAACCCTTATTATATAATAAATTACAGTAATTTATTTACTATTTTGCTTTAAACGAAAAATGTTGCCCTCCAATAGAAGCTTCAAACATGAGTCCACCACTGGTTTGAGTAAAAACAGCCAAACCATCTTTAAAGGCCACGTCAACCGATCCACCTTCTGTGATGGCCACTGCAGAGGCTTGTCCGTCAAATTTCACTTTTTTATTTGTGAACTTTTTATAAGCCCCTTCGTTTTCAAAAAATATGACTTCCTTGTATTGTTGTCCTCCGGCTTGAAGCCCTATGGTCACTTGAGACAATTTAGACTGTCCGGTGGGAGTATGATCCTGATACACAATACCTTTTCCTCCGGCACCACCTATTCCTAAAGCTCCCTTGGTCACTTTTGGGAAAATTGCATATCCATATGATTTATCCTTGAACGATTGCAATTTAGGCTGTTTTTTGATCATAGCGTCCAACGCTTTTTCAGAATCCTCTATAAGATCGGCTTTCCAGCCACCAATCTGAGCTTGAATGCCTGTGTAAACAAATATTGTTAAGATCATTACAAGGCTTTTGAAGTTTTTGATACCAAATATTTTCATGAATGTATGTTTAGGAGTTATTTTGATTCAAAAATAACCATTTTTCAAGGATTTAAATGCTGCAAGACAGCTATTTTTTATGATTTATTTGTTAATCAACTAGGTAAATGGAATGCTTTGAAAATCAACGTGATTTAATAAAACACACACCTAGAAACGGGTTAAAGCTGCGGCATAAAGCCAGAAAAAATAGAGTTGTACACAATTTATTACACTTTTTTCTGTTATTCTGTTTGTTATGTTATAATGATACAAATCCTCTCCCTGTTTTGTCATTATTTTTTTCAACGTTATCGTTTAATTAAATAAATGTTATGAAAACAGATTTTCAAATCAAATTCTTAAAGCTTTTGTTTTTTGTTCTATGTATGTCGGTCTTTACCGGTCTCGCACAAACTACTATACCCTTTGTAAAAAGGTATGAGACTGCGGGAATCAACGGAGATCTTACTATGATTGGTAACTCAAATTTGGGAGAAACAGTTGACACTCCATATAATGGAACTACACAGAACAATTTTATAGATATGGTGTTCATTGATATAGACAATGATGCATCAACTTTTAACTCAAGTAGCGCAACCTTTTCCACAAACAGATGTAACAGGGTAGTATATGCCGGACTGTATTGGGGATCAATTGCTGCCCCTGCAACACCACTGCCAGAAGAAGTAAAATTTAAAATTCCCGGCGGAGCTTATCAAAATCTTACAGCAGATGTGATTATTGACAGGATCTATTATAAAGACGTAACCACTCTTTTAAGTGGCATGTCAAATCCTAATGGTGAATACTTCGTAGCTAACGTAAGTACAACGGAAGGGAGAAATTCTTCAGCAGGATGGTCACTCGTTATCGTTTATGAAGACCCTACAGAATCAAGAAAATATATTTCAACCTTTGATGGTTTTTCGGCGGTTAGAAATTCTCCAAATAATCAAGTGGATTTTGCCTATTCCGGTTTTACAACGCCACCTTCAGGACCCGTAGAGGGAAGGGTAGGGGTTGCAGCCTTAGAAGGAGACCTCGGTTGGTTTGGAGATCAAATGCTATTTAAAGCAGACGGGAATCCAGGTTTTACGGCACTTTTTGATGCTGAAAACGACGTAAATAATTTCTTCAATAGTAAAATCACCAAAGATGGTGCACAAGTTACAGATAGAAATCTCAATAGTACAAATACACTTGGTTGGGATCAAAAACTTTTGAATCTGACCGATCTTAACCCTGGCAATTCATTGATTGGAAATGGAGAAACCGGAGCTACAGTTAGGGTAACAAACAATATTGGAGGTGATCATATTTATACGTTTTTAAATACATTTGCCATCAATATTATTGAACCTAATCTTCAGGTGATCACGAGTGTTGAAGACACTTTGAACAATCCTATTACGCATCAATCTCCGGTACCATTGGGATCTACCGTATGGTACAATATAGATTTCCAGAATATGGGAACTGATAATGCACAAAACACATATATACTCAATATCTTACCGATTAACGTGACTTTAGATGAAAGTTCGTTTGTTCTTCCAGCTGGAGTGAATTATACGTTTAATCAGGTTTCAAGGGAATTGAGATTTAACATTGATAATACACTTGTTGAACGAAAATCACTTTCAACATCACACAGTATTCGCTACCAGGTGACGGCTTCAAACGAATGTTTTGATTATTCGGATGCCTGTACAAATCTGTTGGAAAACAGTATTACTTCTTATTATGATGGTGAAACATCAGGACAAAACGTATCCGGACAACCAGGATTAAATGGTATCAATGGATGTGGACTTGGAAGCGTTGGATCTATGGATCTTTTTGTAGACACCAGTTCATGTTCATTTGACAGCGAATTGTTTTTCTGTAATAATAACCTAAGCTTTACCGGTGATGAAGGTTATGATACTTATGTCTGGACAGATGAGGCTGGAAATGTAGTCAGTAACACTAAGGATGTGACCGTAACAGGATCTGGAGTGTATACAGCAACTCAAAGAAGAACAGGATGTACTGAGACCATCAGAACAGTTACTGTATTAGGTCTTGACGTAACTGTAACTCCTTCAGATGCACTGTGTAAAGATAGCAATGGGAACGTAGAAATCACTATTAACGAAGCATCTCCATCCTATACTTTTGAACTATTTCAAAATGGAAGTATGGTGAATTCAATAACAAAGACCATGAATACGCATGTGTTCACAAATATTGATATAGGTAATTACGAGGTAAGATCTACCAACGATGCCGGCTGTTTTGATGTTTCAACATTCTCGATCAGCGAACCTACTTTACTCACTTCAACCTCCAGTAAATTATATAATATTACAATATGTAATGGAGAAATTTTGAATGGGAGCCTTGAAGCTATAGGTGCAGGAGGAACACCTCCATATCAATACAGTATAGATAATGGACAGAATTATCAAATTGAAAACTATTTTTCTGTAGCAACCGAAACAACGTATGATATAACCGTTAAGGATGCCAATGGGTGTACTTCAGTTACCAGTGTGGCTGTAGGGTTTGATGCTGAGATCGAGTACAGTATTTCTAATGAAGATGTGATCTGTGTGGGTGATTCGGATGGGAAGGTCGACATAGACCTGACCAATGACCAGGGATATACTGTGACCTATAGTATGGATGGGACCAATTTTAAAGCAAGTCCTAGTTTTGCAGGACTGGCTAAGGGTACTTATGACCTGTGGGTGAAAAAAGAAAACGCCTTCCATAGTTGTATTTCACAAAAACCAATAGAAATAGAACAGTTGATCTACTTAGAATTGACCGCAGAAACAGATTTCACTTGTGAGGGAGCCAGTAATATAATCATTGCATCTGTTGATCCAATTTATCAGAATGATGTAACCTATACCCTGGATGGCAATCTAACACAGGAATCTGGAATTTTTGAGAATGTTTCCAAAGGAAATCACTTGGTTTCAGTTACCCATAAAGATTACGGTTGTACAGATGTACCTGTTGAAGTAGTGATAGAACAATACACGCCTATAGTTTTCGATATAGTTGAAACAAATATCAACGAATATACTGTGGTCGCGAGTGGAGGAAGACCTGAGTATGAGTACAGTCTGGATTCGGATGATGATTATGGAAGTAATAACATTCTCGACTTGAAAACGACACGGGAAACAAGAGACTATACATTTTATGTAAGGGATCAAAGAGGATGTATTCAGGAAAAAACGGTCTTTTTAGAATTCCTTGACATCGAGATACCAGACTTCTTTACCCCGCAGGGAGATGGTATTAATGATACCTGGTATCCGATTAACATCGAGATCTATCCCCAAATAACAGTAAAGATCTTTGATAGATATCAAAGATTGATTGCAAGCTATGACGGTAATACTAAGAGCTGGGATGGAAACTATAAAAGTAAAGCCCTTCCAAGTGGTGACTACTGGTACATAGTTCGTTTAAACGAATCATCTGATAATAGAGAATTTAAAGGGAATTTTAGCTTAGTTAGATAATATATTATGAAAAAAATAATCATAGTAATCATATTGTTTGTTACAGGGTGGGCGAATGCTCAAGAGTTTAAGTTAACACCCTACACCCAATATTTGGTAGAAAACCCGTTTTTGATCTCTTCGGCTTATGCGGGAGACAGTGAAATGAACAGGTTGAGATTGACCAGTGCCTTTCAATGGGTTGGATTAAGTGACGCACCGAATACACAAACCTTGTCATATGATGCTCATATTCTTGAGCGTTCAGGGATAGGAGGAATAATTTATCTTGATAAAAATGGTAATACGTCACAAATTGGAGGGCAACTTTCGTTCGCACATCATTTGACGATTAATGCGGCCAATGCACAATATATTTCGTTCGGTCTGTCATACAAATTCACTCAGTTTAAGATTGACGTTTCTGATTTTGACGATCCAAATGATGACCCTAATATTGGAGCCGATGTTTCCTCGAGCAATTCGAATTTTGACGCGGCAGTTCTATATAAAATTGAAGGTTTCTATTTTAGTTTTAACGCAGCGAATATTTTAAATAAAAGCACCAAGGCTTTTGACGAATCGGAACCTGTTAAGTTGAGGAATTATTTTATCTATACTGGTTATGTATTTGAATTGAGTCAGGGAGATTGGGAAATAGAACCTTCGCTGTATTTTAAATATTTTGAAAGTGATGCCAGATCGACTTCTGATATCAACGTTAAGGCTAAGAAAAATACCGATGATGGGTATTACTGGGCTGGGTTCAGTACCCGTTTTTTGAATGATCAAGGCTTTGAACCTGTGGCAGTTGTGCCGCTTTTAGGGATAAAAAAGAAAGATTTTTATGTTGGTTATGCATTTCAATACAATATTAATGAAGCAAATGAGTTAAATCATGGAGGGACCCATATGTTAACACTTGGATATGATTTTGAATCTAAAAGAGGAAGTCCCAGATGGTAGTGCTAGAAAAAGAAAATTGTTTAAAGGAATATAAATTTTGCAGCTATGAAAAAAGTAAAGATAATCTTGTTTTTATTGTTGTTCGTTATATTGAGTTTTTCAACGTTTGGTTGATCTCAAATAAGAATAAAATAATTGACTCCCCGATAAAAAAATTGTCTAACATTTAAAAGAAACCACAAACCATGAAAAGTTTTAAAATAATCATCATGCTTTTTGTCTTTGCGCTCTTTAGCGTGCAGGGTAGTTTCGCTCAAGAGGGCAAAAAAGCAGAAAAGGAAGTTTATAAAACAACAAAAGAGAAAACTCCTCAAAAGGTAAAAGAATCATTGAAAGATTATTCAAATTACAAGATATCCAATGAAGTGACTTTTGTAAAAAAGAAGGATCTCAATGTTTATAAATTTAAAGTAGAAAAAGGATCTTGGTCTCATTATTTATTGATCAATGAGAGCGGTAAAATCATAGGAATAGAAACAGGTGAACATTAAAGCTTAAAGTCATCTGGAAAAATTTTTAATAAATTTTTCAGATTTGTTTGTATGTATGCCCTATTACCATCTGGTGATAGGGTTTTTTTTACAAATTCAGTTTTTTCTTTCTTTCCTTAAGTTCAAAACTTTCCCCCAAATATACTTTTCGAACCAACTCATCATCAGCTAATTCTTTTGGCGTTCCCTCTTTAAGAATACCACCTTCAAACATAAGGTATGTTTTGTCTGTAATGGTAAGGGTGGCCTGTACATCGTGGTCAGTAATCAATATTCCTATATTTCTGTCTTTTAAATGTGCCACTATACTTTGAATATCTTCCACAGCAATAGGATCCACTCCGGCAAATGGTTCATCGAGTAAGATGAATTTTGGATCGGATGCCAGTGCCCTTGCAATTTCGGTTCTCCTTCTTTCACCTCCAGACAAGAGATCGCCTCTGTTTTTTCGAACCAGTCCCAGACTGAATTCATCGATCAGAGATTCAAGTTTTTCCTTTTGTTCAGATTTGTTAAGTTTAGTGAACTGCAACACAGATAAGATATTATCTTCCACAGAGAGTTTTCTAAACACAGAGGCTTCCTGTGCCAGATAACCGATTCCTTTTTGCGCTCTTTTGTACATAGAGTCATGGGTAATCTCGGTGTCATCAAGATAAATTTTTCCTTCATTGGGTTTGATCATGCCCACAATCATATAAAAGGAAGTCGTTTTACCTGCACCATTAGGGCCTAGTAATCCTACGATCTCGCCCTGTTGTACCTCAAGAGAAATGTTTTTTACCACCTTTCTGCTACCGTACATTTTCATTATGTTATCCGCTCGTAAGATCATAGTTTCCTATTTGTTTTTATATACATGAACCCCCTTTTCCTTGGTTGATCCAAGGGATGATTTTTTGGTTTCAATACGTATGAATTAATTCTTGGTCAGGGATTCCTGCTCTTCTTTCTTTTGTTTTCCGATGATAAATTTAGAGATTTTTATACTCACTTCGTAAAGAATGATCATGGGGATGGCCACAATGACTTGGCTAATGATATCAGGTGGCGTAATAACGGCGGCCAGGACCAAAACAAGAACTAATGCATATTTTCGGTAGGTTCTAAGAAATTCGGGTGTTACAAGCCCCATTTTTGTTAGAAAATAGATGATAACAGGTAGTTCGAATATAAAGCCGGCCGACAAACAGGAAGCCTTAAGAAGACCGGTATAGGAGCTTAGATCAAAATTATTTCTCACTTCATCAGCTACTCTGTAACTGCCCAGAAAGTTTATGGATAGTGGCGTAATCACATAATATCCAAATAAAATTCCCAAAAAAAACAGGAATGAGGTGATAATGATAAAACTTCTGGCACTCTTTTTTTCTGCTTCATAAAGAGCAGGTTTTATAAATTTCCAAACTTCCCAAATGATATAAGGAAACGCCATGACAAAACCAAAAGCAATGGACGTCCAGATATGCGCAGAAAATTGACCTGCCATCGTTCGACTTTGTACGATAAAAGGAATTTCATCAATGCAGAATCCATCAGTGCCAAAACTTTTAGAAACCGAACATAAAAATCTATACGTAAAAAATTGCGGATCTTTCGGAGCCAGTAAAATGGTATTGAAGATAAAATCCTTCATCATAAAGGCTACCATTCCAAATGCAATAATAGCTAAAGAAGATCTTACCAAGGTCCATCTTAAAATTTCCAAGTGGCCTAAAAAAGACATTTCTTCGGTCTGTTCACTCATAATTTAGTTTTTTGAATAGCAATGAAAAGCCTTTATGTTTTATATGATACCTTCCTTTAATAAATCATGAAAGTGCACCACACCGGCATACCTCCCGTTTTCTGTAACTAAAATTTGTGTAATGTTGTTCTTTTGCATAATATCAAGTGCGTTTACCGCCATGGTATCTGATTCGACAGTTATTGGGTTGGAACTCATAATATCTTTGGCCTCCAACTCGCTAATATCTATTGTATTTTCAAGCATCCTTCTTATGTCACCATCTGTTATGATTCCTATAATTATATCATTTTCAACAACTGCAGTTGTGCCCAGCCTTTTTTTCGATATTTCAATGATGACGTCCTTCACAGGCGCGTTCTTCTCTACTTTAGGAATATCATTATTGGCAGCAAGTTCGCTCACTCTTAAATACAGCTTTCTCCCTAAGGTACCTCCCGGATGGTATTTGGCAAAATCTTTGCTTGAAAAATCCTTTAAATTCAATAAACATATGGCAAGTGCATCTCCAATAACCAATTGAGCTGTTGTACTGGTGGTTGGAGCCAGATTATTAGGGCAGGCTTCCTTTTCAACGAAAGAGCTTAAAGTAAAGTCGGCATGTTCACCTAAAAAGGACTGCTCATTACCCGTGATGGCTATGATCTTGTTCCCGTAATTCCTAATAAGGGGTACTAATACTTTAATCTCGGGAGTATTTCCACTTTTGGAGATACAGATCACCACATCATCCTTTTGAATATTTCCAAGGTCTCCATGAATGGCATCTGCCGCATGCATAAATACGGCCGGAGTCCCGGTCGAATTCATCGTAGCCACAATTTTAGCGGCTATATTGGCACTTTTACCAATACCCGTAACAATAACACGACCCTCCGATGTATAGATGCACATCACTGCCTTTTCAAAGTCCTCATTGACTAAATCTGCCAGCATCTTTATTGCCTCAGCTTCAATAAGAATTGTGTCTTTTGCTGTTTGCACTATGTTTTTATTCTTAATCAAGAGTTTGTATTTATTGTTTAAAAATATTATATTTATGGTATGATTGAATTTAATTAAACAGTTGTTAAATTAGAATCATAGAATCCCCCTCAATAATTTTGGCACTATAGGTGCAAAAATATTCAAAAATAGATTAATAAGAGGATGAAAGTAACAAAAATTAACTTACAGGGATATTTGAAGAAATATTTTGGATTCAGTAAGTTTAAAGGTTTACAGGAAGATGCAATTGAAAGTCTTATAGAACGAAACGACACTTTTGTTGTAATGCCTACCGGAGGTGGAAAATCATTAATTTATCAATTACCTGCACTTATTTTAGATGGTACGGCCATTGTAGTATCTCCATTGATCGCACTAATGAAGAATCAAGTGGATGCTATTCGCGCGATATCAGCCGATTACGGAATTGCCCATGTCTTGAATTCTTCTTTAAATAAGGGCGAAGTAGCCCAGGTAAAAAGCGATATAGAAAATGGAGTCACCAAATTGCTCTATGTGGCTCCTGAATCATTGACGAAGGAAGAGAATATTGAATTTCTAAAGAAACAAAAAATTACCTTTTTTGCTATTGATGAGGCACATTGTATTTCTGAATGGGGCCATGATTTTAGACCAGAATACCGCAATTTAAGAAATATCATCTACAAGATCGGTAATTTTCCAATCGTCGGTCTCACTGCGACAGCAACACAGAAGGTTCAGGAGGATATACTGAAGAATTTAGGAATTAGTGACGCCAAAATATTTACAGCCTCGTTTAACAGGGCGAATTTGTTTTATGAAGTTAGACCTAAGACCACCGAAGTTGAAAAGGATATCATTAGATTTATCAGTAATTATAAAGGTAAATCAGGTATCATTTATTGCCTGAGCAGGAAAAAGGTGGAAGAGATCGCCCAGATTCTTCAAGTCAATGGTATTAAAGCTGTGCCTTATCATGCTGGTCTTGATGCCAAGACAAGGGCGAGGCATCAGGATATGTTTTTGATGGAGGATATTGATGTTGTTGTGGCGACCATTGCATTTGGTATGGGAATCGATAAACCCGATGTGAGATTTGTGATTCATCATGATATTCCCAAAAGTTTAGAAAGTTACTACCAGGAAACAGGAAGAGCAGGAAGAGATGGAGGAGAAGGTTACTGTCTTGCTTATTATTCTTACAAAGACATTGAAAAGCTGGAGAAGTTCTTATCTGGAAAGCCTGTAGCAGAGCAGGAAATAGGGAACGCTTTGCTTCAAGAAGTAGTGGCATATGCCGAAACTTCCATGTCAAGAAGAAAGTTCCTGTTGCATTATTTTGGTGAAGAATTTGACGAAGTGAATGGAGAAGGGGCTGACATGGATGATAATGTCAGAAATCCCAAAAAGAGAACTGAGGCCATGAAGGAAGTAAAGGTGCTTCTCGAAGTTGTCAAAAAAACCAAGGAAGAATACAGGTCAAAAGAGATTATCAACACTTTAGTAGGAAAAGAGAATGCACTTTTGATCTCGCATAGAACACATCAGCAGGAAATATTTGGGGTAGGTAAAAATAAAGATGATAAACACTGGATGGCTTTGATCAGACAGGTAATTGTATCAGGCTTGCTTAAAAAAGAAATTGAACAATACGGGGTGTTAAAACTATCAGATGAAGGTAAACAGTTCATTAAGGAACCGCATTCTTTTTTAATGACAGAAGACCATGTCTATAGTGAAGAGAATGATGCCAACATTGTATCGATTGCCAAAGGTGCTGGTTCAACCATTGATGAAGAGTTGATGATTTTGCTAAAAGATCTCAGAAAAACTGTTGGCAAAAAGTTAGGGGTACCGCCTTTTGTGGTTTTTCAGGATCCATCTTTAGAAGATATGACCCTCAAATATCCGATTGATATTAAGGAATTGTCAAATGTGCATGGAGTAGGAGACGGTAAGGCCAAGAAATTTGGAAAGGACTTTGTCAATTTGATTGCAAAGTATGTCGAGGAAAATGACATTGAAAGGCCCGATGACCTTATTGTAAAAAGCACCGGCGTTAACTCGGGTTTGAAATTGTATATCATTCAGAATACTGATAAAAAATTACCTCTTACTGATATTGCTCATTCCAAAGGATTAACAATGCCTGAATTAGTGAAAGTGATGGAACAGATCATTTATTCGGGAACAAGGATAAATATAGATTATAGTATAGATGAACTGCTTGATGAAGATCAACAAGAGGAGATTTTAGAATATTTTATGGAGGCAGATAGTGATAAGATTCAACTGGCCCTTGATGAATTCGACGGGGACTATGATGATGATGAGTTGCGTTTAATGAGGATCAAATTTATTAGTGAAGTTGCCAATTAATCAAACCAAAAGAAAAAGAACTTTTATTTATGACTAACGAATCTGAAAATTCAAAAAACAGCGAGATAAAACCCGAGAAGTTGAGCACTAAATTCTACGAAAAAGAACTGCAAAATCTTCAAATTGAACTCGTCAAGTTACAAGACTGGATACAACATAAAGAGTTAAAAGTTGTTGTAATCTTTGAAGGCAGGGATGCTGCCGGAAAAGGAGGGGTAATTAAGAGAATTTCCCAAAGCCTTAACCCCAGAGTATGTAAGATTGTGGCCCTAGGGACGCCGTCCAGCAAGGAAAAAAGTCAATGGTATTTCCAGCGGTATGTGCCGCATTTACCCAGCGCGGGTGAAATAGTCCTCTTTGATCGAAGTTGGTACAATAGGGCTGGTGTCGAGCATGTTATGGGCTTCTGTAACCAAACTGAATACAATGAATTTTTGCGTACCTGTCCTGAATTTGAAAGAATGATAATTCGATCTGGAATCATATTACTTAAATATTGGTTTTCTGTTTCCGACGATGAACAAGAAAGACGGTTCAAATCCAGGATCAACGATCCAATGAAGGGATGGAAACTAAGTCCGATGGATCTGAAATCAAGGGAACATTGGTTGGAGTACAGCAAGGCGAAAGACGAGATGTTTAAATATACCGATACCAAACAATCTCCCTGGTATGTAGTGCCCGCTGATAATAAAAAAAGTGCCAGACTGAATTGTATCAGTCATGTGTTGAGTAGTATTGATTATCAGAAAGTTGAAAGAGAAGAAATAACACTACCTCCTCGAAAGGATGACAAAGGGTATATAAGAACTCCATTCGTTAATCAGACTATTGTTCCCCAAAAATATTAACTTATAAACTTAAGAAAGCAACAGCAAAACCTATGAGGATTGCAATGAATTTTTGCAGATTAAATTTGTGATTTTCTGAACTTTCAAAAAGAATTGCCGTTGAAATATGAAGAAAGACTCCAATGATCAAAGCATTAAGTTGATCTTCGTAGAGGTGAATAAATGAAAAATTTCCCGATACCCAACTTCCTAAAGGACTCATGATCGCAAAGAGGAAAAGGAAAAGAAACACATAGGCCTTAGATAAGGAGGAATTCTTTAGAAATACTGCCAGGATAATTGCTATGGGTAGTTTATGGATCACTATGGCATACAATAAATTCTGATTTTCACCCAGTCCTAAGGGCATTCCTTCCAGAAAGGCATGCAAGCACAAACTTCCAAGTAATAACCAAGGAATCTTGTTTTCAAAATCATGACCATGAATATGTCCGTGTTCAGCTCCTTTAGAGAGGTATTCCAATCCTGTTTGAAGTACAATTCCCAAAAGGATGAATAGACCAATATGCTCTTGTTGATGTGTAAACACCTCAGGAAGTAAATGTAAAACCGTAACCGACAACAAAAAGGCTCCACTAAAAGAGAGGAATAATTGCAAATGCTTAGAATTGGGCTTAAGAAGCTGTACTAAAGCAAAACCGGCAATAACAGGTATGATAAGGGCAATATATATCATTTCATTACAAGTATTAATCTGTCAGATTTTAATGCATCGAAAGGGTTCAGTTCATAATCACCGAATACAGCTTGAATTTCAAGACCGGCAAAGGCAGCCAAATATTTGAATTTATCAAGATCCAAAGCTTGAACTCTTTCAAGGTAATGATGCGTGTTTTGATCAGCGTTCACTTCTATTTTTTTAATGATAAATCCATCAGAAACACTTTTTCTGATTGTGAAATCTACTCCTTTTTTTGAAAAATGTTGTTTTGGAATCAATTCGCGAACAACCTTATCCAGATTTAGGAAATCCACCACAATATGACCTCCGGGTCGTAATGATTTTTTAAAATTCTTCAGCACCTTAATATTGGTTGTTTCCTGATCGAAATAGCCAAAACTGGTAAAAAGATTGAAAATTGCATCATAATTTCCATTTAAAGGCTCTCTCATGTCGTGAATTTGAAATGAAAGACCTTGTTTTTCAAATTTTTTCGCGTGTTCGATACTGTTCGTTGACAGGTCTGCTCCAGTTGTTTCAAAGCCAAGCTCATTTAAAAACAAGGAATGTCTTCCTTTACCACAGGGAAGATCAAGAATCTTACTTCCTTTGGGCAGCTTCAAAAAATTTACGAGATTGTTCATGAATAATCTGGCTTCATCATCATTCCTATAGTCATAAAGGATATGATAGTAGGAAGTGTCAAACCAGTTTTCAAACCATTCTTTTTCTTTCTTCATAATTTTAAAATCAAACAAAAATATAAAATTTAACCAATTGATAAGGAAACTTTTAGTTTTTAAAAGAATTGTTTTATGACTAATATCTTTACTGTATTTTTGTGCTATGAATGAAAATTATGATATGTTGGCCAAATGCCTGTACGGTTTCGAATCGGTACTGGCACGTGAACTGCGCAATTTAGGAGCTCAAAATGTGAGGGAAGGCGTTAGAAATGTTCAATTTAAAGGTGACAAAGGCTTTATGTATAAGGCCAATTTGGCGCTCAGAACGGCTATTAGAATATTGGTGCCCATAGAAACTTTTACCTTGAATACAGAAGATGATCTTTATCAAAACCTGTCAAGGATTTCCTGGGAAAAGTATTTAAATGAGGATGCCACTTTAGCGATTCATTCATCTGTGCATTCTGAAGTATTTTCAAATTCACACTATGTGTCTCTGAGAAGTAAAGATGCTATTGTAGATTATTTTAGAAAGAAATACCAAAAACGTCCAAGCATTGACTTAAAGCATCCGGATGTTCAGTTTGATATCCATATTCAGAGGAACACCTGTACGGTATCACTTGATAGTTCTGGAGAATCCCTTCATAAACGGGGGTATCGTACCGACACCAATATTGCCCCTATTAACGAGGTCCTAGCGGCTGGATTGGTGCTGTTGAGCGGTTATGACGGAACCCAAAATTTTGTGGATCCAATGTGCGGAAGTGGTACCATCTTAATCGAAGCCGCCATGATCGCAAATAATATCCCGGCCAATATAAACCGATCAGAATTTGCATTCGAAAAATGGCCCGATTTTGATGAAGAGTTATTTAAGTTGATTCATGATTCATTGTTGAAGAAAATTAGAAATACTGATAAGAAGATAATCGGTTTTGATAAGGCACCATCCGCAGTAAGTAAAGCTCAGGGCAATATAGAAAATGCTTCTCTTGAAGAATTTATAAAGGTTGAAAGAAAAAACTTCTTTGAAGAAGTAAGTCCTGTTGAAGGGAATGTCATCGTAGTATTCAATCCACCATATGGCGAACGGCTCGAAGTGAATGTTCCCGTTTTTTATGGCCAAATAGGGGATACATTAAAACAGCATTATCCGGATACTTCTGCCTGGCTAATTACTTCAGATTTTGAAGAGGGCCTTAAAAATGTGGGACTAAGAACTTCGAGAAGAATTAAGGTTTTTAATGGAAAACTGGAATGTAAATTTGTGAAATACGAGATGTATTCGGGCAGCAGAAAGGCAAGTAAACAATCATGATAAGAATAACCGAAATAAAGGCTAAAGACACTTATGAGATTAGAAAAACTGTTTTAAGGCAAGGGATGACACTAAGCCATAAAATGGATGGAGATCTCAAGGCTGATAGCTTGCACCTTGGCCTTTTCGAATATGATCTATTGGTTTGTGTAGCAAGTTTTATGAAATCTTCAAAAGCTGATTTTAATGGTTTGCAATATCAATTAAGGGGGATGGGAACCTCAATAGCTTTTCAAGGGAAAGGCTATGGAAAACTTCTTATGGATAAAGCTGAACAGATGCTTACATCAAAAGGTGTTGACGTTATTTGGTGCAACGCCAGGGTAAAGGCCCTGGATTTTTATAGAAAATTAGGATATGAATTAAGGGGAGATGTTTTTGAGGTCCCTCAGGTAGGCCCTCATTTTATGATGTTTAAAAAGTTGAGTTAAATTGGAGTGAGCCCTTGACTTAAGTCAAGGGCTCACTTAAGTCACCCCCTGAAACAAACAAAAAAAGACTGTAAAAATACAGTCTTTTGCAGTAGCGAGATCGGGAATTGAACCCGAGTCCGTCAGCTGACGGATATGAATCCTTAAATCATAATTCAACTTAATTATCTTATTTACAATACTATATGAATAAATATTTAAGATGATTATAGTTTTGAATTGATTACTGAAATGAATAACGAATGAAGGTTTCACTTAAGTCAAGGGCTCACTTAAGTCACCCCCTGACATAAACAAAAAAAGACTGTAAAAATACAGTCTTTTGCAGTAGCGAGATCGGGAATTGAACCCGAGACCTCCGGGTTATGAATCCGACGCTCTAACCATCTGAGCTACCTCGCCATTTTCTTTGTAAAAAAGCTTAAAATGCTTTATAAAATTGAGTTTGCAAATATAAAAACAAATTCATTTATGGCAAGTAAAGAGCCCAAAAATATTTAAATAATATATTTTTTTTAGAAATAGATAATCTATATATTGCTTCCATAAAAAAATCAAGTATGTCGAGCAAAGTTAGAATAGACTTAGAAATTCCTATACATGCTTCACCTAGTTTTTTGTTTCAGTATATCTCAACTCCCGACAGTATGGGCGAGTGGTTTGCCGATAACGTAAATTCAAGAGGTAAGAAGTATACCTTTATGTGGGATGATTCTGAGGAAGTTGCTGATAGAATTGCCCAAAAAACAGATGTATTCATCAGGTTTAAATGGGAAGAAGATGAAGATGAAGATTCTTATTTTGAATTGCGAATTGAAGTCGATGATCTGACTAAGGATGTGTCTCTTTTAATCGTTGATTTTGCGGAGGAGGATGAAGTGGAAGAATCTAAAATGTTCTGGGAAAATCAAATTGCTGAATTAAAACATGTTATCGGAGGATAATCAACTGTATACATATTAGAAAAGCCTTGATAATTCAAGGCTTTTTTTATTTTTACCTCATTAATACAAACGATATGGTCAATCAAAATGGAAGTTTAGTTTCTGAGAAAGACTTTAAGCTAAGCCTTGAGAACAGGGCTTTTAAATATGGAGATGGAATTTTTGACACTTTAAAATTAGAAAATGGAATTTTACATTTTTTAGAAGATCATTATTTTCGATTGATGTCATCAATGAGGATGCTAAGAATGAGGATTCCCACGAATTTCACCCAGGAATACTACGAAAAACAAATCAGGTTGACATTGAATGCAAATAATCTAAGTCAATACGCTAGGGTTAGGGTAAATGTTTTTAGACAAGATGGGGGTTTATACGCTCCACTAACAAATGAAGTTGATTTTCTAATTGAAGTAAATCCTTTGAATGAAAATTATAAAGGAGTTGTGGAAATAGAATTATTTAAGGATTTCCCATTGGCTTCCGGACTTTTGTCTACCATAAAGACCAACAACAGATTGATCAATGTATTGGGAAGTATATTTTCCAGAGAGAATAAATACCAAAATTGCATTTTGATCAATGAAAAGAAAGAGTTGGTTGAAGCGCTTAATTCCAATATATTTTTGGTAAAAGGTACTGAGGTTTGGACTCCATCTCTGGATACAGGCTGTATCAATGGAATCATTAGAAAAAAACTGATTGAAGCTCTTAGGAAGAACGATATATTTATGATTGAAGAGAAGAGTATCTCGCCATTTGACCTTTTAAAAGTGGATGAGGTATTTCTAACAAATTCTATTCATGAGATCCAATCAGTTGATCGGTATCGAAAAAAGAGCTATGCAAAGGAAAAAACTGAAGAAATTAAAAAGTATTTTACTTCTGTTATAAAAGTATAAATTAATTTAACCCGGGATCTTTTGGGGCATTGGCCCAAAGCTTATAGATACCTCCATATTTAAGAAGTTCATTTTTCCAGAAGTTACTGGGGTTAATCTTAAACAGATTTTTAAATTCATTTTCGACGATAAGCCATGAAGTGGTTTGCAACTCTTCCTCTAGTTGTTTTTGACTCCAGCCAGAATACCCAAGAAAGAACCTGATATCGTGTTTAGATAAAATATCATCTTTCAGTAGTGATTGAATGGTTTCAAAATCGCCACCCCAAAAAATACCATCAGCTATTTCTATACTGTCTGGAATCAATTCAGGAACTTTATGCACGAAATAAAGGTTGTCTTCTGAAACCGGACCTCCAAAATAAACTTTTAAGGAAGAATCTATATCAGGAATCAGGTCACTGATGTTGTAGGGAGAAGGTTTGTTAAAAATAAAACCAACTGAACCATCATTATTATGCTCAGTTAGCAAAACGACTGATCTGTTAAAAGAACTATCGCTCAATATAGAGGGCTCTGCCACGAGCAATTTGCCTTTTGTTGGTTTTATTGTTGTCATATTAAATTGGTTGCGAATAAATGTACAAAAAATAAATTAATAAAAAAACCCTCCAAAAATGGAGGGTTCTTCAATTATAATTTTTTAGAACTCGATTAGTTCACTGAATCTTTTAATTCAGATCCTGCTTTGAATTTTACTACTTTTCTTGCAGGGATTTTGATAGTTGCTCCAGTTTGAGGATTTCTACCATCTCTAGCAGCTCTAGCAGAAACTGAGAAAGAACCAAAACCTACCAATGATATTCTACCACCTGTCATTAGTTCACCCGTTATGCTCTTCATCATAGCGTCTAAAGCTTTTCCGGCAGCCGCTTTTGAGATCCCAGCGTTAGAAGCCATTGCTTCAATTAAATCTGATTTGTTCATAATTAAAATTTTTAAAATTGGTTAAATATTCATTTTTTGCCTTTCAATAGCAGAACAAATATAGATTTTATAAGGGTTCACGCAAGTTTTACCACTTAAAAACCCTTAGATTGTTGATAATTAAGCTCAATTTGTTGATAAACCCATCAAAATTTATCAAAATATGCGCTAAGTCCTTATAGGTATTGTGTTTAGAACATTTTACACTTGCTGTGAAATTCATACCCATTAAGCAAACTAATTGCATCCATTCTTCTTTTTCCCGCCATCTTTAAATCTGTGATTTCAAGAAAGCCATTTGCAACAGCAACACGAAGATTCTTTTTTGAAGCCAAAATACTACCTGGAAGGAGCTGATGTTTCTCAGGAATCATCGCTCCTTTGTAGATTTTGATCTCTGTTTGCTGTCCATTGTTTTCAAGAGTGGTCCATGCCCCCGGATATGGACTAAGTCCACGAACATGGTCGTATACCTTTTTAACAGAATTGTTCCATTTAATCTTGCAATTTTCCTTGTTTAGCTTTGGTGCCGGGTTAAAGTTTCCCTGTTTCTGAATTTTTGGATGAACATTTTCTTGTTCAATCATATTTATTGTTTCAACAACAGTTCTGCTTCCCAATTCCATCAATATATCATGCAGATCCCCCGCAGTAGCATCTTCGGGAATGTTTGTGACTTCCTGTTTAATGATGGCACCGGTATCAATATCTTCATTTATAAAAAAGGTTGTGACACCTGTTTTGTTTTCACCATTAATGATCGCCCAATTGATTGGAGCAGCTCCTCGGTAGTCAGGTAGCAAACTGGCATGTAAATTAAAGGTGCCTAATCTCGGCATGTTCCATACAAGTTTTGGTAACATTCTAAAAGCAACAACCACTTGAATATCAGCTTGATAAAATTTCAAACTTTCTATAAATTCAAGATTTTTTAAATTGAGAGGTTGTAGAACATCAAGCCCTTTTGATAGGGCATAGTTTTTTACAGCAGATTGATGTAGCTTTCTTCCTCTTCCAGCCGGCTTATCGGGGGCAGTAATAACCGCTACTATATTGTGCTGCTCTTCAACTAAGGTCCGTAAAGTAGCAACAGCAAAATCCGGAGTACCCATAAAAACGATACGAAGTTTTTTCATTTGATGATGTAAAATTTGTTTTGCAAATTTAAATCTATGCTTTTTCTTTCCACTAGTAATTCGATAGTTTTTATAATCATTCTTTTATCCATAGCCAAGGCGGTGCTAATTTCATTAATGTCCAAAGCCTTGGAAAAATTTAATAATCTGAGAATCTTATCGGCAAGTTCCCTGTGATCAATTGTTCTGAGTAAACCCTTTTTAAGACATACATCACACTGACCGCATGGATGATCAAACTTTTCTCCAAAATAGTGAAGTAATTGTATTTGCCTGCAGACAAGATCATTGTTGATCATTTTATGCATGGCGTCTAATTTTGCTTTTTTTATTTGGTTCCGCTGTTTAATATTTTTACTTATTGTATGAAATATAAAATTATCTTCTCTTGGCACTAAAAACCTTAATTTCAAGACACTGGATGATTTATTGTAAATAATTACTTTATCTTTTTCCAGGCTGTTCAGGGCTTTGATAATATTCTCTTGTCTTTCATCTAATTTTGTGGCAAGAAGTCGTTCATTAATGGGAGTGAACTGTTCGTGTATACCACCATAGTTTCTTAGTAAAACTTGAAGAACCCTGCCTTGATTATTTGGTGCCGACTGTATCTCAAAAAGCTTAGATGTAGTTTCAATGATCTTTATTCTTGACGATTTATTCGGGTTTTGGTCGTAAAAGAGAATATCCTCATGATATAAATGATTCAAAACATGATATACTTGTGACAGGTTAAAATGATACCTTGCCGCGAATTCCTGAAGATCGAAACTAAACAGTTCTTCCCGAGTTTCTCCAGTGGCGATTTGATAATACTCATTAAGTTTTACATAAACGGTTTTACAGAACTCCGGACTTACCATGGACTTTTGATTCATGTTGTCGCTTTCCCAAATCGTATTGTTATTGAAAAGAAGATAGGTTCTGGCATACTTTCCATCGCGACCTGCGCGTCCTATTTCTTGCATGAAATTTTCAATGCTGTTAGGCAAATGGGCATGAATGATCATTCTCACATTTGACTTGTCGATTCCCATGCCAAATGCATTTGTAGCAATCATTACCTTACAATGTTCATCTTGCCATTCACGTAATGCCTTAGATTTCTGTTCATGGCTGAGACCTCCATGATAAGAAGTGGTCATAATTTGGTTGAAATTCAGAAATTGCTGATACTGAAAAGTGCTTTTTCGAGTACCTACATAAATGATAATTGGTTCATCGACTGATTTTATTAATTGAAGAATGCGCCCGCGTACGTTTTCTGTTTTTTGGATGTTTATTTGTAGATTATCCCTATAGTATGATCCGGTAAAAATTTGGGCGTTTGCAAGTTTCAGGTTTTCAATAATATCACTTTTCACTAAAGAAGTTGCAGTAGCCGTCAAGGCAATTTTCGGAATTCCCGGATGCATCTCATTCAGTATAGGAATCTTAAGATAGGCTGGTCTGAAATCATGGCCCCACTGAGAAATACAATGTGCCTCGTCTATAGCGATCAGGTTGAGGGGCAACTGACTGATTTTTTCCTGAATAAATTCAGATTGTAATTTTTCAGGAGAGAGATACAGGAACTTGTAATTACCATAAAGTAGGTTGTCAAAGGCGACTATAGTGTCGTGTCTGTTGAGCTTAGAACTCAACATTAAAGCCTTTATCCCCTTAGATTCTAAACTTCTAACCTGATCTTCCATAAGGGCAATCAGAGGTGAAATAACGAGACATACACCATCAGATAATAAGGTTGGTAGTTGATAACACAAGGATTTACCTGCCCCTGTTGGCAGGAGAACAAAAACGTCCTTTTTATTCAAGACTTGATCTATTATCGCCTCTTGAGGCTCTCTGAAAGAAGTGAATCCCCAGTGCTTTTTTAATAAATTTAGCGCTTTACTCATTCGTTTTTTAAAGTGAATTTAAAATAAAGTTCACTCTTTTGGTAATGCTTCCTTCCGGAACGCTTATGATGTTATAATTCATTTTTGTATAGGCTTTTATCAAATATTTGTAGATAATGAGTGACTGCTCATAGGATTCGTATCGTTCATTATCAGTTTTATAAATTTCCTTCCAGGGAGGCAACATAAATACATGGCTGTATCTGAATTCTAGACTGTTATCTATAAATTCTTTTGGATATGTTGTCCCTGAATAATCCATGTATCCGTGAATATCCGGAATCCCCCTGTCAAAAAAGACCTTAGTGTTTTCTTGTGTTTTAGCAATCTTGAATTGATCAATCCTTCCTTGAAGTAATAATTCACTAAACAGCAAAGGATCTTTCAAGAATAGTTGATCAATACCCGATTGCTGAGCCTCCTTGATAATGGTTCGTGAGATCTCAGGCATACAAGTAAACTTCATTTGAATCAATTGCTCAATGATGGTTGATTTACCAGTCCCGGGGCCTCCGGTAATCACTATTTTTTGTTGTTTCAAGGAGTCAGAATTTTTCTTTATACATTTCCAAAATTAAGAAAATAATAATTGTAAATTTGAACACTTATATATTCAAATAAATAGGTATGAGCAAGGAGTCTGATTTTTATGAAAAACTAAAAAAAAGTCTGATAGAGACAACAGAGTTTCCTACGATATACATGTATAAATTCATCATTCCCAATGTTGATGAAAAATTTAAACAGATAGAAAGTGTTTTTGATAATATGGGAGCTGTAATCAATTCCAAACCTTCAAAGACAGGTAAGTATACCAGCTTGACTATTTTAGTCAAAATGATTTCAGCAGATGACATCATTACCAAATATCAGGAAGTATCCAAAGTGGAAGGGGTAATATCTTTGTGATATTTTTAACAAGTCAATTGAAAAATATAAAATATTTTTGACCGTTCAAGAGAATTCAAAAAGACAAAGGAAACAATTGAAAATGATGATTAAAAAAGTAATCATCTTATCTGCGATGTTCATAAGTGGGATCGTTACCGGACAAGATGAAGAAAAGGTTCTTTTTAGTATTGATGGGAATGATGTTTACAATGCCGAATTCATTAGAGTCTTTGAGAAGAATAGAGATATTGTAGTGGAAGATGAGCGCAAGGACTTTGAGGATTATTTTGATCTCTTTGTAGATTTTAAGTTAAAATTAAGACAGGCCAGAGACAGAAAACTAGATACAATTTCTTCCTATATTTCTGAATTATCCAAATACAGGGAGCAACTCGTACAACCTTATTTACAAAATGCTGAAGCTGTTGAAGACTTGGTTCAGGAGGCTTATGCCCGAACTATAGAAGAAGTTAAGGCGAGTCATATTTTAGTCAGACTTGAACCGGATGCCACTTATGCAGACACTTTACAGGCTTACCAGAGAATTGCTGAGGCACGCGATAAAATTGTAAATGGATCCAGTTTTGACAGTATAGCAAGGGTATATTCAGAAGATCCTTCAGTTCAGATGAACAATGGAAGTTTAGGTTATTTTTCTGCATTTTCTATGGTTTATGCTTTTGAAAATGCGGCCTACCAAACTCCGGTTGGAGGTATTAGTGAACCTTTTAGAACTCAATTTGGATATCATATTTTAAAGGTCAATAACAAGAGAAAATCTCCTGGAGAAGTTCAGGTGGCTCATATCATGGTTAAAAATGACAGTACGGTTCTTAGACAGGCAAAGGACAAAATAAGTGATATATATAAAAAATTGGAACAAGGAGATGATTTTGCAATTATTGCAAAGGACCATTCAGATGACCTTAGTTCAGCTCAAAAAGGTGGGGTGTTGCCAAAATTCGGCACAGGGAGAATGATCGAATCGTTTGAGAATGTGGCCTTTGGATTAGTAGAAGAAGGTGATTTCTCGCTACCCTTTGAAAGTGATTATGGCTGGCATATTTTAAAATTATTGAAAAAATATCCGATTCCCTCTTATGATGACCTTTATGCAAAACTAGAATCAAAAGTAAAAAATGGAAGCCGATCAAGTTATGTGGAGCAATCACTCGCCCAAAAGATTGCTACCAATTATAAGGTTGTTACCTATAAAGCGAAACTTGAACAGTATCCTTTGTTGAGTGATTTTGAAAATAATGAAGATATCATATTACGTATAGAACAAAGCAATTATTCTGGAAATGACTTCTACATATTTGCCAAAACATTTCAAAAAAGAACCAAGGAGGATCTTTATGAAGAATTCACCAATAAAATGATCATCAATTATTTTAAGGAACATTTGGATGAAACCAATAAGGAGTTTGCTTTGACCTATAAGGAATATAAAGATGGCCTGTTGCTTTTTGAGCTGCTTCAGAAAGAGGTGTGGGAAAAATCTGAAAAAGACACTGTAGGACTTATGAATTATTTCGAGGGCAATCGAGATAAATATAAGTGGCATAGACGAGCCGATCTTACCATTGGGAGTTGCACGCAACTTAAAAAAGCTCAAGAAGTTAGAAATCTGCTTCTTCAAAATACAGATACAGATACGATAAAAACGATGTTGAACGAAGGAGCTACTATACATGTGCTGTTCAGTAAGGGAAAATTGGAAGAAGGAAGTTCTAAATTGCCTGATGGATATACGCTTAGTTTGGGAGTATCTGATATTTTTGAAGAAGACTCAATGAATTTCACCATAGTTAAGGTAGACACCATTTTTGAACCCGAGTTGAAGGAACTGATGGAAACACGTGGTGAAGTAATGAATGATTACCAGAATTATCTGGAACGTGAGTGGGTCAAGGAGCTTCGCAAGACGTATCAAGTGAAGGTGAATCAAAAGAATTATAAAGAACTTAAAAAAAGGGTGGCATCTCATGAATTATAGATTATTCATATATCTGATCATATTTACAGTTTTTTTTGCTTGCAAACAAGAAACGCCGGATACCAATGCAGCAGCCAGAGTGAAAGGTAAATACTTGTCGAAGGAAGATTTACGTAATGCTCTGCCTACAGGTCTCGCATCTGAAGATAGTGTGCTTTTCCGTAATAATTATATTAAGATGTGGGCCACCAAAGAATTGCTATTGGATAAGGCCAGAATTAACGTTGACGATGAAAATGGTGTTATACAGGAACTTGTTAGAAATTATGAAAAGGAATTGTTGATTGACAAATACAAAAAGGCTTTGTTGCTACAGGAGCTCGATACTGTGATCACTGATACTGATATCAATGACTATTATGAGGTGAATAAGCGTGTTTATAAACTCAATGAGGACCTTATGCAATTAAAATATATTCATTTTAGCAAAGATCTGTCTGACAGAAAAGAGATACTCAAACTATTCAGGTCAGATAGTCAGGAAGATCTTGATAATCTGATTGAAAGAGAACTTGAGTTTTATTCTTTTTCATTTAACGACAGCATATGGGTGAGTTATAAAGACGTTGAAAAAAAGCTTGCTTTTTTGAAGGAGGAAAAAAACATAAAAAAGAACCAATTTATTCAAAAAGAAGATTCATTAGGACTATATTTGCTGGCTGTTAAGGACATACGCCATAGAAATGATATTGCCCCTAAGAATTACGTGGCGCCAACAATCAAACAAATGATCTTGCATAAGAGAAAACTCGAGTTGATGAACGATATTGAAAAGACGATTATGATTGATGCCATTAACAATAAACACTTTGAACAGTATTGAGATGAAGAGAATTTTAATGATTGCTATACTAGCTAGTGGGATGCAAATGGGAGCCCAGGAAAAAGTAAAAATTGATGGAGTTGCTACCGTGGTTGGAGAAAATATCGTTCTGGATTCAGAAATAGATGCTTTTAAACAGGAATTGATTCAACAAAGTGGGGGTCAGATTGAAATTTCAGATTGTGAGATGTTAGAACAGATCATGAACAGAAAGTTATTGGCACATCACGCAGTGATTGATAGTATTGTTGTGAATGAAGGAGAAATACAACAGCAGGTTCAGCGAAAAACAGATTACTTTACACAACAGTTGGGGTCTCCCGAAAAAATGTTAGAACTCTATGGATTTGACAACCTGAAGGACCTGAGAGACGAGTTGTACAGAGTAGAAAAGGAAGGGTTACTTATTCAGAAAATGCAACAACAGTTAACAGCTGATATTGATATAACTCCTGAGGAAGTTAAACGATATTTTAACAGTTTAGAAACTGAAGGAAATTTACCGGAAATAGGAGCAGAGATAGAATTGTCTCAAATTGTTCTTAATGTAGAACCTTCTAAAGAAGAAGTTGAAAAGACCATTGAAAGGTTAAAGGAAATTAAAAAAGAAGTTGAAGAAGGCGGAAACTTTAAAATGAAGGCTATTCTTTATTCAGATGATCCCGGTGTAACCCAAAATAGTGGTTTTTATTCGATCGAAAGAAACAGTCCGTTTGTAAAGGAATTTAAAGAAGCTGCATTTAGCATGGAGGAAGGGGAAATTTCTCAGCCTTTTAAATCGAATTTTGGCTATCATATATTAATGGTTGATAAAATTAAGGGAAAGCAAAGAGATGTTTATCATATTCTCATGCAACCAAAAGCTGATGATGAGGCTGCCGACGTTATTAGGGATTCTTTGATGATATACAGAAAACAGATCCTTAAGTTAGAAATCCCATTTGAGGAAGCTGTATTAAAGTATTCTCAGGACAAAGACACCAGGCTAAGCGGAGGAGTTCTTATGAACCCTGTTTCAAGTGATACACATTTTGATCTTACAAGAATGGATCCTGAATTGTATGCCAAGGTCAGCAATTTAAAAGAAGGAGAAATCAGTGAGGTATTTTTAGATCAAACAAGAGAAGGACTTAAGATGTACAAGATTCTGTTGTTAAAAAGCCGTACGGAATCACACACCGCAGACCTTGCCCTGGACTATGTTAAGATCATGGAATTGGCCCTGCAAAAAAAGAAGACAGAGTCTATTGAAAAATGGTCAGATGAAAAGATCATGGATACCTATGTGAATATCAATGATGTGTATACTGAGTGTGACTTCAAAAGTAACTGGGTAAAAAACTAAGAAACATGTCTGATGTTGCAAAAATCAATAGTCTTGTAGAAAACTATGCCCTGTTAAAGAAGGAAATAGGGAAGGTAATTATTGGTCAACATGATGCCGTGGATCACGTCTTGCTATCTGTTCTTTGTGGTGGACACTCATTGCTAATAGGTGTGCCCGGACTGGCCAAGACCTTATTAGTGAATACTGTTGCAAAAGCCTTAGGGCTAAATTTCAAAAGAATACAATTTACGCCCGACCTCATGCCTTCTGATATTCTGGGAAGCGAGATACTTGATGAAAACAGGCATTTCAAATTTATAAAAGGACCCATATTTGCCAATATTATTTTGGCTGATGAGATCAATAGAACCCCTCCTAAAACACAGGCAGCCCTTCTGGAAGCCATGCAGGAAAAATCAGTTACTGTAGCAGGGCATAGTTTTGATCTGGAACTCCCATTTTTTGTATTGGCTACACAGAATCCAATAGAACAAGAAGGTACTTATCCTTTGCCGGAGGCCCAACTTGACAGGTTCATGTTTTCGATATACCTTGATTACCCAACCTTTGAAGAGGAAGTATTCGTGGCTAAAAACACCACAAATGACGAAAACATCAAGGTGAATCCGGTTTTTTCACATAAAGATATTATTGACTACCAGCATTTAGTCAGACGGATACCTATTGCCGACAATGTGGTTGAATATGCTGTAAATTTAGCCACAAGAACGAGACCTGCACGCGAAAATGCTCCCGAAATTATAAAAAATTATATCGATTGGGGTGCAGGACCCAGAGCTTCTCAAAATTTAGTTTTGGCAGCCAAGGCCTATGCCGCTATTCATGGAAAATATTCACCAGATATTGCCGATGTGCAAGCAGTTGCTCACGGAATTTTACACCACCGAATTGTTAAGAACTACAAAGCCGAAGCTGAAGGCATCACTGAAACCCAAATCATCAATTCACTTCTGTAAATTAAAGCACAGAAATACAGTTAGTTACATGCCGTTTAAGGGAAGAAGTAAAGAATCTAAATGAAGCTATTGTGAAAACAATAATTTGTTTGTATATTTGCACGCCTTTTGAACGAATTCAGATTTACAAAAGGAGTAGCTAAATAAGTATTCATTTCTCTTAGTGTTTTAATCGTTAATAAATCTGTAAAACAATAAGATACAAAGTACAAGACATTATGTCTAAACTACAAGAAAAAATTGAACTGTATACTGGCGCAGCCGAAAAGCTAGGTATAGAGTTAAACGCAGATCTTTTTAAATTAGTAACTAAAGGACTAGGTCCTTCTATCTACAAAGAGGATGCAGAATTGGTTTCATCTTCAAACAAAACTGAGTTAGAAACCATCAAAAAGAATTTCCTGATCAAAAAATTAGGTCTTAAAAAAGACGACGAAACATTGGATGCAGCGATCGCTAAGACGATTGAAACATTAGGTGCCGGCAACAAAAAGAAATACCGTGCTTTATTTTACTATGTATTGGTAAAGGAGACTGGTTCTGAGGCAGTATATGAAGTTGTTGATGAAGAGAAACCAGTTGAGGTTCATGAAGAAGAGGTGAAGGAAGTTGAAACGGAAAAAAAAGCTAGTAAAGAAATTGAAGAAACAAAAAAGGAAGAAGTGATAGAAGAAAAAGTAGTAGCAAAAACTGAAGCTCAGGTGGAAGAAGTTAAAGAAACCACAGAGGAAGTTGCAGAAAAAGCTGAAGTAAAAATTGACCCTGAAAAATTCTTAAAAGATTTTGATTGGCAGATGTATGAAGAAGGAATTGAAGCAGTAGACCAAGCTCAGTTAGCTGAGTTTGACAAGGCTTTACAAAATACTGTTGGATTTGTTGAAGAACGTCAGGTAATTGATGGTACAGTTATTCGTATCACTGATCGTGAAGCGATTATTGATATTAATTCTAAATCTGAAGGGGTTATTTCTTTAAATGAATTCAGATATAATCCACATTTAAAAGAGGGAGATACTGTTGAAGTTAAGATTGATAAGCTTGAAGACAGCACGGGTCAATTGGTGCTTTCTCACAGAAAAGCAAGAGTCATAAGGGCTTGGGAGAGAGTTAATACAGCACACGAAACTCAGGAGATTGTTACCGGTTATGTAAAATGCAGAACCAAAGGAGGTATGATCGTAGATGTATTCGGAATAGAAGCTTTCTTGCCAGGATCACAAATCGATGTGAAGCCTATTAGAGATTACGATCAATTCGTAGACAAAAACATGGAATTCAAAGTTGTAAAGATCAACCACGAATTCAAAAACATTGTTGTATCTCATAAAGCGCTTATCGAAGCCGATCTTGCAGAACAGAAAAAAGAGATTATCGGTCAATTGGAAAAAGGACAGGTACTTGAAGGTGTTGTTAAGAATATTACTTCTTATGGTGTATTTGTTGACCTTGGTGGAGTAGATGGATTGGTTCACATTACAGACTTGTCATGGAGCCGTATCAACCACCCAAGTGAGATCGTTGAACTGGATCAGAAATTGAATGTTGTTATCCTTGATTTTGATGATGAGAAAACAAGAATTCAGTTAGGATTGAAACAATTGAGCAAACATCCATGGGAAGCTTTAGATGAGAATCTAAAAGTTGGTGATAAAGTTAAAGGTAAAGTAGCGATCATAGCAGATTATGGAGCATTTATTGAAGTAAGTGAAGGTGTTGAAGGTTTGATCCACGTTTCTGAAATGTCTTGGTCAACTCACTTGAGATCTGCACAGGACTTTGTTAAAGTTGCAGACATAGTTGAAGCCGTTATTCTTACACTAGACAGAGAAGAAAGAAAAATGTCACTTGGTATCAAGCAATTACAACCTGATCCTTGGACTGATATCACAACGAAATATCCGGTTGGTTCGAAACACACAGGTACAGTTAGAAACTATACTAACTTTGGTGTATTTGTTGAACTTGAAGAAGGAATTGACGGGTTGGTTTATATTTCAGATCTTTCTTGGACTAAAAAGATCAAGCATCCTTCTGACTTTGTAAAAGTTGGTGACATGCTAGATGTTGAAGTGCTGGAATTGGATGTAGAGGGACGTAAATTAAATTTAGGTCACAAGCAAACAACAGAAAATCCTTGGGATAAGCACGAAGAAACGTATACTATTGATTCTGTTCACACAGGTACAGTTAAAGAAGTAAATGACAAAGGGGCTATTATTACTTTCCAAGATGGAGTTGAGGCATTTGTTCCAGGACGTCATATGGATAAGGAAGACAGATCTAAAATAGTTAAAGGTGATACAGTTGATTTCAAAGTTTTGGAATTCAATAAAGAATACAGAAGATTGGTTGTATCTCATTCTGCTATTTTCAGAGCACAGGAAGAAAGGAATATCAAAGCTGCTAACAAGCAGTCTGATCAGGCTGAAAAAACAACTTTAGGCGATATTTCAGGTCTTGCGGATCTTAAAAAGAAAATGGAGTCTGGTAAGAAATAATCAGTACTAAGATTAAATTTAAAAAACCGTTCCTGTTTTGTCTTTCAAAATTTGAACGGTTTTTTTATTGTCTAATTTTAGGTAAAAGGTATATTTGTAACACTTAAATAGTACCAAATGACTTTAATAAAATCAATCTCTGGAATTCGTGGAACTATCGGAGGCAAAACCGATGATAATTTAACTCCTCTTGATGCCGTAAAATTTGCATCAGCTTATGGAACATGGCTTTTAAGAAGAAATTCTTTGAAAAAACAAACTAAAGTTATTATTGGTAGAGATGCCAGAATTTCAGGTAAAATGATCAGTAGTCTGGTGTCAAATACACTGGTAGGTCTTGGTATTGATGTGGTGGATCTTGGATTGTCAACAACGCCAACAGTGGAAGTGGCTGTTCCTCTTGAGAAAGCAGATGGAGGAATCATAGTAACGGCTTCGCATAATCCAAAACAATGGAATGCCTTAAAATTATTGGATGAGGCTGGCGAGTTCTTAAATGGTGAAGAAGGCAATGTAATATTAGACCTGGCCGCATCTCAGGATTTTGACTATGCCGAGGTGGATCATTTAGGGAGCTACAAAAAAAACAGAGACTTTATCAAAAAGCATATTAGCGAAGTTATGAACTTGGCTCTTGTTGATGTGGAGGCCATAAGAAATGCCGGTTTTAAGGTAGTGGTAGACGCAGTAAATTCAACAGGTGGAATAGTGATTCCGCAATTACTCGAGGCTTTAGGGGTTAGGTGTATCCCCTTGTATTGTGAACCTAACGGGGAATTCCCTCATAATCCAGAGCCTTTACCCAAACATTTAACTGAAATATCGAAATGGGTGGTTTCTGAAAAGGCCGATCTTGGGATTGTTGTTGATCCTGATGTTGATCGTCTGGCAATTGTCAATGAAGATGGTACTATGTTTGGTGAAGAATATACCTTGGTGGCATGTGCCGATTATATTCTTTCTAGAACACCGGGAAATACGGTTTCCAATCTCTCCTCATCCAGAGCATTAAGAGATGTTACTCAAAAACACGGTGGTACTTATGAGGCTAGCGCTGTTGGTGAGGTAAATGTAGTCGAACTCATGAAAAAGAATAAGGCTGTTATTGGTGGGGAAGGAAATGGTGGTATTATATATCCCGCAGCGCATTATGGCAGAGACGCCTTAGTGGGTGTGGCACTATTTTTAAGCCATTTGGCGCATTTGAAGATCTCCTGCAAGGCGCTTAGAGATTCATACCCGGCTTATTTTATGAGTAAAAATAAAATTGAGCTGACACCTCAGATCGATGTTGATGGGATCTTAAGCAGTATGGCTTCAACCTATAAAAATGAAGATATCAGTACCATTGACGGGGTTAAGATCGATTTTGAAAATGAATGGGTACATTTGAGAAAATCAAACACCGAGCCGATTATTAGAATTTATACAGAAAGTGGTTCACAAATGGATGCAGACGCCCTGGCGCAACGAATCATCGATGAAATAAAAGTGATTGCTAATTTATAAATCGGTAGAAAGCCAAATGATGAGTTTAGAAAAGTATTTTGACAAATTTCGCAAAGAGATCATCGGTATTGACCAGACTTTTGAAACTCCATATGGAATACAAAAGATGATATATGCTGACTGGACTGCCAGCGGCAGGTTATACAGACCCATAGAAAGCAAAATGCTTAATGATTTCGGACCCTATGTTGCAAATACACATACTGAAACAACTTTTTCGGGATCAGCTATGACTCTTGCCTACCATGAAGCCAGAGAGATCATTAAAAGACATGTGAACGCAGGTAAAGATTGTGCTCTCATTGCTGAAGGGACGGGAATGACAGGAGTAATCAATAAATTTCAACGAATTTTAGGGCTTAAGGTTTCTGAGAATCTCAGAGAACTTTCCGACGCCATTCCTGAACAAAAAAAGCCAGTTGTTTTTATTACTCATATGGAACATCATTCCAATCAGACATCCTGGTTGGAAACCATTGCTGACGTGGAAATCATTCCCTGTGATCGAGATGGGCTTGTTGATTATGACAGTTTAAAAACAATGCTTGATAGCTACAAGCATAAAGAAATGAAGATCGCTTCAGTAACGGCTTGTTCGAATGTTACCGGGATTCAGCCCGATTATCACCGTATAGCAAAAATCATGCACCAAAACGGAGGTGTTTGTTTTGTAGATTTTGCCTGTTCGGCTCCCTATGTCAAGATCGATATGCATCCTGAAGATCAGGAAGCGCATTTAGATGCCATCTTTTTTTCCCCACATAAGTTTTTGGGTGGCCCTGGCACTTCGGGTGTTTTGATTTTTCATAAATCACTGTACAAGAATATGATTCCGGACAATCCGGGAGGAGGAACGGTGAACTGGACCAATCCATGGGGCGAACACAGATATCTTGAAGATATTGAAACGCGTGAAGACGGAGGTACACCAGGCTTTTTACAAACCATTAGAACTGCGCTTGCGGTTCAGCTCAAAGAAGAAATGGGGATACAAAATATTCATGATCGGGAGCAAGAGATCATAGAAAAAGTGTTCGAAGCTATAGAGCCTATTGAAAACCTTACTTTACTGGCAGCACAGCACCATGATCGATTGGGAGTATTTTCTTTTTATATTGATAATTTGCACTATAACCTTGGGGTGAAACTTTTGAATGATAGATTTGGAATTCAAACGCGTGGAGGTTGCTCTTGTGCGGGTACTTACGGTCATTTTTTATTACATGTAGACCAACAGCAATCTAAAGAATTATTAGAGAAAATGGATCAGGGCTGCCTGATTGAAAGACCAGGTTGGATAAGAATGTCGATTCATCCCACGACTACTGATGCAGAAGTGACATTTATTTGCAAGTCGATCAAAGAGTTGGCGGCAAATGTAGAAGAGTGGGCCAAGGATTATTCGTATAATGTGTCCACTAACGAATTTTTACACAAATCATTCCGTTCCAGAGAAAAAGATCTGGTGCGTAGGTGGTTTAATTTAGAAGCCTAGTATTTTGGAAGCATATGTTGCATTGTTAAGAGGAATTAACGTTTCTGGTCATCATATTATTAAAATGAATGACCTTAAACAAGTACTTTCTAAGTTGGGGTTCCAAAATCTGAATACCTATCTTCAAAGTGGTAATTTGGTTTTTGAATCTGAATTAACAAGTTGTGCCGCCATTGAAAAAATAGTAGTCGACGCCATACTTGACGGTTTTGGCTTTGATATCAAAGTTAAGGTAATTGATAAGGAGAATTTTCAACGATCATTTTCAAACAACCCTTTCACCGAAAGTCCTGGAGTTGATATAAAGCAACTGTATTATATACATCTGATGGGAAAGGCTGATATGGATACATTTACAGCCTTACAAAATGATCAGAAATATCCAGAAATAATGAGCTTAAAAGGAGAGCTGATCTATGTGCAATACCTCAATGGTTACGGCAGGTCCAAATTGCATGGGAATGTATTCGAAAGGAAATTGAAATTATCTGCCACTGCAAGAAATCACAATACTATGAAAAATCTCTGTCAGATGTTAGCAGTGCTTGAATAGAAATTAAGCAGAAGGATTTTGATCAACAGGCATTCTCATATGCTTGAAACGTTTGTGGGTCCAAAAGTAAAATTCAGGCTCTTTTCTGATTTTTACTTCCAGTTTTTTTATATACAGATCAGTGATTGCAAAGTCAGGCATATCTCTGGGGTTTTCACTTAGGATCTCCATTTTTGTCTCGTAAAAACCTCTTTTTACCTTTGTTGTTTCAATATAAATAACGGCATAATCATATTTTTTTGCCAACATTTCCGTACCTGTAATTACGGGTACTTCCCTGCCAAAAAAAGTAGACCAATGGTAGGCTTTGTGAAGTTTTGGTGATTGGTCTAACAACATGCCATAGATGCAGCTTAGTTCATTTTTATCATTCTCGTCCAAAGTAGCTATTAGTTCTTTGGTAGCAACAAGAGTTGTGTTAAACCTGCTCCTGGATCGCACTATATAATTGTTCAAATATGTATTCTTAATTTTTTTATAGGCAGCAAAGCCATGATGCTTAACCCTGAGATTGAGACTGAACAACCATTCATAATTTGCATAATGAGAACTCATAAGGAGTACATTCTTGTTTCGTCCCATAAATTCGTCCATTTCTTTTTGATTCGTTAATTTAAAACGCTTCAGGATTTCTTCGTTTGAGATGCTGAAGGTTTTGATCATTTCCATAAATATATCCATAAAATGATGATAAAACTTCTTCATGATTACCCTGAGTTCCGCCTTTGACTTATCCGGGAAAGCGATCTCCAGATTGTCCATCACCACTTTTTTTCTATAACCAACTATATGATATATAAGGAGATAAAGAATATCTGAAACAAAATATAATACCTTGAAGGGCAAGATAGAGATAAGTACGATTAGCGGATAAGCTAGAATATAAACTAGAAAATGTACCATAGAGTAAGTAAATATATTTTAAATATTTGACAACTGATAACTATAAAAAATAAAGAAGAACGTGTAGATTAAGCTTTTGGGAATACAGTTGATGATTCAGGCAGGTTTCTTCCCCATATGTTTAAACCTTTTATGTGTCCAGAAGTAAAATTCAGGGGCTGCTTTGATCTGCTTTTCCAATTCTCCCATAAACTTATTAGTAAGTTGGTAAAGTGGAGTATTTTTTGGGTGTTCTTCTAACAGGATAAAAGAGCATTGATACACTCCTCGCTTGATTCTTTCTGTTTTAAAATAAAACACAGGTATATCAAGTTTTCTTGCGATTACTTCAGGGCCGGTTATTACTGGTATCTCAATATCCATAAAAGTACCCCAGTATTTTACTTTGTCCCACTTTGGAGACTGATCGGCAATGAATCCATAGGCACCGATTTTATTATTCTTTAAATTTCTAAGTATTTCTGGATAAAAATCTTTCGCGGGAACAACAGATACCCTAAATTTTTTTCTTGTGCGCTTTATCAATTCGTCAAAATATGTATTGGATACTTTTTTATACGCAACACTCAGGTGATATTTCAACCTGGTTTCTACGATAAATGGCACCCATTCCCAATTGGCATAATGCCCTGAAACAAACGCAACACTCTGGTTTTTGGCGTAAAACCGGTCGAGAATTTCTGGATTAGTGAGCGAAAGTCGATGTGAAAGCTCTTTGTCAGTTATACTAAATGACTTAACCAATTCCATAAATTCGTCTACAAAATGTTGAAAAGATTTTTTTTCTAAATCGAGCAACTCCTTTTCACTTTTCTCTGGAAAACACAGATGTAAGTTGTGTCTAACCACCTTTTTACGGTAACCAATAACATAATATAAGATGAGATACATGATATCAGATATGAAATAAAGAATGGACATTGGAAGTCTGGAAGTCAACCAAAACAAAGGGTAGAGAAGTATAAAAACTATGAATTGCATGCGCCGATTTTGACGGCAAATATCGGGAAATTTTATTCTTTTAAAAATAAAAAAATGACTGAGTGAGAACTTTTGTTTCTATAAATTGATAAATTCGCAGCAGCTTAGCGAGAGGCGTTTGGCCTTACAAAAATAAAGAGCATAATTTATGAATATAGCAGTAATTGTGATTATCATCGCCAATGTGGTAGTTTCTTTCAAAGGATTTAACGACAGAGGATTCTTCGAAAGATATAAATTTCAAATTGGCCCGATCATCAAAGGTGAAAAAATAAGGCTATTGGCATCCGGCTTTTTACATGTTGATCAGTCTCACTTGTTCTTCAATATGCTTACTTTATACTTTTTTGCAGATCCTGTGATTAGATTTTTAGGCGTACCAAAGTTTTTAGCAGTATATTTTGGAGCTTTATTAGCGGGCAGTCTTTTCGCTTTAAGTTTTCATAAAAAAGAACCTTATTATAGTGCCGTTGGGGCCTCGGGAGCAGTTATGGGAGTGTTGTATGCGGCTATCATGCTCAATCCAGACATGAAGCTTTTTATGTTTTTTATTCCAATTCCAATTCCTGCTTATATTTTTGGGGTTGGTTATTTATTGTATTCCATTTTTGGGATGAAGAAACAATGGGGAAATATTGGGCACAGTTCCCATATTGGAGGGGCAATAGCAGGCTATATACTATCGATCATTTTTTATCCGAGCATCTTGATGAATAATAAGCTAATTGTCATATTATTGGCAGTTCCTATTGTACTTATGTTTGTATTCAAAGATAAACTTGAAAGCAATTAGAACAAATGTTCATAAGTCTTTATTTATCAGTCCAATCAAGGAGTCAGGATTAGCGTGAGCTCGGTTGCCCCAGCTATTTTATTCTTATTCTGAGGGTGCAGTTCTAACAGCTTTGTTTTGATTGCAAATTATAGCTGTTTATAAATTTTAATTTCCTCGTTTTTACTACATTTGCCGAACATTTATAAAACCTGTCCCAGGAACGTATTTAGTACCATAATGGTCGCGTTTGATACCCGGTAAGAGCAAAAAAATTAAAATGGAAGAAAAAAAATTCGATCTCAATTCTCTGATAGGATTTGTGCTGTTAGGCGCAATCATGATATATTACTTTTATACCAATCAACCTACTCCCGAGGAAATAGCAAAGCAAAAGGTAGAACAAGTTCAGGATTCGATTGACCGATTGAGCCCTGTAGCACAGCCAGAAGAGGCCGTTTATAAACAGCAAATTGAGCAGGTTCCTGTGAAGGAATCAGATTCTTTAGCTTATTCTCAGACACAGAATAGATTGGGAGCATTTGCCTATAGCGCAAGTTTACCTTCTGCCACAGATCATGAAACGGTTATAGAAAATGAATTAATTAAAATAACGGTTGCCAATAAAGGAGGGCAAATCACAGAGGTGTTACTTAAAAAATTCCTTACCTATAACAAGCTGCCTTTATACATTATAAAGGATCATAACGCTTCTCTTAATTTGTCGTTTGCTACTCAGGACAATAGAAATCTTCAAACTAAAGATCTCTTTTTCGAGCCTAGTTTGTCAACTAACGGTGATAATCAAGTGTTATCAATGAAGTTAAAAGTGGCCGCAAACAGATACCTGGAATATAGGTATGAACTTAAACCTGATGACTATATGCTTGATTTCTCCATTCGAAGCCAAGATATGGAAAGGGCAATCAACACAACTCAGGTCATGAATCTTGAGTGGCAGATGAAAAGTTTTCGAACAGAAAAAAGTGTGAAATACGAAAATCAGTATACTGACCTTCGTTACTTACAAAATGACGAATTCGAGTATATGAATGCCATGAGCGATGAAGATGAAGAAGATGTTGATAATCTAAATTGGGTGGCCTTTAAACAACAGTTTTTTACTTCTGTCTTATTAGCGGAAGACAAGTTTGAATCAGCTAAACTCATTTCAAAGAACCTTGTAAAGGATGAGGATATCGATACAGTTTATACCAAAAAATATGAAGCCTATATTCCTTTACAGGCAAATAACGGTGAGCTGAGTTATAATATGAACATGTATTACGGACCTGTAGACCATGCAATGTTGAGTAAGTATGAAGGCAAGCAGCTCGACAGGATTGTCAGTTTAGGATGGGGAGTATTCAGATGGATCAACAAGTTTGTTTTCATTCCTGTTTTTGGCTTTTTGAGTTCCTTCATAGGAAACTTTGGAATTGTAATCATTTTAATGACTATCGTTGTGAGGATCATTATGTCACCGGTGGTGTATAAATCATACCTGTCTAGTGCTAAAATGAAAGTTCTTAGACCGGAAATGCAAGAGATTAATGAGAAATTAAAAGGGAAGGAAAACGCTATGAAGCGCCAGCAGGAAACTATGGCTATTCAAAGAAAAGCAGGAGTGAATCCTTTAAGTGGTTGTATTCCGGCCCTGATCCAAATGCCGGTTTTCTTTGCCCTGTTCAGATTTTTCCCTGCCAATATTCAGATAAGACAACATGGCTTTTTATGGGCAGATGACCTTTCTGCCTATGATGAAGTATTGCAATTACCATTTAAGATTCCATTTTATGGCGATCACGTGAGTTTATTTCCTATTCTAGCTTCGATAGCCATTTTCTTTTATATGCAAATGACGCAAAGTCAGCAAATGAGCATGCAGCAGCCTACACAGGAGGGGATGCCTGATATGCAAAAGATGATGAAGATGATGATGTGGTTTTCACCCATCATGATGATGGTCTTCTTTAATACTTATGCGAGTAGTTTGAGTTTGTACTATTTTGTATCCAACCTGCTTACCATTATAATTATGTTGGTAATCAAGCACTTTATTATTGATGACGATAAGATTCACGCTCGGATCCAGGAAAATAAAAAACGTCCTGAAAAGAAAAAGAGCGCTTTCCGTCAACGTCTTGATGATGCTATGAAACAGGCACAGGAGCAGCAAGGGAAGAAAAAATAATGATGTAATGATACAATGATTCATTACATCACTGTATCATTCTCCTAAGAAAGTTATAATACACTTTAGCCCCGCTATAAAGAGAATTGAGGTGTAAGTGTTCATCGTCTCCATGAACGCTTCTTACTTCTTCTAAGCCGAAGAAAACAGGTAAGGTTCCGTAAGCTGGGATACCTTTGGCTCTGAAAGCCCCGAGGTCATTAACATTGGGCATCAATATATCCATGGTAGTTGATTTCTTGTATGTATCCTGTATGGCAAGTGTTAGGTTTTTGTAATAAATGGTTTCCGGATTACTGGCTTTATTTTTTGGTGAGGTTTTGAGAACTTTTATTTTGATATTTTCATTATCGAGTGTTTTTTTTATCATCGTTAAAAACTCCTCTTCATTGGTGTTTGGTAATAAACGGCAATCTAATCGCGCCCAGGCAATTGATGCAAGTTTATTGACAACTTTGCTGTTGCTGTAGATATTTGTCAAAGTAATAGTATTGGTGAGCAAGGAGAATAATTCAGGGCGCGTTTTGAGTTGACTGCTAAAAATTGGTTTGAAAAACCTGGGATGTTTGAGCACCATTTTCTTAGCACCTTTATGATATTGGCCTATATCTTTAAAGAATTTGGTATTGATATCGTTAAAAACAATTTTTGCTTTTTTGCTGGTAAGTCGTTCAAGAGCAGCCACCAATTCCTTATTGGCATAGGTAACAGGTGTAACTGCCCCGTGACCAGAGGTTTTTGTTTCCAGCTCAAGTTCGAGCCAAAGTAGTTTTTTGTGAATGATGGAAATACCAAAAACGGGGTGTTTAAAATCACCTTCCATTAAAGTTGTAAGTTCTGAAGGTCCCTCTCCAAAAACTACAGTTGGGTTTAATTCGTTGATATGATTTTCAATCACATAGCTCACGCCTCCTGAGCATTGTGTTTCTTCACATGAAACAGATAACATCGTTATATTATATGGACTTTTACTGAGGTCGGTGTCTTGCATCAAACTAAGGATCCCGTATAGTTGCATCAAGGCAGCCCCTTTATTGTCAATACTTCCCCGTCCGTAAATGACACCATTTTCTATGGTCCCACTAAATGGCTCCCGTGCCTCGCTTTTACTTTCGGGTACTACATCGATATGATTCAAAAATACAATGTTAGGTTTTCCCGAGCTTAGGGGAAAAACAGAAGCCGCAAAATTGTATTGTCCGTCTTTATCACCAAAGTCTGCAATGTATAAATCGTTACTAAGACAAATGTTTTTTAGAAAGTCACCAGCTGCTTTTTCTTGTCCGCTTACCGAAGGAATTTGAATATATTGCTGGAGAACAGTTTCTACATTGATCATAGATCCATCTCCTGATACTATCTGGCTTTGCTGAGCAAAAACACAAAGTTGGAAGATGAGTAATATATAGAGCACGGGGCTTCTCATAATTACTTGAAAATAACAAGATTAATCACTGCAAGTTAAAAATCTTCTTTTGAAAATAGCATCGGTGTGACAAAAAGATATTTAAAAGAAATATTTTCGGATATTTGCACCCATTCACATTATATAATATTTGTATGTGAATTGAATTTAATCAGAATACATAATGAAACCCAGCATTCCTAAAGGAACAAGAGACTTTTCTTCTACTGAATTAGCAAAAAGAAATTATATTTTTGAAACTGTCAAAACAGCTTTTCAATTATTTGGATTTGAACCTATTGAAACACCTTCTTTTGAAAATTCAAGCACCTTGATGGGAAAGTATGGAGAGGAAGGTGATCGGCTGATTTTCAAAATATTGAACTCGGGAGATTATTTAAGTAAGGTTGATGAGATCTTGTATAAAGATAAAGACGCGGTGAAGCTCACGGGTAAAATCTCCGAAAAGGCTCTTAGGTATGATCTTACAGTGCCTTTTGCCCGTTATGTGGTGCAACATCAAAACGAGATCGTTTTTCCGTTTAAGAGGTACCAAATTCAACCAGTTTGGAGGGCAGATAGGCCTCAAAAAGGAAGGTTTAGAGAATTTTTTCAATGCGATGCTGATGTAGTTGGTAGTAATAGTTTGTGGCAGGAGGTTGAATTCGTACAACTCTACGACAAGGTATTTACAGATTTAGGATTAAAGGAAACAGTGATTAAGATCAACAACAGAAAGATTCTCTCTGGGATTGCTGAGCTTATTGGAGCCAAAGATAAATTGATTGATTTTACGGTTGCTCTTGACAAACTTGATAAAATTGGAGTTGAAGGGGTCTTAAAAGAAATGAGATCTAAAGGAATCACCGAAACTGCATTGGATAAATTAATGCCTCTATTTGGTTTGACCGGATCGAATAAGGAGCAATTGGTTTCACTGGCTACTATGTTGTCTCAATCTGAAGAAGGCTCAAAAGGAGTGGAGGAATTGTCTTTTGTGATTGAACAGATTGAAAGCCTGGGCTTAGAGTCTTCATCTTTAAAGCTTGATCTTACCTTGGCAAGAGGTTTGAATTATTATACAGGAGCGATATTTGAGGTGCAGGCTTCCGGAGTTCAAATGGGTTCGATTGGAGGCGGAGGCAGGTATGATGACCTCACCGGTATTTTTGGCTTGAAGGATATCAGCGGAGTAGGAATTTCTTTTGGCCTAGACAGAATTTACCTGGTGATGGAAGAGCTTGGCCTTTTTGCCAATACTCCGTATCCAGGTCCTCAGGTGTTATTTGTCAATTTTGGTGAGCAAGAGGCAAAATATGTTATGAAATCTATGAAGTTGCTAAGGAGCAGAGGGATAAGATCAGAGATGTACCCATCATCTGCCAAGCTAAAAAAACAAATGAACTACGCGAATAATAAACAAATTCCTTATGTGGTATTGGTTGGCGAAGAAGAAATGGCACAGGATACTTTTAAATTGAAACGGATGGATTCAGGAGATCAAAATACTTGTAATCAGGAAGAATTAATACGACTAATCGGTACTTAAATTATATAATTCAAAGCAATATTGTATTTTTGCACATTAAACGACAAAGAAATGTTTGAAGGACATAATGATAAAATAAACGAAATGATTGACGAAATGGGTGACGGTCATATTTCAGGTTCAGCTAAGAATCCGATTCGGGAGGATGCTTTTGTATTATCAGAAAAGGAAAAAATAGAACTCATACGAAAAGATTTCTCACATATTTTGCATACACTGGGTATGGATCTTACTGACGACAGTCTGAAAGGAACACCATTAAGAGTAGCTAAAATGTTTGTTAAGGAAGTATTTGGTGGTCTTAACCCAGATAGAAAACCTAAGTTGTCAACTTTTGACAACAATTATAAATATGGCGAGATGCTGGTTGAAAAGAATATCACTGTGTATTCAACCTGTGAGCATCATCTCTTACCTATTGTCGGTAAAGCTCATGTAGCGTATATTTCAAAAGGAAAGGTTATCGGGCTTTCTAAAATGAATAGGATTGTTGAATATTACGCCAAGCGACCTCAGGTTCAGGAAAGATTGAATATGCAGATCGTTCAGGCCCTTCAGGAGGCTTTAGGCACTGAGGATGTAGCTTGTATCATTGATGCCAAACATTTGTGTGTTAATTCCAGAGGAGTAAGTGATATTGCTAGTAGCACGGTTACCTCTGAATTTGGAGGTAAATTCAAGGAGGACTCAGTTAAAAGAGAATTGCTGGATTATATCAAATTGGATACAAAATTTGAGTAGATAGAAAGGTCTAAAGGTCTTGCAAAAACTTCATGGTATCGACATCATCGGCATAATCCCATAATTGAGGATTTTGCGTTTCCCCAAAATCAACCATTTTAAGCTGCTCTGATTTTCCAACAAGACATTGTATGGATTCGCTATCGGCCTTGAGTTTTTGATGTAATGCATGTTCATCATCATAATATTCAAAAAACAGTGTTGCTATAGGTGAGGCATAACTTGCGTCTTCCTTTAGCATTAAAAAACCGTTCTCCAGTAATTTGTACTGACTCATCAAGTAAACAGCTTTGTTATAGTCGTAATTATTAACGTATTTATCATAGTTAAGTACATCCTTATAGTCATATATAGCCTCGAAGAGTTGATCAAAATCATATGCCCTTGGAACGAATATTTTTGATACACTCCTGCAGCCCAAGCCAAAATATCTAAATATATCTTCCCCTAGTTTCATAAGATCCTCCTTGGGTTCGTTCCCTGAGAGCACGGCAACAGAATTTCGATTCCTTCTGATGATATGTGGATATTTACCAAAATAGTAATCAAAATACCTGGCTGTATTATTGCTTCCTGTTGCGATAACGGCGTCAAAACCACTTAGCTTTTCTTCTGTAAATGTTATTCGTCCTTTAAATTCAGGTGCTACATATTCAAGGTATTTGGCGATCAAGGGCAAAAAATAAGAATCGGAACTTGATTGTTTTACAATAAGTTCATGTCCTGAAATCAAAACAGTAAGAAAGTCATGAAAACCCACAAGTGGGATATTTCCAGCCATGATGACTCCAATTTTCTTAGGCTGAATTTTACTTAAACTATAAGATGAAATCCATTTTTTTAAATCACTATCATTAAGTATCTTAGACCATTTTGAAAAAGCGCTTAATACATTATTTTTGGTAAACCAACCGTTGAATTCTGAGGCTCGATTTAACTGCAGCTTAAATGGCTCAAAAAACAGCTCATTCAGTGCTACATCATCTTTTTGTACAATTCCGTCGGGTTCAAACTGAGATAAAAATTCACCGAGTTTAGTAAAGGCTTCAATTCTTTTTTCAACAGTCATGTGAGATAGGATACTAGTAGTGGAAACATTATATTTGTGCGCAAATTTAGTTAAAAAAATAATGGCAATAATCATAACAGATGAATGTATCAATTGCGGGGCTTGTGAACCTGAATGTCCAAACACTGCGATCTATGAAGCTGCGGAGGAATGGCGATACGCTGATGGTACAGAATTGAGTGGTGATGTAATTTTACCCAATGGCAAAGAAGTAAATGCAGATAATGAACAAGAACCGGTAAGCGATGAAGTGTATTATATCATTCCAGACAAGTGTACCGAATGTATAGGTTTTCACGACGAACCACAGTGTGCAGCGGTTTGTCCTGTAGATTGTTGTGTACCTGATGATGAACATGTTGAAACGAAGGAAGACCTCTTGTCGAAAAAGAATTTTTTGCATCAGGAATCTTAAAACAAGAAGCGTCATAATTATGAAAAAAATAAGTTTTTTACTATTATTTGTTTGTTTACAAGGGTTTTCTCAGTTTCAGAAAACCGATTCTTTGGGAAATTTTTATGCAATCGACTATAAATTGGTATGGCAGAAATGGTATGGACTTGAAGATAAGGCCGAATTGAACAGGATGCTAAAAGCTCACTTCTGATCTCGACATTTTAAAATTCGGTACGTCGACCAAAACAAGGGCCTATAAATTACTTACAGACAATCTTCCGGAATATGCTCAGCATGATTATGAAGCTTTTTTAATAGTTGATTTTATAGGAGGTCGCTATCGAGTAACTATCAAGCAGATTGTGTTTCCTGATTTTGTAGAGCAAATTTACTATAACGGCAGACGACAAAATGACCCCAGAGGAACTTTGGAAAAGTACATTCTAAGACAAGACGGGTTGATTAAAAGGAATAACACGAATATAAACGTCCT
>RCNB010000130.1_pt1 | contig 51601 bp, 73 predicted proteins | sample 2041321 | NCBI WGS metagenome assembly RCNB01 (sample SAMN09708232, study PRJNA481090) | Marine sediment metagenome, whole genome shotgun sequencing project.
CCCCCCCCCCCCCCCCCGCCCGCGCCCCCCCCCCCCCCCCCCCCACGATTCAGCTCGACCCGCTCATCTGTAGCAATCGCTAGGCTACCGCCCGGGCATCAACCAGTCTGCCACGCAGAGAATTCGGCAGCGCCTCTGTAATGACGACGTCAACAAGCTCTCCGATGCACGACGGATCCGCATCAAAATTCACCCAGCGCATGTTTTCAGTGCGGCCGGCCATTTGCCTGGCATCTTTCTTCGATGGCTTCTCGACCAGGACCGATTGCGTCGTACCGACCATGACGCGACTGATATCCATGGCTTGTTGACTGATGCGCGTCTGCAAGATTTGCAGGCGTTCTTTCTTGACGGCCATCGGTGTGCTGTCCGCAAAACCAGCTGCAGGCGTTCCGGGCCGGGCGCTGTAGATAAAACTGAAAGACTGGTCGAAACCTACGTCCGCGATTAAATCCATCGTCGCTGCAAAATCCTCGTCAGATTCTCCTGGAAAGCCAACGATGAAATCAGATGAAATAGAAATGCCTGGCCGCGCCTCGCGCAACTTGCGAATTTTCTGTTTGTATTCAAGTGCGGTATGGCCACGCTTCATCTTTGCAAGAATGGGGTCGGAGCCGTGTTGCACTGGCAAATGCAGATAACTCGCTAACTTCGGAACTTCTGCGTAGGCCTGGATCAGGCTATCCGTAAACTCGAGCGGATGAGACGTTGTAAATCGAATACGGTCTACAGAGTCGATTGCCGACACATAGTAGATAAGTGTCGCTAAATCCGCGATCTGGCCATCGTGCATTGGCCCCTGGTACGCATTGACATTTTGTCCAAGCAGGTTTAATTCGCGAACGCCCTGACTGGCCAGGCTCACCGCTTCGCCGATTACATCGTCCAGCGGTCGGCTGATCTCTTCACCACGGGTGTATGGCACGACACAAAACGAGCAATACTTGCTGCAACCTTCCATCACCGAAAGGAATGCACTCGGACCTTCCGCACGTGGTTCCGGCAGGCGATCAAATTTCTCGATTTCGGGAAAAGAAACATCAACGACTGGTCGGCCGTTTTCGTGGACGTCTGCCAACATTTCCGGCAACCGGTGTAGCGTTTGCGGACCAAAAACGAGGTCGACAAATGGTGCCCTGTTGCTGATCCCTTCGCCTTCCTGGCTGGCCACACAACCGCCGACACCGATCAGGACATCGGGGCGTTGTTCCTTGAGCGCACGCCAGCGTCCCAGTTCAGAGAAAACTTTTTCCTGTGCTTTTTCACGAATCGAACAGGTGTTGACCAACAGGAGGTCAGCCTCCTCCGGCACTGCAGTTCGTTCGAAGCCGTGCGACTCACGCAGAATATCCGCCATCTTGTCCGAGTCATACTCGTTCATCTGGCAGCCCATTGTTTTGATATAGAGCTTTTTGGACATGTCGCGTGCGTCCGTCGCAGCGGGGCTACGCGAGATTGCGCCAACCCTTACTGCGATGCAGTGAAAATCCTAAAACGGAATATCGTCGTCGAAATCGCCGCCACTCGCTGGACCCGGCGAACCCTGTGGTGGCGGGCTTGACTGCGGCGGTCCGCCCATCGCCGGTGCGCCACCACCAGTGCGGCCGCCCAGCATCTGCATTTCATCAGCGACGATCTCGGTGCTGTAACGATCGTTGCCCTGCTTATCCTGCCACTTGCGGGTGCGTAATTTACCCTCGATGTAAACCTGGGATCCCTTGCGCAGATATTCCGCAGATATCTCGGCCAGTCGACCGAACATGGCGACTTTGTGCCATTCCGTACGGTCTTTTTGCTCGCCGGTCGCCTTGTCTTTCCACGACTCATTGGTAGCCACACTCAAATTGGTGACGGCCGAGCCGCTAGGCATGTACTTCGTTTCAGGATCATTGCCGAGATTGCCGACGATGATTACTTTATTGACTCCGCGGGCCATAGTGGTCCCCTGTGTTCTCGTGAATTAATCGCGCTGACAGCGCGTGGACGTAAAAATTGCATCCTGATTTCGCACCGCGATATGGTTATCAGTCTTAGGCTCAGCTCGTTCCAGGCAAGCCTGCTATCGCTTTGGTAAGAAAATCAGATTTCGTATTGTAGGGCCTGACACGCCAATTGCCAGCCCGATTTCCGGTGATTTAGGGCGTTTATTCACCGCTGCGCACCAATTGGTGGAACGCGAGCCAGATTCCGCTAAGCAGCGCGCCGGCCACAAATACCGTAGCCGGATTGCCGCCGGACAGAAAGTAGCCACCGAGCAGGCCACCTACGAATGCGCCAAGAAACTGCGAGCTGGAGAACGCCCCAAGCGATGCACCGCGCAGATCTCCCTGTGCCTGTATGGACAAGCGTGCTGGCAAGCCCGCCTCGAGGAAGTTGAAGCCGGCAAAGAATACCGCGAGGGCGACAAATACCGCAGCCGTGGTGTGGCCGGCAAACGCAAGTAACAACTGGCCGAGCAGCACGAGTGATATCGCCAACCCCAGTGTCGATGACTTGCCCTGGCGCTCATCCTTGATAATTAAAGGCACGGTGCCCAGGAGTGAGGCTAGCAGCGCGCCAATATAGATTTTCCAGTGCGCTGTAAGGACCAGGTCCAGCTGATTGCGCAGCACGAATGGCAACGCCACGAAACTTGCTGTCAGCAACGTGTGCAGAAGAAAGATATACAGATCGAGACGCAGAAGATTGGGCTTGAAGGCGGCCCGAATGCTCCGGTCTGGTGCGCGCTGTGGCCTTTTTATGCCACGCGGTAACAAGATCAGCAAAAATCCCGCCAGTACGGCAAGCGCGGCCGCAACCCAGAAAAGAGATTTGACGCCGCTTTGCGCAGCAATTATTGGCCCGACAATGAGTGCTACCAGGAAAGAGGTGCCGATACCGATGCCAAATATTGCCATACTGCGTGTGCGCATTTCTTCGCGCGTAGCGTCGGCTAGCAGCGCGGTCAGCGTTGCTGAGATCGCTCCTGCTCCCTGCAGCAGCCTGCCGGCGATAACGCCATAAATGGTCTCGCTCTGCGCCGCAAGAATACTGCCCGCCGCAAACAACGCGAGGCCGAATACAATCACCGGCACACGACCAATGCGGTCGGACAAAGCGCCGAATGGAATTTGCAGCGCGGCCTGCGTCAGCCCATATGCGCCCACGGCAAGGCCAATCAGGGCTGGCGTAGCGTTGCGCAGATCAGCTGCATAGATGGCCAGGACCGGCAACAAGGCGAACAGCCCGAACATTCGAAAAATCGCGATCGACGCGACCACACCGACGGTTCGCCGCTCCGCCGGCAGCATTGGTGCAAGAATCTGGCTGAATTTTTTGCTCATTATTTGATTTAGGAGCTTACGCCTGGTGCCCGGACTAGAAAACAGATCAGAGTAAGATTGCGTCGCCGATACGCGGCGGCGTATATTAACAGGTTGTTTGGCGTACTCATCAACTGACCCATGAAATCCATCGAAATTCGCGGCGCGCGAACCCACAATCTCAAGAATCTGTCCCTCAGCCTGCCGCGGGACAAATTAATCGTATTTACCGGGCTCTCGGGCTCTGGCAAGTCATCGCTGGCGTTTGACACCATCTATGCTGAGGGTCAACGGCGCTACGTCGAATCGCTGTCTGCCTACGCCAGGCAATTTCTGTCGATGATGGAAAAGCCCGATGTCGATCACATCGAAGGTCTGTCGCCCGCGATTTCCATTGAGCAGAAGTCCACATCGCACAATCCGCGCTCGACGGTGGGTACGGTCACAGAGATTTATGACTATCTGCGCCTGCTGTTCGCGCGCGCCGGAATTCCCCGCTGTCCCGATCACGCCGTTACGCTGGAAGCACAGACGGTAAGCCAGATGGTTGACCAGGTCCTGGCGCTGCCCGAGGGCAGTCGACTGATGTTGCTTGCGCCGATCGTCGCAGATCGCAAAGGTGAGCATGTACAGCTGATGCAGGATCTGCAGGCACAGGGATTCATCCGCGCCCGTATCAACGGTGAAGTGTGTGAGCTGGATGACCCTCCGAGCCTCGACTTGCGCCGCAAACACAACATTGATGCCGTTGTCGATCGCTTCAAAATAAAACCTGATTTGAAACAAAGGCTCGCGGAGTCATTTGAAACAGCGCTGCGGCTGGCTGATGGCGTTGCGCGCATCGCCTGGATGGATGAGTCAGACCAGGATGAGCTGGTCTTCTCCGATCGCTTCGCGTGCAACATCTGTGGCTACAGTCTCGCAGAGCTCGAACCACGCCTGTTCTCTTTTAACAACCCGACTGGCGCCTGTTCTGATTGTGACGGCCTTGGCGTAAAGCAATTCTTCGATCCGGATCGGGTCATCGTTAATTCGGAGCTGTCGCTGGCAGGTGGTGCTATCCGCGGCTGGGATAGAAAAACGACTTATTACTTCCAGATGATTCAAAGCCTGGCAGCACATTACAAATTTGATATCGAGACGCCATTTAAGGAACTGAGCGAAGCATTGCAGCAGATCGTACTTTTTGGCAGCGGCAAGGAAAAAGTCGAATTCCATTACGCGAACTCACGCGGCATGCAAGTTCGCCAGCTGCACCGTTTTGAGGGCGTTATTCCGAATCTTGACAGGCGTTATCGCGAGACTGAATCGAGCGCTGTTCGTGAGGAGCTGTCGCGCTTCCTGAACAGCCAATCGTGCCCGGAGTGCGGTGGCACAAGGCTTAATCGCGCCGCGCGCAACGTTTTTATTACCGATAAATCGTTACCCGAAATCAGTGACATGTCCGTCGGACACGCCCGCGAATTTTTCGAGAAGCTCAAGCTGGAAGGCTGGCGCGGCACAATTGCCGACAAGATCGTCAATGAGATCGGTCAACGCCTTGGCTTCCTGAGTGACGTCGGCCTGGACTATCTCACCCTGAATCGAAGTGCCGAAACGCTCTCCGGTGGAGAAGCCCAACGAATTCGACTTGCGAGCCAAATTGGTTCGGGCCTTGTCGGCGTAATGTACATTCTCGACGAACCTTCCATTGGACTGCATCAGCGCGACAACCAGCGATTACTCGGTACGCTTATGCATCTGCGCGACATCGGCAACACGGTCATCGTCGTAGAACATGATGAAGAGGCGATTCTTGCAGCGGACCACGTCATCGATCTCGGTCCGGGTGCTGGCGTTCACGGCGGTCAGGTGGTTGCCGAGGGCACGCCTGAGATGATCCGCCAGAATCCACAATCGTTAACGGGACAATACCTGTCCGGACGACGTTCGATCGCTCTTCCGGAAAAACGCCGCAAGATTGATGCGAAGAAGCAGCTCAAAGTCACGGGCGCGTCAGGCAATAACCTGAAGTCAGTCGACGTGTCGATACCGCTTGGCGTGATGACTTGCGTTACCGGCGTGTCCGGTTCCGGTAAATCAACGCTGGTCAACGATACTGTATACAAAGCAGTCGCTGAGGAACTCAATCGCAGTAGCCGTAATCCAGCGCCATTTGACGCGATGACCGGCATCGACCTGGTTGACCGGGTCATCGACATTAGCCAAAGCCCGATTGGCAGGACACCAAGATCTAACCCGGCAACCTACAGCGGACTGTTCACACCAATCAGGGAGCTCTTTGCCGGCACCCAGGAAGCACGCTCACGCGGATATATGCCGGGACGATTCAGCTTCAACGTCAAAGGTGGACGGTGTGAGGCCTGCCAGGGCGATGGTGTGCTAAAAGTCGAAATGCACTTCCTGCCGGACGTCTATGTCCCTTGCGACGTATGTCGTAGCAAACGCTACAACCGGGAAACGCTCGAAATTCGTTACAAAGGCAAGAACATTCATGAAGTACTCGACATGACTGTTGAGGATGCGGCCGAGTTTTTCCGTAACGTGCCGGTGATCGCGAAGAAACTGACGACACTGATGGACGTTGGGCTTTCTTATGTCCGCCTGGGCCAGAACGCCACGACTTTATCCGGCGGCGAGGCGCAACGCGTCAAGCTGGCCAAGGAGTTATCGAAGCGTGATACCGGCAATACGCTTTATATTCTTGATGAGCCTACAACCGGGCTGCATTTTCATGACATCGAACACCTGCTGGCCGTGTTACACAGATTGCGTGACAAGGGCAACACTATCGTTGTTATTGAACACAATCTTGATGTCATCAAGACCGCAGACTGGGTTATCGATTTAGGACCGGAGGGTGGCGATGGTGGCGGAGAAGTTATCGCAGTTGGCACACCCGAAGACGTGGCCGGCAATAAAGCATCGTTTACGGGTGCGTATTTGCGGCCATTGTTGAAAAACACGACAAACAAGCAGAGTGCCTGAGTTGTCTATTCGCGGCTAAAGCCGCTCCCACAGAATTTCGTGGGTCTTGGCGGTGCCTTTTCAGGTTGGCATTTTTTGTGGGAGCGGCTGTCTAAACTAGTGTGCTTAGCCGCAGGTTACAGACGTGCATGAAAGCGAAGGTGCCGCGAATGGTTCCACATCGGCACCAACTTCAAATTTCGCCTGCTCACCGCGCCGTCATGTCATCGGCTGAAGCTCGCACTTGCCGATACAGCACCATCGCATAATCTGCGGCTTCGTCGTTCCCACGTGCGCGTTCGGCGCGCGCAAGCCCGACCAAAGCCTGAACTTTCAGGCGCGTACGTAATAATTGTTCAGTGAATGCAGCGGCGGCCTCGTTGTAGTTGCCGCTTTCCAGCGACAGCTCACCCAACATCTGCGCCGCGGGAAAATCCACGAATGGCGGGCCAAACGAATACGGCATCTCCCCTTCCAGGCGACTGGCCTCACGAGCATGATCGAGTGTTTTCGCGGAATCGCCACTCGCGTGCGCGAGCGTGGCCTCCAGTTGTTGCTCAATAACGGCGAGTCGATCGAGGTACAGCAGGTCGTGTGGCGCCTGACGCGGCAAGGCCATGACCTCTTCATGCAGCTTTGTTTTCAGGGAGCGGAAAGCCAACAGATGCTCTGCAATCACTTTATGCTCGTCCGACAGCAATCCATTTACGTAGTGGTAATTGAGGTTCGGATCGTAAGCATCACCCATGTTAAAGCGCCATTCGGCAACCACGGCGTCCGCGCCGCGTGTCTCAATCATATAACGCGCCCACATTTGCACGAGCGAGCCGACCTGCGAGCTGTCGGGATCGAGTAGCAACAGTTCATCGGCAACGAGTCCTGCCGCGGTAGTTTCGTCGTACGCATTAGTCAGCAGTATTTTTGCGTCCGCGTCGCGACCTTGCTGTAACAGGCCATACAGTAACCAGAAGTTGTAATGTCCCCAGTGACGCGGCGGCTTGCCCATTTCCATGGCCATGCTATTGGAGACTTGTGCAGCATTGATGTTGGCGACGACGACATCGTCCCACATCCCCAATGCGGTGAATATGTGCGAGGTCATATGCAGCGAATGACCGGCATCTGGCGCTATCACCGCCAGTGCCCGGGCGGCCTCCAGGCCAAGAGGAGAGTGCAGCGGGTCGTCTACGCCGTGTATAAGATAATGTGCAGCACCAGGGTGTTCGCGATTGGCGTAAAAAACTGACTGCGACAGCGCGGTCGACTGCATGTAGGACGGTATATCGCGCACACCGGCGCTGGTACCCATTATGGACAAAGCATAGAGCAGTCGAACTTCATGATCGTCGGGATAACGCTGCGCCATTTGCTCCATGTAGCGCATGTACTCGTGGTCACGCCCCGCTTTCGGACCTGCGCCGTACAATACTTCAAGACTCTGGAGATAGTCCTTTTCTTTCTGCGAATTTGTCTTCGCAGCTCGCGCCCCGGCCGAGGCGCCGAGCTCGTTCAGCACTGCGCGCGCTTTATCCGCATCCTGGTCATCCCAGATCGGATGATTGTGAACCATGGCCTCGCCCCAGTAGGCCATCACGAAGCCAGGATCGATTTCACGAGCACGGCGAAACTGCAACTCAGCGAAATCGTACTCAAATAAGTGCAACAACTGCATGCCACTGATAAATGCGGCCTGCGCTTCTTCAGATTGAGTTGTGGTTGGGAAATCGATTTTACCCAGCACACGGGCTTCGCGATTCTCTTCGCTGTCCGGGTGATGTGACCCCTCGTGGGCGAGCGGCATACCGCCAGTTATGAACATAAATGTCAAAACGAGCAATCTGGATAGCGATCTCATAAAAATCCCTGCAATAGTTTGGCTACGAAATTTTGTTTCTGTGTCCGATGCGATCATTCAACCCGTTTAACGCTGATAATCTCGACTGGCTCCGTCAATATCTGCCCTTTCGTATAATCCGATTCGGAAGGGCCATCCGCCGGTGACTCATTGATCGCTCTGACCACATCCATCCCGCTAACGACCTTGCCGAATGCTGCGAAACCCTGCTTGTCCGGATTGCGCACCTCAGCATAGTCCAGCGCTGGCTGTTCCCCGATTACAATAAAGAACTCGGTTGTTGCCGTTCCAACATCACCACGAGCCATCGAGATTACGCCGTCGGTATGCAATACGCCGGTCTGTTCAGTTGTTTCATGGTCAATGGGTGGGAACGGGCCTTCATCCGTATTCAGGCCGCCCTGGATAACCTCAATTTTTGGAGATCCCTTGTCATTCGAATAATTTACGACGCGATAAAAGGTGCCACCATCAAGGTGACCACCGTCGACCAGCTGCAGAAAATTTGTTGCTGAAATCGGCGCTTTATCGACAAATACGTCGATTTCGATATCACCCATATCTGTTGACATAATTGTTCTTACCGTTGCGTCATCAGCCAACGCCATTGACGACAAGAATGCGATAACAACAGCACTGGCTACTCTGGTCACGAAATATCACTCCCCAACTTCTGTTTTACGTAATGATCAAACGCCTCGGCAAACCGCGCCGGCGCTTTGGAATCCATCCGAAGATACATGGATGGCTCTATAAGTTCGAGTTCCATAAACAGAAACTGCTCATCCGGGTCACGAGCAAAATCAACCCGCACATAAACCGGCCCAGGTTTCACCAGATTCATTACGCCATCTCCGGTTTGTAATAAAGAAGGTTCCGGTAATACCGAAGTAATATCGGCTCCATGTTCTTCCTGCACACGAAAGTCCCCTGCCCCAGGTATCTTTCGAATTGTGGCTTACTCATCATATACCGTTAACTTTCTCGCGCAGGGTCAGCCGCATTCCGATGCGCTTTGTGACATCGATACCCGCCTTGCCTTCTTCTTCGATAAGTATTGCAAGACCATCGGCAAGCTCCGCTGCCTTGAGACGCACAAAACCCAGCTTTTCATAAAACGGTGCATTCCATGGCAGGTGCTTAAACGTAATCAACGTTAGCGAGGAATGTCCCCTGCGGCGCGCCCAATTAGCGACTGCATTAACGAGTTCCGTACCGATGCCTTGCCGACCATAGTTCGGCAAGACATCTACCTCATCCAGATGCGCTTCATCGTCAACCAGGGCGGCCATGGCAAGCCCAACCGGCACGCCGCTCTCCGTAAGCGCAACCCAAATTCGACCGTCTGTCTGTGCGTCACGCAATATATCCGGTTCTGTTACACGATAACGAATACTGGGTGGCAGATCGGTCTCAGAAAACATTGCTGCAGCCGCAAGTTGAATTGGTCCGATCGCAGCCAGGTGCTCCGCACCCGCCAATGTGACACTAAAATTCATCAGTTTTCGCTCGCCGGGTCACCCGGACTAGTTGATAAATCCGCCGCGCTGCAACTGCTTATCATGCAATCGACCGAGGAGAAGTAATGCGATAATCGCTCCACCGAGGGCAAACCCCATATCCGACTGCGTGTCCCAGATGTATCCTTGCGTGCCAAGAAACGAGTCAGCCGCTTCTGCAGACAACAAGGCCACCCACCATTCAATAAGTTCGTAAAACGCGCTAAAGGCCAGGCAAAAACAAACGATAAAAAAGTCACGCCAGCGCGTGCTGTTAAAAACGCTCTTGCGAATCACAATTTCTCGCGCGACGATAACCGGTACGAAACCCTGCACGAAATGACCCAGTTTGTCGTAGTTATTTCGCGATTGCCCAAACTCGTCTCTGATCCAGTCAAACAAAGGCACTTCAGCATAAGTGTAGTGACCGCCGACCATCAAGATCACGCAGTGAACCAACGCCAGAAAATAAACGAGTCCGGTCAGGGGAAACGTATCACGGGTGTACAGCATTACGGCAGCAGCAATTAGCGCCGGGAAGACCTCAAGAGCCCAGGTTGGATAATCGTGCGGATTGATTACCGACCAAACCAGCACCAGGCAGAAAATCAGAATCCAGGCGTATCGCATCGTCGTACTTTGCGCTTCCATCTCAGGCTCCTCTAGATCCGCGATTGCCAGTCAAACGAAAAATCCGAATTCGATCTCCGCAGCCAGCATTGATTCAATAATGTGGTGGTCGTTCATCATTTGCGCCAGCGCCTGAATCCCCTTCCGGCAGTGACTTTATCCTGTCAAGCAGTGACTTGCAGAGTAGCTCCAGCTGCGCAATTTGCGCTTGCTGAGAAGTCAGTGCGTCATCCAGCTCACCCAGCAAATGCTCCTGGTGTGAGAGCTTGGTCTCCAGGTCAATCAGTCTTTCTTCGCCCACCGCTATGCCTTGTGATGATTTCAGGCATGACACTACGGCTACGGGAGCAATTCTTCAATGCCAAAGACAGCACGAATCTCCCGTCAACGTGTATCCTTCTGTCCTCGAAAGGTTTTGACCCCTGCGACACATGCCATTAATACGTTTCAACGCAGTATCGCTCGATTTTGCCGAGCACAAGATTCTCACCGAGGCCGATTTTTCGATCGACGCCGGCGAGCGCGTGTGCCTGATTGGGCGCAATGGCGCAGGTAAATCAACGACGTTCAAACTCATCGCCGGCTCCATTACAGAAGATCACGGGGAAATTGTGCAACAAACAGGGCTGGTAGTCAGCCAGCTCGAACAGGCACTGCCAGAGGCAATCGACCAGCCCGTTCATGAAGTCGTGAAATCCGGACTCGCCAATATCCAGGTCCTGCTTGATGAATACCGCGACCGTTCTATGCAGGACCTTGATCGCGAGGGCTTACGTAATCTTGAAGTACTGCATCAGCAAATTGATGCGCACGGCGGCTGGCACATAGAGCAGCGTGTCGAAACCACGATTTCAGAACTCAAACTACCCGCAGAAAAAAACATGAATGAGCTGTCCGGTGGCTGGCGACGGCGGGTGCTTCTCGCGAGGGCACTGGTGCAGAAACCCGACCTTCTGCTGCTCGATGAACCGACCAACCACCTCGACATCGTGACCATCAAATGGCTGGAAAGGGTTATCCATTCCTATGCGGGTGCGGTTTTATTCATCACGCACGATCGCGCATTTCTGCAGCGACTTGCGACACGCATATTGGAAATAGATCGCGGCAAGCTGACCAGCTGGCCGGGAGATTACAAGAATTTCCTGCGCCGCAAAGAAGAGGCGCTCTCGGCTGAGGCACGCGAAAATGAGCGCTTCGACAAAAAACTTGGACAAGAAGAAATCTGGATCCGGCAGGGAATCAAAGCGCGTCGAACCCGCAACGAGGGCCGTGCGCGCGCACTGGTGAAGATGCGTGAAGAACACGGGCAACGTATTGGCCGCGAGAGCGATGCGCGTATCTATATTGAAGAAGCGAACAAATCAGGCCGCAAGGTTATTCGTGCAAAAAATATCAGCTACCGGTTTGACGCCGAACCGCTGATTGAGAATTTCTCCATCAAGATCACGCGTGGCGATCGTATCGGGATTCTTGGTAATAATGGCGTTGGCAAAACCACCTTGCTGCGCCTGCTGCTCGGCGAGATAGAACCGCAATCAGGCACAATCAAACACGGCACCAATATCGAAATCGGTTATTTCGACCAATTGCGCGAGGCGCTTGATGAGGAAAAATCTGTCGCCGAAAATGTCGGCGACGGACGAACCTATATCAAGATGAACGGCAAAGAACGCCACATAATCGGCTATCTCAAAGGGTTTCTTTTCACTCCAAAACGATCAATGATGCCGGTCAAGTCGCTGTCCGGTGGCGAGCGCAACCGCATAATCCTCGCCAAATTGTTCACCAGAGCCGCAAACCTGCTGATCCTTGACGAACCGACCAATGACCTGGACATGGAAACGCTGGAGGTACTGGAACAGCGACTCACTGAATACAACGGTACTTTGATTGTCGTCAGTCATGATCGTCAATTTCTCGACAACGTCGTTACCAGCACCATTGTTTTTGAAGCGGACGGCAAGTTAGAGGAGTACGTCGGTGGATACTCTGACTGGCTGCGACAAGGAAAGGAGCTCGCCGAGGCCGAAAACCCGGTTGAAAACGAAGCGGTTGCCAACCAAAAAAACACTGCGCTGACGAACCGAACAGCGAAAAAACTCAATTACAACGAACAGCGTGAGCTTGACCAGTTACCGAAAGATATCCAGGAACTCGAAAAACGCGTTAAGACACTCGAGGCGCAAGTGAGTGCTGCTGACTTCTATGTGCAGGATCATGAGATCACGAAGCCGATCCTGCAGGACTTTTCAGAGACGCAGCAGTTGCTCGACCAGGCGCTGGAACGCTGGACGGAACTCGAGGACCGGGAGCAGCAATACAAACAGAAGCGACCGTGACCGGCGCGCTCGCCAGCGATGTGCCATCAAAGCACTTGCAGAATCAATGCCACCTGACAAGCAAAGCCGGCGACAAACGCCAGTGTACGCACCCAGGGTACAGCAAAAGTATATGCAACTACATGCACCAGCCGCGCCCAAAAATATAGCTCACACGCCAGGACAGTGACGTCATTGGTCACGCCCGCCGCATTCGCAATCAGCACCAGCGTTGCAAACACGACGAGATTTTCGATCGCGTTCGCATGCCCCGCTTTCATTTTCGCGGCCCAACCTGACAGTGGTTTCGGATCGTCCGGATAACCCACTGCATCCAGCAAACCGCGCACGACAATTAAATTGAGGACGTAGGGCATCCACAACACGGCGGTAAGTGCGGTTACCCAGGTGAGGCTCATAAGTTCGCTAGTCATTGTTATCTCCAGTTCTCTCTATGATTTGAGGCGTCTTTTTTATCTCAGGCCCAGGTATGAGCCTTTTTATCGAAATCTGCGCTTTCAGCAGGTACGACACAAAACCGCTGTCCTGTCGGTGCTTCCATTACGACCCAACGCTTGATTTCGGCAATTCGCGTGGCGCCATGTTTCTCCAGGCGCTCGACCTCTGCGGCAACGTTATCTGATTCAATATCAATATGAACGCGGCTCGGATGATCAACCTTTTGTATTTCAACGTACGGCTCATCCGCCGGCATATCGAGCTCGACGTATGGGCTCCTGGCCAGGTTCGCCGCATGTTTTGTCGGCGCTCCGAGGGCGTGCGACCAAAACCGGGCTGCGTCATCAAGATCATCGGTGTCGCAGTCAATAATAAACCCGGCAAACCTGCTCTTGTGCATGATTCAACTCCGTACCCGCTCAAAGTCTATTTCGATACTTGCCCTTTTTTCTTACCACTCTTCGGCAACGTCAGATGCAGTACCAGGTATGCCAGGCCTGCCGAAAGCATTGATCCGATAATCGTACCGACGCGATCATCAAACAGCTGGTGCGTATCCGTTCCTTGGCTTTCGAACGCCAATGAGCCGATAAACATACTCATCGTGAAACCGACACCACACAATATAGACACGCCATAGAGGCTACCCCAGCTGGCACCGTTTGGAAGCTTTGCGAACCCCAGTTTAATTGCCAACCAGCAGGTCGCGAAAACACCGATTTGTTTGCCCAGAAACAAACCCAATGCGATACCGAGTGGCACCGGATGCAGCAAATCGCTAAATTCCAGGCCAGTGAGTGTCACCCCGGCATTGACGAACGCAAAAATCGGCAGGATTGCGAATGCGACAACGTGGTGCAAATCGCTCTCGAGTTCGCGCAGCGGGGATCGCGATGGTTCTGTACTTGACTGCATTGGAATAAATGCCGCCAGCGCCACGCCAGCCAAGGTCGCATGTACACCTGACTTTAAGACTGCGACCCACATGATCAGACCAACCCAGAGGTATGGTGAAATATCTGATACACCGCGCCTGTTCATTATCGTGAGTACTACCAAGCAAGCTACGGCTGTCAGTATGGAGGCTTGCGACAGATCTCCCGAATAAAAAATTGCGATAATTACTATGGCGGCGACATCGTCGAAGATGGCAATTGTTACCAGGAATATTTTCAGGCCCACAGGAACACGATCACTGAAAAGTGATAACAACCCCAGAGAAAAAGCGATGTCCGTAGCGGATGGTATCGCCCAGCCGCTCATTGCAGCAGGGTCATCATGGTTGAAGTACAGGTAAATGAGGACAGGAACGAGAACGCCGCCAATCGCACCACAGAACGGCAAAATTACATTGCTAACTCGTGATAATTCTCCCTCCAGCACTTCACGTTTTAGCTCGAGGCCGATAAGAAAAAAGAACACTGCCATGAGGCCATCGTTAATCCACAATACCAGCGGTTTCGCGATGATGAGATCTCCGACACGAACTTCGACCGGAACCTCGAGCAGAAGGCCGTAGTAGCCCAGAAACGGTGAATTTGCCAGCAACATCGCCAGTGCGGCAGCGCTGACCAGTAATATGCCGCCGGCTGACTCAAGTCGTAAGAATTCTTTTATCGTTGCTTTCATATCAGGATTGAGCGTCGATTCTTTTCTTCAGGCTGGCTGGCGCATCTCAGCCTAACCGCAATGCTCTCTTTACTTCTTGTTTTTATTCAACTTTTTATTAAATGACGTAGCCTGCGATCAAACCTGAGTTTCCTCAAAGTAGCGGTCATAAGCACAATGCATGACATCTGCCGGTATGTCGATAATTTGTGCAGCAATGCTCAGTTTGTCCATTTCCTCGGCATCTTTGCGGCCATCGGCTGCCACCACCTTCAGCATCATAAGTGCGATTTCCTCTTTCTCGGCCAGGCTCAAAATAACCGATAATTCTTTCAGCAGGTTTTCAAGATCCGGGTTTTCCGCAATGTCAGTAATTGCCCGCGTAAGCAATTCCAGGGTTCTCGCACTGGGAAGATCGAAATGGTCTCTTAGCAGCCCGAGCATCAGCTCTGTTTCGCTTTCAGAAATATTGCCATCTCCTTTGGCAACAAAAACCAGCACTACAGCGACCAGGTACTTCGCATCATAAACTTCCGTAGCGTTTTGCGTTTCGATGATCATTTCATCGTCTTCAATACGTGGTGGTTTGGAATCCTCAATCATAATTCTTCCCGCTTCATGCCTGGCCGATCGAATCCGGACCGATGCTGTTAATTGTTGGGGTGCCAGCGAATTCCATCGCTATTCTCAATTCACTGTGCAGAATTTCCAGGGCCCGCTCAACCCCGGGCTGGCCAAATGCACCTAGCCCCCATACATAAGGGCGTCCGACCATAATCGCATCGGCACCGAGTGCCAGTGCCTTCAGAATATCCGTGCCACGCCTTATGCCGCTGTCCATCAACAGCAATGTTCTGCCATTTACCACCGGTGCAACCTCGGCCAGACTATCTATGGCACCGCGCCCGCTATCATCCGCTCGGCCGCCATGATTGGAGACGATAATTCCATCGACACCGTACTCGACACAACGCTCTGCATCCTCCGCCGTCACTATGCCCTTCACCAGTACCTTCATTGTAGTTTCCTGCCGCAGCTGCTCAAGAAAATCCCACGTCAGGGGCTGATCGCGCCGGTCTATCTCTGGATTCTTGATACCGTCGTACATCGGCTTTCGCCCGGCAGCAATCCCGGACCCTTCGTGACACACTGAACAGTCGCGAGAATCCTTCTGCATTGCCCGCGCCAGGGTGTGGCGTGCCGGTGCAGCAGTCGTTGGATTATCGACTGTCAGGACGACAGCCGGACAACCTGCTGCCTCAGCACGTCGTAACATTCTTCTTACGCCAGGCCAGCCACCCAGAGTGTAAAGCTGGAACCAGATTGGCGCGTCTCGTGCTGCAGCAACTTCCTCTATCGGTGTGGAACTTACTGTGGAAAGAATCTGCAGGTGCCCCCTGCTGCGAGCAGCGCGAGCCGTCGCGAGCTCTCCATCGCTGTGAAAAGCCCGTTGGGACCCGATCGGTGCAACAACGATCGGTGTCGGCCAGGTTTCACCGAAAATCTTCACCGATGTGTCAACTTTTGACACATCGACAAGCCGTTTTGAGCGCAGATAATAGTGCTCAAATGCCGCACGATTCGCGCGCACGGTGCCGTCGCTGTTGACTCCCGTAGCCATGTACCCGTAATGCGCTGGTGGCAGCACCTCACTCGCGGTCGCCTGCAGGTCAAATATATCGAGTGCATCAGCCGGGTTCGCAATTCGTTGGCCGGCCTCATTCGCACCATATGCGAAATCGATGCCAGCCAATGCGTTGCAGACTGGGCTCGCCGCAAGGTAGCTGAGGAACTGCCGGCGACTTTTTGTTATATCTGGATTATTCATGGCCATGATTCCGCTTATCCGGGTTTGTACATTCGGCGCATTTCTTTCACCGCTGCAGCAATCAGTTTGTTTAACACTTTCTCGTCCACATCACCAAGACTTTTGATATAGAGGCAAGACTTGCCGATTTTGAATTTGCCGAGCCTGCCCACCAACTTTTCGAACTTACAGAAGCCCGGCATGATGTAGACGCTTATATTTTGTGAGCGTGGTGAAAAACCGCAAACCGGCCAACTACCGGAACGACCACTATCATAGGTGTAGTCGTAACTATCAAAACCGACAATAGCAGAACCCCACATCTTTGCACGCTTGCCAGTCGCTTCGCGCATCATCTTTGCGATCACTTTGCAGTCGGCGCGCTTGTTCTTATCCTCAACAGCATTGAGAAATGCTACCACGCTCGCATTGGTCTTTTTAGTTTTGAGCTCGGCCATTGCTATATCCAGGCGTCAGGTCAAAAACATCGCGACAGGGAAGTTCTGTCACGTCCGGCTCGACGAACAGGGTTCTCGCCTCTTCTGAAAAACATCGTTCCTTTGAGTAATAATTCAGGAGTATTGGTGTTTTCCGGTCCAGCAATTCGTCAATACGTGTCGCAAATGTATCCCAGAACTCTGTAGCCCGCATTCGACCCAGCACGACGTGTGTGAAAGCCACTGTAATAGTCTCACTGTATTTTTCCGGTCGGTGCAGTACCTCAGTATTGTAGTTAAGAATTCCGTCGCAAATTCTCCTGAGAGCTTCGTCCGGAGACTGGTGCGTCAGATACAGCCACGCCACTCTTACATGAGCAAGATGGGTCCATTCACTCTCCGGCAGCGTACAGCGCTCAAATCGTGACAGGAACGAATCTTCATCGCTTGCTGGATGCGTTGCAGCTATCGAATTAGCTGGTTCCATACAATCTGTCACCGGCGTCGCCCAGGCCCGGCACAATATATTTTTTCTCGTTGAGTTCCTTGTCGATGCTGGCCGCGTATATGTGTACATCAGGATGTGCATCCTCGACCCGCTGTAACCCTTCAGGGCAGGTCACGATGCACACGACAACAATATTCGCCGCGCCTTTCTCTTTCAAAATATCTATTGCAGCCACTGTCGAGCCACCGGTCGCAAGCATGGGGTCGATAATGATGCACATACCATTTTCCGCCTGTGGCGGGAGGCGCTGGTAGTAGGTCACCGGCTCTTTGGTTTCTTCGTCACGATACAGCCCAACGAAGCCTACTCGTGCTGAGGGTACCAACGACAATATGCCATCGAGCATACCGACTCCGGCACGCAGTATTGGTATCACAACGATATCCTCAGCGATCACATGACATTTTGCCGCGGCAACGGGCGTCTGCACCTCTACTTCTTCAACCCTGACATTCTTTAGCGCTTCATAACAAATGAACATCGTTATTTCAGTCGCCAGCTCACGAAATTTTTTGTGACCTGTCTCGAGATCCCGGATTAGGGCGAGTTTGTGTTGTACACAGGGATGTTTGATTTCTTCGTACATCGATTAATGCTCCCTTTTTATTATTCAGACAGACATATCTTTTATTCGCAACAACGGTCGATCAGCCAGAATCTCAGCAGTGCCAAACTTGCCGAGAATCACATACCTGCCATCACCCGTTCGCCTGAGGCCCGTGATCAGTCCGGGTGTCAGCGACTGGATCGTCTCAGCTAAAGACCCTTGCGCTATTTTCCCCGCCACAAGCACTCGTGTGCAAGCTGGAAATTCCAGAAAGGCCGCCCGAAAGCAGCCTTTTTCAGACGGCCTCGGCTTTTCGTAAAACGGATGAGCTGGACATAAAAACAGGTCAAGATCTATCATCAATGAAGTCGCCTCCAGCTGCCAGCTGAGAGCATATGACTGTGTCAGACCAACGGCGGCAAATTCGCGCAGTTCTGTCCAGTCAGTCGTGTCTTCAGTCATGGTTTTGCACAGCCGGCATTCTCACTCGACGATTTCAAGCACTACTTCGCTTGTCACAGAATTGGCGATGAAACACAATTCGTGCGCGCGATGATGCATTTTTTGAATTTGCTGCTGGCTGGGAATTTTTTCGCCCGACCAGCTTGTATCCGGTTTCAGTACAACACGTGTCATTACCATTTTGCCGTCGTCAGACTTGCCTAAATAGCCAACCGCCCCGTCTGTATATTGATCAATAATAAAACCACGTTTTGCTGCGAGCGATAAAAAAAACAACATATGGCAACTCGACAATGATGCTACGAAAGCCTCTTCCGGATCGACGTTCTCGGCAACGGACATTGGCAGCGGCACGATACTGGGTGAAGCTGATGCAGGTACTGTGACCCCACCATCAAACTCCCACTGGTGACCACGACTGTAACGGTCATCGATGAACTCCTGCTCACCGCGTTGCCAGCGAATTGTCGCGACGTACTCGCTCATTTTAGTAATTTCCAGATCCGTTGCTAGCCAAGGCGCAATCCGTTCACTACCGGTTTGTCCGGCACAGCCAGCACCACGCTGCCATCATCCTGTATCAAACCGGTGACCAGGCATTCTGACATGAACGGCCCGATCTGTTTTGGCGGAAAATTTACCACCGCAAGTACTTGTTTATCAAGGAGATCATGAGCTTCATACAGATCAGTAATCTGCGCCGACGAACGCCGTACACCAATTTCATTGCCGAAATCCACGCTGAGCTTCCACGCTGGCTTGCGCGCCTCCGGAAAATCATCGACGCCAACAATGGTGCCAACGCGAAGCTCTACTCTTTGAAACTCGTCCCAGGTTAAATCTGCCATTGTCATCCTCGTGTTGAATGCTGAATGTCGTGAAGTTTGATCATGAAGAGCGGCAGTTGCCTGCCCGAAATACTACCGGATTCTCTCGTTCCGCAGGGTAATGCACCGATGGCAGCGTAAAAGGGCACCGCATTGGGATCGCCCTGAATAACGATCGTCGCGATACCAAGTTTTCCAGCCTGCTCTTTTGCATGTTTTACAAGTATTTTACCAATGCCCTTGCCAATGTATTCAGGTTCGACGAACAACGCATCTAACTCAGCAATGTCAGCGCCCGTTTGTTCCAGCACATAAAATGCGACCGGCAGCTCGTTACTCAGGCAAATGTAGCCGAGAATCTGTGGCGCCTCGATATGCTCCTTCGTATAAGTCAGTTCCTCACGACACGCAGCAATGAACTCGTTGGTATAGCCCCAATACGCCTTCGAACGGAGTGCGATATCGGTCAGTAACGGGGCATCTTTCCCGCCGGCAGGCCGTATCCCTAAATTCAGAGGCGCATCTACAAACATCAGTTCCCTATGACCTTCGAAGCAACTCGTCCAGGACTACGTTCGCTGATGGACTCCATTGCACTGCCGTTCGGTGGGCGTCACGCGAAAGCGCTGTTTACCCAGACACCGATGTAATGTGAAATTGCGACAACAACAATAGCGATGACAAGGTGTTCTGTGATGATCGGCAAGGCGGCGACACGCTGCATGCGCGCCAGGAACGCGCTCAATAGTGTAATCACCAACAAGCCCCAGCCAACGGCGACAGCTACCGCTATTTGCAGTGGCAACCAAAGCAGAGGCAATGCGAAACTCAGGGCGACGATGAGCTTGGTAAAAAAAGTCCAGATAGTCGCAGCCCAGACATGATTTTCGGTTGAATCGGGATCAGCCTCCTGGGCAATATGAATGCCGAGCGCATCAGACATCGCATCGGCAACAGCCACCACCAGTATTCCGCCTAGCACAGCCACCATCGAATTCGTGCCGGCATTCAATCCAACGATCAACCCCAGAGTCGTGATGACGCCGCTGGTGGCGCCGAAAAATATGCCGGTACGAGCGCCTTTATTCTCGATAATTCTTTTCATTATCCTATTGAGCGCAGGCTCTCATGTCTCCTGCCTGGAAAATAGTTTACGCAACAGATGCTCAACGAGCATTGCGCCCAGCACGAATACGACCGTACCAAGCGAGACAATTAGCACCTGTTTATACATGCCACCAACGCCGCCGGAGGCTGTAGACTGACCTGTCAGGTAGATTGTCCTAACAATTTCCGCACCCAGACCTCCGCCCAATGCGCCAACGAAAATAAGCTGTATGCGGGTTGCCAGGCGGGCATTGCGGCTGCCGAAAAAACTGATGCCAATTCCGGTCACGGCCGCCAGCCACGGCCAGGATTGGTTCAGGATTGCCACCAGGGCAAGTCCGACCAGCGCCGCTATGACCAGAAAATCCTTCACTTGAATACCGTCATATACATATTGATGTCTTGTGATTCTCCCGGCATCCGGACCATGCTTGCAAACGTCATACCAAGCTTTTCGACCAGCCTGATGGACGTCTCGTTGTCCGGATCCACCATGGCAATAATACGTGGCAATTGCAGAATATTCTTTCCGTATTCGAGTACGGCGATGGCTGACTCGAGAGCATATCCATTCGCCCAGAACCTCTGCAGGAAAGCGAAGCCCACGTCGGGCGCATCAAATTCCTCTCTTTTTACCAGCCCACACATTCCCATGGGCGTGTTATTGCTCTTGTCGCGCACCAGGAACATACCAAAGCCGTGGCGTTCATAGCTGCCAACGGGGCCATTGCGCAGGTATTCTTGCGCGTCTTCATGAGAGCGTACTTTCTTGTCGCCAATATAACGTTTGAATGATGGCTCATTCACCAGTTCAACAATAAACTCGCAATCAGCATATGACAGGCGGGAGAGCACCAGCCGTTCTGTCTGTAATACCGTCATCTCGCAAGGCCCGGGTTCAACCTATCGCCTCTCTATTCCCAGGTACTCCAGTGTCTTATCCTGCAGCAGATCGATCGTGACCAGGTCAACTTCACAGTGATTGTTGCGACACACGGCCTGGCGTTCCGCAGTGCCCGACGGACAGTCGTAGTAGACGCGAAACGCGCAATTCTTTTCATAGTTCCTGTATTCCAGCCGCAACGACGAAATTTCTGACTTCGCTACCGATGTCAGGCATTCAATTGGATAACCATAGTCGGCCACCGTGCAATCGTCATCTGTAGAACAATACTGCGCACTCGCCACTTTTTCTCGCAAAGCATCTTCCGCCTGCTCACAATTTGCTGTGCTCTCATTGGTTTGCACCGGCGTATCTGCTCTTGGTTGTGCCATCGTCAGGTCAGGCTGCACGCCCTGCTCCACTGGCAACCAGCGAGACTCATCTTCAAACAGGGTTGCAATCAACCAAAGGGCTATAGCCAGTGATATTGATATCAGTGCAGTTGCATAAGGTAGACGATTCATTTGGCTGCGATCACTTCAACTTCAATTCAAAAGTGATCAATGACGGTGACCCCGGCCACGTGCAATTCACCCGGGTTGCCGAGCGCCTGCGCGCCTCGCTGCAAGTCAATCGTTTGGCCAATCAAGTCCTGTGGTTGCAACTTACCGCTGGAAATCATCTGTAACATTCCCTTGTATTCGTGCGCCTGCATGCCATGACTGCCAACGATTTTGAGTTCGTTGGCGACCACGAGTTCCATTGGTATGGACGGATGATAGTCGTCCCCGGCCATCAGGCCGATCTGCACATGCCGCCCACGTTTTCGCAGATTGGCAATGGAGTTGTAACAAGTTTCCGAACTTCCAAGCGCATCGATGGACAGATGTGCACCACCTCCGGTCAACTCACGGATTTCGTCGATGGCGGACGCAGTTTTGCGTGCATTCACGGTGGCAACTGCACCGATTTTTTTCGCCAGCTGCAGTGCATTCTCGTCAATGTCGACTGCGACTACCTGCGCGTCGAATGCAGCTGCAATCATGACTGCAGACAAACCAACTCCGCCACATCCATGCACCACAACCCATTGTTCTGCTGACACACGACCCTGCGCTACAACGCCGCGAAAAGAAGTGGCGAACCGGCAGCCCAGGCTCGCGGCGGTAACGAAATCGATATCATCCGGCAGCGCAACAAGGTTGGTATCCGCGTAGTCAATCGCTACGTACTCTGCATACGAACCCCAGGCGGTAAAGCCCGGCTGAAATTGCTTGTCGCAGATTTGTTGATTGCCTGACCTGCACTGGCCACAAGTGCCACAGCCGCAGACGAACGGCAAAGTAACGCGGTCACCGGCGCACCATCGGTTTACATCGCGACCAACAGTCGCGACAACGCCGGCAATTTCATGCCCGGGCACATGCGGCAGCACAATGTCCGGGTCATGCCCCATCCAGCCATGCCAGTCACTGCGACAAACACCGGTCGCGCCGACTTTAAGTACTACCCCCGCATCACTCGGCGTCGGATCGTCGACGTTGCTGATTCGAACCGGCCCCTGAAATTCCTCGTATAACGCAGCTCTCATTTAAGCAGCTCTTTGTACATAACAAACGCGTCCACATATCCATGCACCGGATGCTGAAATGCGCCCGGCAATGTCCCTGTAACGTCGAAACCCATCTTTTTCCAGAGATAGACGCTTGCCGCGTTTGTTTTGACAACAAGGTTGTACTGCATTGCCCGATACCCGAGCCTGACAGCCTCAGCCTGGGAATGCTCACACATACGGCTTGCGACACCTCGCCCCCGGGCGTTTTCAGAGACGATGTAGCCGCAATTGGCAACATGCGCACCCAGCGTTGGCTGGTTTGGTTTGATGTAGTAGGTGCCGAGCAATTCCCCCAACTCATCTTCGGCAACATAGCTCGCCTCTGGAATTTCGAGCCACATTTTTTGCGCCCCTGCATCCGTCATGTCACGCGCATACGGATAGGTTTCTCCTGCCCGGATAACAGGTTTCATCATCGCCCAGACGTTTGGCCAGTCCGCGTCTGTAATTTGCCGAATTCTTGTCTTGCTAGCCGTCATTTGGGATTTCGTTATTGGCCAATGTCTTTAATGTAACGCAACAACTCGCCGGCATAGTTGTTGCGCTCATAAAATTCCCGCGCGCGAGTGTTGCTTGCAAATACATGCAGTGTCATAGACTCCGCGCCGTGACTCCGAGCGTTATCTTCCGCCGCATCCAGTAACGCCAAACCGACACCCTTCCCCTGCGCAGAATCGCTGACCGCTATTGCCTCGAGATGCGAGCTTGGCGCATGACTGAGCAACTCCGGTCGCAGACGGACCAGCGTAAATCCGAGGACTTTTGCATCATCGACAGCGACCTGCACCAGGCAATCTCCGGCATCACCATCGAGCCAGCTCTGCATGAGCTTGGCGTCATCACGCCACAGGTGTTCCGGGTTTCTTGACTCAGGAACATCGAAAGCTGCGAGGCGCGGCATCATCGCGAGTATCTGGTCCCCGTCTAACGATTGCGCATCTCTGATTTGAAAATTCATGTGAATAGCTGACCTCCTCGCGTCCGACTTATATGCCGCCGTTACTGAATGTATGAATATACGGTGTCAACCGACCAGTGTCAGGACGTTGCCCTCTGGATCCCGGAAGTGAGCCAGCAAACCGCCCCATGGCTGTTTCTTCGGTGGCGCCGTAAAGACCACGCCCTTATTGGACAGCTCCGCATAAGTTTGCTGAATGTCATCAACATTCAGCGATACGCCGAGGAATCGGCCGACCAGTGCTTGCCCCTCATCATCATCGGCAGAAACCCATTGCACACCCAGCTTGGCGCCGCCTACATCAAACTCTGCCCAACCTAGCGGTTCATCTGAAAAACCTTTGCTGAGACCAAGCGTATGCTCATAAAATTCACACGCGCCCAGCCAATCCCTGACGAATATCCGTACGATATAAAGTTTCATAGCGACCTGCCATAGATTGTCATGCGCGCTGATTCCGGGAGCGCGAATCCTGGCTCGACATTGTATGCCACGAACAACGCACGGCTGGCGTGATTCAGAAGTGTTTCTCTAACCCATTGTTTTTATTAGTTATTTGAGATCCGCCGGGAATCCATCGATGCACAATCGAGCAATAAGCACGATAATTGTCGCCAAACGTGTTCACCAGCACGGGCTCCTCGTAGAGCAACACAAAAACAGGTGCCAGCAGAGCGAATACGATCGATAAACCAATGATGGACGGCGATCCCGGAATCATTCCGTCGCCCGGAATGACGATCAGTGCACCCACATTAATCGGGTTGCGCATGTATCGGTATGGTCCTCTGCTGACGAATTTCCGCGGTGGATCAAACGGTGCCGAAGTACCTTTGCCTTGCGTGATGAAAATGCCAACGCACCAGGCCGTGATAACAGCCCCGACAAAACCGAGAGGCCATCCGAGAACACGAACGATATAAGGAATACTAATTGGCAACGGAGCAACAGCGATTGCTATCCAACGCCATAAGACGACAAAGCAAAGCGCATAAAATATGCCACGAAGTGCAACAAAAGCTGAATTAAGGCCCGCATTCATATCGCTTAAGCCACCATTCGATTAACTGAATGGTCTAACTTGATTTCTACGTCATTCCGCTTTAAGCATGCCTGCCAGTGCAACGGATATCCTGACTCAGTTTTCTGCATTTCCAGATCTGTAGAACCGCACCTCAACATTTTCGACGGTAGCAAGACCTTCACCGATCGCATCATCAATAAGCGGCAGAAAAGTCTCAATCTTCTCTTCCGTATCGACGATTTCTACAATTACTGGCAGGTCGCTGGAAAGGCGCAGAATTTTTGCCGTATGCAGCCTGCTACGCGCGCCGAATCCTTCCAGACCACGCAGCACGGTTGCCCCGGCCAGACCGTTTTTCCGCGCCGTACGGACAATCCACTCGAAAAGTGGCAAACCTTCGTGCTTGTCATTTTCGCCGATAAAAATTCGCAGGAGTTTGCCTTTATCCGGAAGCGTCATAACCGTATCTACCTTGTTACCAGGCCGTAGCCGGCCATCACCAGGGCCAGTCCGAGCACAACGTGAATGGCGACATTCCCCGCAGCCCGAAAAAATTCAGCATCACGCATCATCGCGAAAGTCTCATAGCCAAATGTCGAATATGTGGTGAAGCCACCAAGAATCCCTATTAAGACGAACCTGCGAAAATCCGGGCCAAACAATTGCCGTGATTCCATGAGCCCGGCAATCAGTCCGATAAGCAGGCAACCCAGCATATTGACCGCCAGGGTCCCATATGGAAACGCGGCGAGTGCGGCTTTGCGCTGTACAAATCCGCTCAATCCGTAGCGACAAATTGCACCAATAAATCCACCGGAACCAACCATTGCCGCATTAATAAGGGCCGCTTTCAATCTTGTCTCCGTAACCAGCAGTCCGACCGGACCGCCTGGATTCATTTCGTCTAGTGTCTGGTACGCTGGCGACGATTGCAATAAGTGCCTGCACCCTGGTTAAGCCTCGATGCGAATTATTCCGCCGGCAATACGTAAAAATATACCGATACAAAATGGCAGGCGCTTCCGAGCAGCACGAACACATGAAATATCGCATGATTAAATTTTATCTTCTTGAAACTGTAGATAATTGCACCAACGGTATAGGCAATGCCACCGGCAAGAAGCCACAACAGTCCGTCGAGTGAAAAATTATCAATAAGTGGCTTGATGACAACGAAGGAAAGCCAGCCCATTAATACATACATCACCGTTGAAGTGCGCGAAAACCTTCCCGTAAAAAACAGTTTCAAAACGATTCCGGTCAGCGCCAGTCCCCAGGTAATGCCGAACATCAACCAACCCAGCGAACCCCTCAATATCACGAGCGCAATCGGCGTGTAGGTTCCGGCTATCAGGACATAGATTGCCGCGTGATCAAGGATCCGGAACCTGACTCTCCGTTGTGGATTGGTAGTGCTGTGATACAGCGTAGATGCCGCATATAGAATAACCAGGCTGGCGCCAAATACACCAAAACTTATGACGTGCAACAAGCTCCCGTAACGGCTGGCGTATGCAACCAGGAGCCCAAGCGCGAAGATGCTAAGGACAAGACCCAGCGCATGCGAGAGGACGTTAATCCTCTCTTCCAAAGGCGTGTAAAAATTTGCTCCGGCAATTTCAATCATTCGATTTCTACTCGTTTACGCGAATTGGTCGTTATCAACACCATACTGATCGGCAGTTGCCGGTCTGCGTTCAGTTACACGGAGCGTTTTTTGCGGTCCTCGAAATAGCGAGCGTACACCTTGTCCATGATTTTTCCCGGAATCCTCAAACCATCGACGACTGCAGCGAGAAACTTCATTTCCGCCACATCCTTTTGATTGTCAGCTGAAATCACGTGCAAAAGCATCAACAACAACTCCTCCTTGTGTGGCAACGCCAGATCGCTATTCACCGAGCTCAGCAATTCATCGAGATCTGCACTTTCTCCCATTGCTTCGATTTCAGTTGTTGCGCGTGTAATCATGTTCAACGCTTCTCCCGGTTGCAGACCAAATCGCTCGCGCAACAATTCCACCATGCGCGTCATTTCGTCAGGAGATATGCCGCCGTCGCTTTTCGCAACCAGCGCCAGTAGCGACGTCATCAAGGCCTGTCCAGCTGGATCACTGGCCAGGCTTTTGAGATCGATCGTGATTCCGGTTTTTGCGTAGATCAGGTCTTTCAGATTCATTGGCAGGTCATCAAACTATTTCACATGTTTTGGCCGACCAGGCATTGGGCGCAATGCCTGAGCCTCGCTAATCGGGTAACGGTACATTATAAAAGAAATCGACGATGCCTGTTTCCAGCGAGTATTCAGAGCCAACAAGTGGTCTCTTCGAGAGATCGTCGGGTATCGTCTGTCGTATTACTTCACAAGTTCAGTCAGGTCCTGCCTGCATTGAGAAGAAGTAAGAAATTTGATCGTCTGTATACCTATTGATCTTGCGGCTGCCAGATTTTCGCTCATATCGTCAATAAAGACTGTCTCAGATGCGATTAACTGATATTCGTTTAGCAGATACTCGTAAATGCCGATTTCCGGTTTGATCTTCTGAATTCGACAGGAAATCACGGTGCCATCAAACATGTCCCAGATGTCGTGTTCTTTTTCCAGATACGCAATCGACGCCAAATGCATATTGGAAAGAACAAAAAGCCGGTGATTCGGGCTAACCATAGAACGAATCAGTTCTATCGTCTCTTGAATGGGTGTCAGTGATCGGGGCACCTCGTTCAACAGCCGCTCTATATCTGTATTCGGCAGTCCAGTGCGATCTGCGCCGCGCACGACTGCATCCCGGAAAGGAAGCGTTCCTCTGTCAAGCTCCAGCCAATCGGGGTGCTCGAGTATTTCCGATTTGACTATCTTCCGGGTCTCTTCATCGTCAAAAATACCGCGGATGAGCTTGTCCGGCTGCCAGTTGAATACGACACCGCCGAGGTCAAAGACGATATTCAAGAATGTCGTCCCGGCTTCACCTGGCGAAGATGCTCATCACGGCGCTTCGTGCGCGAAATGGCCGGTCTCTATGAATGAAAAGGCCTGATCGATGGCATCGGACGACTTCATAATGAATGGATGTGAATGCGGAACCGCAAGAAAATCGGTCATTCCAGCGACTTTGGTATTCTCGACTGAAATTTTTCCGTCATCAGGATTCCTGAGATATTGAGACAGAATAGGGTTGAATGTTCTTGTACCAGCAATAACACCAACCTCGTAGTCCACTGGCCCCAGCATCAATGGAACGCTATCTTCACCAGTGCCTAGCTGATAACCGGCCGGCCCGTTAAGCGCCCTGAACCCCGGGAAATGACGCAGGCTGTCGACGACCTCGCTGCCTTTGTTTGGCGGGGCGAACATCAGAACCCGACCGAGATTTGTTATCTCGTGCTGCTCCAGGTAATACCTGACGAGGATCCCGCCAAGAGAATGCGTCACAAAGTGTACGACACTGTCGGCGGGGCATTTTTCCAGTCCGGCTTCAATTGCCAGCGGGGCCAATTCCTCAATTGGAAACTTTCTTGATGGATAGCTGACATTGGCAATGGCGTACCCTGATTCCTCGAAAGCCGCTGCCGCCTTTTCCATTGACGCAGAGGTTCTTGCCAAACCGTGCAGGAAAACCACGCATTCTGCACTTCGCGCCGGCGATGCGGCCACTGCCAGTAGAGCGAACGGGATGAGGAATCGATTCATGTGCATAAGTTTAGTCTGAGTCCTGGCGAATTAGCCAAATGGCACTAACTATTCATCGCCCGGGCCAGTTTTTTCTTAAGCGCCGCTACATCGTCTTTGCTGCTTTCAGTACTCTTCTCGGCCCTGCGCAGCTCGCCAAGTGCTGTTTCAACATCGGTTCCGACCAGCCACTCAGCCACCACTGGCACACGATTGGCGTTGTCGCTTGAGATAGATTCAGACTTACCATCAAGAATGTTCACGCGATGCTTGCATGAATTTCCGAACGTGCCTGCAGGACACGTGCACAGCGCAGTTAAACTTGCGCCATCTTTGATGAAAGTAACCTCATAGGCATCCGAAGAAGATCCTTTGACGAGAAAAACAAGCTGCTCCACGTATAATCCTTTGTTCTCTGCTGATTTGGCTTACTGACGAAAGGCGACCACCGCACTCATTGCGCTTCCAACATTATAACAATACCCGGCACGTGACAGAATTCTCGCGGTGGGTTATCAGGCAGCGATATAACGAACGCTAACTCTCATCTTTTTCTGTCTTTTTTTTGCGCTGCATTCCAGATCCAACCGCGATACCAATAGCCAATCCAATCGCGAGCCCGGCACCGACATTATTCATCGCATTGCCTATAGCCAGGCCGACACCCACTCCGATCGCGATGCCTGCACCCATCATGCTTTGTGCCGATTTTTTACTCGATTTCTCGTCGGACTTTTTCTCTGGATCTGATGACAATATAGGTCTCCTTTCCAAATACGGGTACCAATGTATTTAAGCAGTATGCGGTTGTTTCACTGCCGCGGCATTCTAAACTAGGCCGGCTCGAATAGATCCCACAAGTTGCCATAGAGGTCTTCGAAAACAGCAACAGTGCCATATTCTTCCTGTTTCGGCTCTCTAACGAACTTAATTCCCACTTTACGCATCGAATCGTAGTCTCGCTGAAAGTCATCGGTCTGCAGAAAAAGAAAGACCCGTCCTCCTGACTGGTTGCCGATAAATTTTTCCTGCTGCGGTGCTGCGGCGCGTGCGAGGAGCAGGTTTGTGCCACCTTCGCCGGGCGGGGAAACTACGACCCAACTTTTGTCCTGTTCAGGTTGGCAGGTGTCATCGATCAGCGTGAATTTAAGTTTGTTGCAATAAAAGTCTATTGCTTCGTCATAGTCGCGGACAATGAGTGCGACATGCAGGATTGTTTGATTCACCGTGATGGCAACTCAAATCCAGTTCTGATCTTCAATCGCGACCGTCTGGTCAGTTTCATTGCTACCGGTATGCAGTGTATCTTTTGGTTCAATCAGGACGATTTCTGTGCCTTCAATCGCGACGGGTCGGTGTTCTACGCCTTTTGGCACGACATAGAATTCGCCTGGATCCAGAGCAACAACCTGGTCACGTAGATGAATATCGAGATGGCCGTTAACGACGAGGAAAAACTCATCTTCATCATCATGTGAGTGCCAGTCGAGTTCGCCCTGTCCTTTCGCGAGCTTGATGTAATTCTCGTTCAACTCACCAACGAGTTTTGGTGACCATAATTCGTCGAATTTTTTGAATTTGTCGGCTAGATTGATTTTTTTCATCGCCTCAGGCCAGTTTACGAATTCCGACCGCGTAGCGTATTTCATCGAGATAAGGCACAGAGATTTCCCGTGCTTTCTCGGCGCCCTTCATTAGTTCCTGTTCGACCACTGCAGGGTCGTCAATGAGCCGCTGATATTCGCCCCGCGCCGGTTTTATATGCTCATTGATGTATTCGAACAGGACCTGTTTCATTTCGCCCCAGGCGATGCCCTCGGCATAGCGCTTTTTGATATCCGCCACTTCGTCCTCGTTCGCGAATGCCCTATAAATTTCGAATAGCGTCGATCCTTCTGTTTCTTTCGGTTCTCCAGGTTCAAGGCTGTTGGTTTTGATTTTCATGATGAGCTTTCGGAGTTTTTTCTCGTCTGCAAAAAGTGGAATTGTGTTGTTGTAGCTTTTGCTCATCTTGCGCCCATCAAGACCTGACAATACCGCGGTATTGTCATCGATGACTGCTTCCGGCATTACGAGAATATCGCCGTAATGGTGGTTAAAGCGTTGTGCGATGTCGCGCGTCATCTCGACATGTTGTTTCTGATCCCTGCCCACCGGAACCCTGGTCGACTTGAACATCAAAATATCCGCGGCCATCAGGATCGGATAACTATACAGCGCCATCATGATGCCTTTATCCGGGTCCTTGTTGCCGCTTTCCTCGTTGGCCTGCACCACTGCTTTGTAGGAGTGCGCGCGGTTCATCAATCCCTTGGCTGTCGAGCTGGTCAGAATCCAGGTGAGGTGCGGTATCTCTTCGATATCTGATTGCCGGTAGAACACGGCGTTATCTGTATCCAACCCAAGCGCCAGCCATGCGGCCGCAATCTCTAACGTGGAACGATTGATGCGTTCCGGATCTTCAGCTTTGGCAAGTGCATGGTAATCAGCCAGAAAGTAATAATTCTGTTTGGACTTATCTTTGCTCGCGGCAATACCCGGGCGTATTGCGCCGACGTAATTGCCAATGTGTGGTGTACCCGTTGTCGTGATGCCGGTGAGGTATATATCCTGAGCCATTATTTAGTATCCGGCCGCCTGGCCGTCCTTGCGGGATTCCGACGCACCGTAATAGACGCCCTCCTCGTTATCGCGGCGAATTGCCTGGTAACCGCCGTAATCAATGCTGTCTGTTGCAACGATATGGCCTCTTTTCCGAAGTTGCTCGCGAACATCTTCACCAATGCCACTCTCCATATAAACGATGCCACCATCGGTCATGACTTCGTCAGTGGGTTGTGACGAACCTGTGTGCCTAATTCGCGCTGCGTCGCCAGCTTCCTGGATGTTCATGCCAAAATCGATCATGTTGACAAGAATTTCAACGTGTCCCTGCGGTTGTATTGAACCGCCCATAACACCAAAGCTCATGAACGGCTTGCCATCTTTCATGACGAAGGCCGGGATGATGGTATGAAACGGTCGTTTGCCCGGCTCGAAGACATTGGCGTGTCCTTCCTGCAAGCTGAACAATGCACCACGATTCTGCAACATGAAACCGAGATCTCCCGGCGTCATGCCCGAACCCATGCCGCCGTAATTGCTCTGGATCAGTGAAATCATATTGCCATCGCTGTCCGCAACGGTCATATATATGGTGTCACCCGTCTCCAGCATCGCATCTCCTGGTGGATACGTGGCTGCCGCTTTGTCAGGGTCTATGAGTCTGCGTCGCTCATCCGCGTATTCTTTTGATATCAATCTTGCGACCGGGGCATCGTAAAAATCGGGATCCGCGTAAAATTTCGCACGATCCTCATAGACGACTTTTTTTGCTTCGACCAGTGTATGGATGTAATCCGCACTGCCGTAGCCCATGCTCTTCAAGTCATAACCTTCGAGCAGATTCAAGAGCTGCAATGCTGCAATGCCCTGGCCGTTTGGCGGCAACTCGAAAACGTCGTAGCCACGATAATTGGTCGAGACGGGCGCGATCCATTCCGACTTGTGGGCCGCAAGATCATCGTAGCGGAGAAAACCACCGTGTTCGGTCATGTAAGAATCGACTTTTCTCGCGATCTCTCCCTTGTAGAATGCGTCGCGGCCGCCGTCCGCAATCTGCCGGTAGGTATTTGCAAGGCGCGGGTTTTTAAAAATTTCGCCCTTCGCCGGCGCCTTGCCGTTGGGCATGTAGGTTTCTTTGAAGCCTGGATAGTCAGCGCGGGTTTTCGCGTTCATCGCCCAACCGTTGGCGATAATTTCAGACAATGGAAATCCATCGTTGGCGTAGGCGATTGCTGGTGCCAGCAATTCAGTCATGGGCAGACGGCCGTATTTGGCATGCAGTTCGAACCAGCCATCGACAGCGCCCGGTGCACTGACTGCCAGTGGTCCCAGGTACGGAACCGCTTCCATACCTTCCTTTTGGAAATGTTCGAGCGATAGAAGTTGTGGTGAGCGTCCGGAGGCATTCAGGCCACTCAGTTCGCCTTTTTCCGCATCCCAGATGATGGCAAACAGGTCGCCACCGATACCGCAGCCGGTTGGTTCCATCAGGCCCAGGGTCGCATTGGCAGCGATCGCGGCATCTACTGCGCTACCGCCGGCCTTGAGAATATCCAGCGCAACCTGGGTTGCCAGGGGTTGACTGGTCGCCGCCATGCCATGCGGTGCTATGACCTCGGACCGAGATGCAAAAGGTTCTCCGACCGGGCGATCAAAGCCCTGAGCGGACGTCGTGAGGCTAATCATGAGCCCCAGCAGCAATGAGATCAGGCGATGCATACATTTCTCCGGACCACTCTGGAAAACCGTAAATGATGCCTAGATTACGTGTGGATTGAAACTCTATTCGGCCAGGAATAGTCTCGGTCAGGCAGTCTCAAGGGGTTATGATTGCCGCATGACTATTAGCAAATATGTAAGTGAAGCTTCACTGCGCGAGCTCTATCCAGCTCATCTGCAGACCATCAAATCCCGCCATGAACGAGCGCTGGAGCGTGCCGGCGCCGGGCATGCCATCATTTTTTCGGGTGCGCCGCGGGCAGTTTTCCTGGACGATTACGATTACCCTTTCAAGCCTAACCCGCATTTTGTCGGCTGGCTGCCGCTGACGACCACACCTTATTGCTATCTCGTCTACTCGCCTGGCGAGACGCCCGTATTGGTCTATTACCAGGAGAAAGACTACTGGCACCTTCCACCAGCGAATCCAGACGGCTTCTGGGCCGATCATTTTGACATCCGCATCGTGCATGACATCGAGGATGTCGCGAAACATCTTCCGCAGGAACGGGATAAATGTATCCTTCTTGGCGAAATTGAAAATGCCGCACATGCCTTTGGCATAGAACGCATTAATCCCGGCAGCGCGCTTAACATTTTGCATTTCGACCGTAGTGTGAAGACGGCATACGAGATTGAATGCATGCGGGCCGCATCGAGGCGCGGCGTCAAAGGACATCGCAAGGCGGCCAGATCTTTTCAGGCCGGCAAATCGGAATTCGATATTCACCTCGATTATTGCCGTGCCGTCGGACAGGCCGATATTGAACTTCCTTATGGCAACATTATTGCCCTGAACGAGAATGGTGCGGTGCTGCACTACCAACACCAGTCACGAAGCAAACCTGCAGCGGCAAAATCCTTTCTGATCGATGCGGGCGCGAGCATCAATGGATACGCCTCCGACATAACGCGCACCTATGCAAAGGAAGACGGAGAATTCGCGCATCTCATCAAGCGATTTGATCAACTGCAGCAGGAGCTTGTCGCGGAGGTTAAAGCGGGACTCGACTTTGCAGACCTGCACATCCTCTGCCATCGCAAGATTGCGGAGCTACTGGTTGAAATCAGACTTGCCAAGGGAAGTGCTGATGCCCTGATCGAGGCTGGAGTCACCGCCGCATTTTATCCACATGGCCTTGGGCATTTACTGGGTATCCAGGTACATGATGTCGGTGGACACATGGGTGACGATACGGGCACGATCATCGATCCGCCAAGCGGGCATCCATACTTGCGTTTAACCCGCGTTCTTGAAGTTGACCAGGTGTTGACGATTGAACCGGGTTTGTATGTCATTGATATGTTACAGGAAAACCTGGTCGGAACGGCGGCTCACGGGATGATCAACCAGAAACGACTGTCCTGGTTGCGACCCTATGGTGGTATTCGTATTGAGGATAATGTTCGGGTGCTTGAGGGTGGTAGTGAGAACCTGACTCGCGATGCATTTGGCTAAGAATTCAACATACCCGAAGGCCGATAACTGTAGCGAGGGCCCGTAGGAGCCCGCCGTGCGGGCGACAAACATTACAGGAGATGTTGAAAACATGTTCTGCAATGTTTGCAAAACATCAACCCACCACACCCGCTAAAACGAAGTCACCCGCCGTGCGTCCGATCAGCCGTAGCGAACTCGCCCGCTAGGCGGGCTCCTACTTAATCGTGCCAGCCAAATGGTTCATCTTCTTCGCCAGCTGAAAATCCAGCCCGGTAATACCGCCAGCATCGTGCGTGGTCAAATCCACGCTGACTTTGTTATAGACGTTAAACCACTCCGGATGATGGTCCATTTTCTCGGCCTCAATGGCAGCACTGGTCATAAACCCAAATGCGGCGACGAAACTCTCAAAGCGGAATTCCCGATGTAGTTTTTCGTCCAGAAGTGTCCACCCTTCGAGTTCATCCAGGCCGACCTGAATCGCATCAACGCTTAGCTTCTTCGCCATCTACGCGGCCCTGTCTTTCCAGTTCCACCATTTGAGCAATTCGGGATCGTGGTTATTCGTGGATGCGAAATAGACCGCGCAGCGAAACACGTACACTACACAGCGATCAATGTGCATGTGATGCATCAGGCACAGGCGCTTGTACATGAGCTCCGGGTCCATGCCCACGAGGTCGCTGACATCGAATACACCAAGATCGCGTAGATCCTGTGCCATGCTTGGCCCGATTCCGGGAATAGTCTGTAGTACATCAGCCATTTACGATCTCCTGCCTGCCGGGACGGGCAAAACCTAATCTTGTTCCGCAGCACGCATTTTAGCTTTCAGCTCACGTTTGACACGTCGGCCCCTGGCAAGCAGCAATGGCCGCACCAGGTTACCGAAACCGGGAAACAGGTAACTAATGGTCGTTAAAAAACCACTAATTGGCGGCATAGAACGTTCCCGCTTGTCATTTATGCACAATTTCATGATTTCGTCAGCCACTTCGTCGGCCGTAACAATCGGTTGTGAAAAAGTCAGGTCCGTAACATTGTCGATATTCGACATGATAAAGCCAGTATCGATCGGCCCCGGCGACACGGCGGCAAGTTTAATATTCGCATCTTTAAGTTCATCACCCAGCGCAAATGTAAACGCCCGCAAACCGAATTTGCTGGCCGAATAAGTCGCCGCACCAGGCACTGGTATTCTTCCGGCTAGCGAAGCGACATTTATGATCGCACCACCACCTGCTTCACGCATATAGGGAACGACAAGGCGGCTTAATATGATCGGCGCTTTCAGGTTCACATCGATCATCTTGCCGAGTTCATCGCTTGCTATCGCTTCGACCGGCCCACGCACGTGGTATCCGGCGTTGTTGATCAGAACGTGAATCTCGTCGAACTCAAATGCGGCCTTCCGGAAAAGATTTGCGCAGGCATCCTCATCAGATACGTCCATCGCCATGATTTCAACACGAGTCTTGCTGCGTAATTCTTCGGCGATAAGTTCCAGTTTTTTCTTACCGCGCGCAGCCAGCAACAGGTTGGCGCCACTATCTGCGAACTTTCTGGCGGTGGCCGCACCAACGCCTTCGGAACCACCGGTAATGATCACGGTTTTAGCTTTGAAATTATTGTCCATCTGCCAAGTCTAGCTTACAGATCAATTGCAGCAAACTAAAAGGGCCCCGTTGAGGGGCCCTTCTTTGCATTGAATTCGGCTCAGGTATCAGAAGCCCAGATAGCCCCTGACTTTTTTCCAAAGCGACGACTCCCAGCCGTAGACATCCAGATGCTCCGGTGCCAGTAGCGCCACCGGCATTGTTGTGGATGGTGCAATGACCTGATTGACGGCAGTGTCAGCAGAGGACATATCCAGTTTTCCGCCAACATTCTCGCCAGATGTTGTCAGCCCATCAACCGCGAGACTCAGGCGTGGTAGCACCTCGTCGTCAACAATGTCATCCAGAAATACAGCATCCGGGTCAAAGCTCTCTTTGTCCAGGATGACGCAATCGGTGAATGTCTGCTCTTTGCTAATTGATCGCATCCGGTGTGGTGGTAGAGCCACTGTAGGGCGATTGCGTGCGCAACACTGTGAGGGCCTTCACAAGACCGGAATAAGTCGTTTTTTTTGTTTTTTTTCAGGTACTTAATGGCGCGATACCTGCGTTTATTGGTCCATTTGGGCTAGTTTGGCTGGTCAATATATGGGCGGAACAATGCAGTAATTGCAGTGTTACGACGTTATGTAAAATTGTGGGTAACAAAAAAAGCCGGCTCTTCACAGAGCCGGCTTTTACGTCTTTATGCGATCGTGAATCTATTCTTTTGCTGTAGCTTCAGCTTCCACTTCAGCCGGGCCATCCACCAATTGGACAATAGCCATCGGCGCAGCGTCACCAGGTCTTGGACCAATCTTCAGTATTCGCACGTAACCGCCAGGGCGTTCTTTGAATCTCGGACCAAGCTCGGAAAAAAGCTTGCCCACTGCCGCTTTGTCACGCAAACGACTGAAAGCCAGACGGCGGTTTGCAACGCCATCAACTTTAGCCAGCGTAATCAAAGGTTCGAAAACCCTGCGCAATTCTTTTGCTTTGGGTACGGTGGTCTTGATCGTTTCGTGGTGCACCAGCGACGTGGCCATGTTGCGAAACATAGCTTTGCGATGTGAGCTGTTACGGCCTAACTTACGACCTGATTTCTTGTGACGCATGACACATGCCCTTCATAAACATAGTTGGTATCGAACTATAATTTCGCTTCAATACCGTTGACTGGTTCTGGTAATCAGATCGCGAGCTCGTGTTCCGGGCGCAGGCTTGCCGGCGGCCAGTTCTCAAGACGCATGCCCAGACCCAGGCCATGACCTTCCAGAACTTCCTTGATTTCAGTCAGGGATTTCTTGCCAAGGTTTGGCGTTCTCAGCAACTCAACTTCTGTACGCTGCACGAGGTCACCGATATACATGATGTTTTCAGCCTTGAGACAGTTCGCGGAGCGCACCGTCAGTTCAAGTTCATCAACCGGACGTAACAGAATCGGATCGATCTGGTTCTCGGTAGCCGCACCAACGCCGTCTTCCTGGCCCTGCAGGTCAACGAAGACCGACAACTGATCCTTAAGGATGCTGCCAGCGCGACGAATCGCTTCTTCCGGGTCAATCGTACCGTTGGTCTCGATGTCGATAATCAACTTGTCAAGGTCAGTACGTTGCTCTACACGAGCTGCTTCGACATCATAAGTGACTCGATTCACCGGGCTGAATGACGCGTCGAGCTGCAGCCGACCGATTGGTCCGGTCTGTTCCTCGAAAAGAGGACGCTGGGTTGCCGGCCGATAACCACGACCACGCTCAACCTTCAGCACCATGTTGAGTTCGCCATCCTTGGTCAGGTTCGCGATAACAATCTCCGGATTCATGACTTCAACATCATGATCAAGCTGAATGTCCGCGCCGGTTACTATTCCCGGGCCCTTCTTGGAAACTCTAAGTTCTGCGGTGTCCCGTGAGTGCATGCGCACGGCGACCTGCTTCAGGTTCAAAAGAATATCGACGACATCTTCCTGGACACCCTCAATGCTGGTGTACTCATGGAGTACGCCATCAATCTCGGATTCCACGATAGCGGCGCCTGGCATAGATGAAAGCAAAATACGACGTAGCGCATTGCCAAGCGTGTGGCCGTAACCGCGCTCAAATGGCTCGATCGTGACTTTTGCGTGCAAGTCATTTACCGGTGCGACCTTGACAACACGCGGCTTCAGAAACTCGTTAACAGATTCCTGCATTGGTGTAACTCCTGACTATTTCGAATACAGCTCGACGACTAGGTTTTCGTTGATATCGGGAAGAATGTCTTCGCGATCTGGCAACGCCTTAAAAGTGCCCGCCATCTTTTTCGCATCCACATCGACCCAATCCGGCAAACCGACCTGGGCCGCAATTTCCAAAGCACTCTGGATACGGAGCTGCTTCTTGGCTTTTTCGCGAATACCAACTGCATCGCCGGCACTCACCTGAAGTGATGGAATGTTGACCACAATGCCATTGACCTCGATGCCCTTATGGCTGACGAGCTGGCGAGCTTCCGCACGGGTTGATGCAAAGCCCATGCGATAGACAACATTGTCCAGACGCCCTTCCAGCAGTTTCAACAGGTTTTCTCCTGTAGAGCCTTTGAGCTGGGCGGCTTTCTTGTAGTAGTTTCGGAACTGTCTCTCAAGCACACCGTACATTCGACGGAGTTTCTGCTTTTCACGAAGCTGCAGGCCGTATTCCGAAATACGCGGGCGCCGCTGTGACGCGCCACCCGGGGGAACATCCAGTTTGCACTTCGATTCGAGCGGCCGAATGCCACTCTTCAAAAACAGATCCGTACCTTCCCGGCGGGACAGTTTACATTTTGGTCCAAGATATCTTGCCATTACTTAGTCTCTACACGCGACGTTTTTTCGGCGGACGACAGCCGTTATGAGGAATAGGTGTTACATCCTCAATGTTTTGAATACGAAATCCCAGGGCATTGAGAGCGCGTACTGCTGACTCCCGGCCTGGCCCTGGCCCACGGACGCGAACGTCCACATTTTTCACGCCGAACTCAAGTGCCGCTCGGCCAGCTTTCTCAGAAGCAACCTGAGCCGCAAACGGTGTTGACTTGCGTGAACCACGAAAACCACATCCACCAGCAGTCGCCCAGGCTATTGCGTTGCCCTGGCGATCAGTGATCGTAATGATCGTGTTGTTGAAGGATGCATGGATGTGAGCGATCGCATCCACTACATGCTTCTTTACTTTTTTACGTTTTGTTTCTGCCATCTTCTGTTCCAATTACCTTCGTGCAATACGCACTGTGAGTCGCGGCGACAGCCGCTCCCACGGTAGTCTCAATCTTTACCTTTTGATCGGTCGACGTGGTCCTTTGCGGGTACGCGCATTTGTTCGCGTGCGTTGACCGTGCATGGGCAATCCACGTCTGTGGCGAATGCCCCGGTAACAGCCAAGATCCATTAAGCGCTTGATGTTCATGGAGATTTCCCGACGAAGATCACCCTCAACAACCATGTTGGCGACCGCCGTTCGTAAACCCGCAACTTCCGGTTCTGCCAGGTCTTTCACCTGCGTTTCCGGAGCTACACCTGCTGCCGCACAAATTTGTTTTGCGCGTGTTCGTCCTACACCGAAGATTGACGTCAGTGCTATCACGACGTGCTTGTTCAACGGTATGTTTATGCCTGATATTCGAGCCACTTGATTTACCTTTGCTATTTAGCCCTGACGCTGTTTGTGACGTTTGTCTACGCAAATCACGCGCACAACACCGTTGCGACGAATGACCTTGCAGTTCCTGCACATCTTTCTAACTGATGCTCTGACTTTCATGATCCGTCTCCAAAATTCCCTGACTTGCCAGCGACCATTTTCATCGGCGCTGAGACCAAATCAACATTCATTTCCTACTTGACCGAGCCGCCGCGACCGTAGTTGCGTAAATTGGCTTTTTGCATCATGCCGTCATACTGATGGCTCATTGCATGCGCCTGCATTTGCGACATGAAGTCCATGGTTACAACAACCAGGATGAGCAAAGACGTACCGCCAAAATTGAACGGTATGCTCGGATAAAACATGCGAAAGATTTCCGGCAGCAAACAAACGGCGGCAATGTACAGCGCGCCCCAGAATGTCAGTCGTGTCAAAACTCTGTCGATGTACTCTGCCGTTTGCGCCCCAGGCCGTATGCCCGGAACGAATGCACCTGATTTTTTCAGGTTGTCGGCCGTGTCTTTCGAGTTGAAAACCAGGGCCGTATAAAAGAAACAGAAGAAAATAATCATCACCGCGTACAGGATGACGTAGACCGGTTGTCCAGGCCCCAGATTCGCACCAATTACCAGCAACGCACTCTGTGCCGCGTTCGGTGAGGCCGATTGACCGAAGAACTGTGCAATCGTTGCCGGGAACATCAAAATGCTCGAAGCAAAAATCGGCGGGATAACACCCGACATATTAATTTTGAACGGCAAATGCGTGCTTTGCGCCTGGTACATCTTGCGGCCCTGCTGTCGCCTGGCGTAATTGACCGTAATTCGCCGCTGCGCCCGCTCCATGTAGACCACGAATACAGTTGCGGCAATGCTTACCAGCAGTAACATGATTGCTGTTGGCGGACCCATTTCACCAGTTCGCACCAGCTCAGCTGTACCGGCAACTGCCGCTGGCAGTCCGGCAACGATACCCGCCAAAATGATCATCGAGATGCCATTGCCAATGCCACGCTCGGTGATTTGTTCACCCAGCCACATCAGGAACATCGTCCCGGTAACCAGTGTAATACAAGCAGTAATGAGGAAGGCAGGACCTGGATTAACGACAACGCCGGGCTGGCTTTGCAACCATGATGCGGCAGCAATTGACTGGAACAGAGACAACATCACCGTTCCGTAGCGCGTGAACTGTGTGATCTTGCGACGGCCTGACTCGCCTTCTTTTCTTATTGCCTGCAATGACGGCACGATCATGCTCGCCATCTGCATGATAATAGACGCAGAAATATACGGCATGATGCCAAGCGCAAATATGCCAAAGCGCGACAATGCGCCGCCGGAAAAGAGGTTGAACAATGCCAGCATGTTGCCAGCCTGCTGGTCGAAAAATGACGCCAGCGCGCCCGGATCAACGCCCGGAACCGGAATAAACGTGCCCGCACGAAACACTATTAACGCTCCCACCAGGAACATTATTCGTGTCTTCAATTCACCAAACTTGTTGCCTGCCTTGGCAGCGTCTGCTGGATTCAATGTGGGCTTCTTTGCCACGTCGTTACCTAATCTCTCTCATATCTACTAATTGCTATCGCGGCAAGATGCCGCTCCTACGCCGACTTAGTCAGCGCTGTTATTCGATGCTGCCGCCAGCCGCTTCAATCGCAGCCCGCGCGCCTTTGGTCACTGCAAGACCCTTGATCTTCACAGCTTTCTTGATTTCGCCTGACTTGATGACCTTTACTTTCAATACGCCTGCCGGCACCAGGTGTGCTTTCTTCAGGCACTCCATATCGATGATGTCTTCAGTCGGTAATTCAAGTTCATGAAGTCGTAATTCGGCAGTATTTTTCGCCATACGTGACGTAAAGCCGACTTTTGGCAAACGACGCTGCAACGGCATCTGACCGCCCTCAAAGCCCACCTTATGGTAGCCGCCTGAGCGAGCATGCTGGCCTTTCTGGCCGCGTCCACAGGTTTTACCCTGGCCCGCCGAATGGCCACGCCCACGACGTTTGCCGGTTTTTTTCGCGCCTTTACCAGGCGACATTTCATTGAGACGCATCTCAGACTTCCTCTACCGATACGAGGTATGAAACCTTATTAATCATGCCGCGATTCTCAGGAGTATCGAGAACCGTTACGCTTTGCCGAATCTTCCGCAACCCCAAACCTGCAACACAGGCACGGTGGTTCTTGAGTCGGCCGAAACGACTTTTCAAAAGCGTCACTTTTAACTGTTTTGGCTTCGCCATCGTTCTAATCTCTTCAGTTTAAATCTGCTAAGTACGATCAATAACTCTCGAACTAAGCCAGAATTTCCTTAATTTTTTTGCCACGTTTTGCCGCAATCTGGCGCGGTGAATGAATCTGCTCAAGCCCGCTAATCGTTGCGCGTACTACGTTGATCGGATTACGTGAACCATAACTCTTGGCAAGCACGTTCCTGACACCTGCGGCTTCAAAAACAGCGCGCATCGCACCACCAGCGATTACGCCAGTACCTTCAGAGGCCGGTTGCATGTACACATAGGTCGCACCATGACGGCCTTTTTTAGCGTATTGCAGCGTCTCGTTCGTCAGGTTCACTTTGATCATGTTCTTGCGTGCAGCCTGCATCGCTTTTTGAATTGCGATCGGTACCTCACGGGCCTTGCCATAACCGAAGCCGACGTGACCCTTGCCATCACCAACTACTGTCAACGCCGTAAAGCCGAACTGACGTCCGCCTTTCACAACCTTAGCTACACGATTGACAGTGACCAGCTTCTCGATGAGATCGTCTGAACCCTGTGATTGATCAAATTTTGCCATAACCCGTTCCCGGCTTGCGCTTCACGCCAGCCAACTAATTAGAATTTCAAACCCGCTTCGCGAGCTGCATCGGCCAGTGCTTTGACACGACCGTGATAACGAAATCCCGATCGATCAAATGCAACGGTATCAATACCTGCTGCTTTTGCTTTCTCGGCAATTCGTGCGCCCACAATTGCGGCAGCTGCAATATTGCCAGTACTTTTCATACCTTTACGTACGTCTTGTTCCAACGTCGATGCAGCAGCCAGAACTGTGCCTCCATCAGGCCCGATAATCTGCGCATAAATATGACGCGGCGTGCGGTGAACACTCAGTCGGTTCACAGCCAGCTCTTCAATTTTTGCGCGCACCTTTCTGGCACGACGAATACGATTTTGTTTTTTATCCAGTTTCATAATTAACTCTGCTTACTTCTTCTTCGCTTCCTTGATCACCACACGCTCGTCAGCGTAGCGAACACCCTTGCCCTTGTATGGCTCTGGTGGACGAAAACGGCGGATCTCGGCGGCCACCTGGCCGACCTTCTGTTTGTCTGAACCCTTGATGATTACTTCAGTCTGGCTCGGTGTTTCTATCGAAACGCCCTCTGGCACGTCGTACGACACAGGATGCGAAAATCCAAGCGTCAGGTTGAGCTTCTTGCCCTGCACGGCCGCACGATAACCAACGCCACGCAGTTCTAGTTTTTTCTCAAAACCGTCGGTAACACCGCGCACCATGTTGGCCAGCAGCGCCCGGGTCGTACCCGACATCGCCGCCGAAAATCGCGAACCTGAACGGGCTGTGACAGCCAACTTGCCGTCCTCGTTCGCCAGCTCGACTTCCGGATTCAACTCCATTGTCAGGACACCATTACCGCCTTTCAGCGTAACGGTTGTTCCGGAATGGTTGAAATCGACGCCTTGCGGCAACTCAACGGGTACTTTTGCAACTCTGGACATAATCGTGTCTCGTTTTCCTGTGGTAGCTATCGGTCGTGTTAAGAAACGACGCAGATAACCTCACCACCAATACCTTGCGCGCGTGCCTGGCGATCACTCATCACCCCGGCGGACGTCGAAACAATTGCGACACCGAGGCCACCTAATACCTTCGGCAACTCATCTTTGCTGCGATAAATACGCAGGCCAGGCTTGCTGATTCGTTTTACTGTTTCGATTACCGGCACGCCCTCGAAATACTTCAACTCAACGTTGAGTTCTTTCTTCACACCTTCACCGGAAGTTTCAAATCCAGTGATATAACCTTCGTCTTTTAGTACGCCGGCCACAGAAACCTTGGCAGTCGAATGCGGCATGATAACGCTCAATTTTCGCGCCTTCTGGCCGTTACGAATACGGGTCAACATGTCGGCAATGGGATCACTCATACTCATCTTATTTCTCCGCCTACCAGCTGGCCTTGGTAAGGCCAGGTATTTCACCCTTCATGGCTGCTTCCCTGAGCTTGTTTCGCGCGAGGCCAAATTTTCGATAATAACCGTGCGGCCTGCCCGTAATAGCGCAACGATTACGCTGGCGGGACGGGCTTGAATCACGTGGCAAAGCATTTAGCCTCGCCTGCGCTGCAAGCCGGTCTTCGTCAGAGCTGTGTAAATCGCGTACGATTTTCTTCAATGCCACGCGCTTCGCTGCATGGCGCTTAACGAGCTTCGTTCGCTTCAGCTCACGCTCTATCATTGACTTCTTAGCCATAAATCCCTTCTCTATTTCTTAAAAGGAAAGTTGAACGCTTCCAGCAGCGCCCGACCTTCTTCGGCGTTCGTCGCCGTTGTTGATACTGTGATATCCAGACCGCGAATCGCGTCGATCTGGTCATAGTTGATTTCCGGAAAAATGATCTGCTCGGCAACACCCATGCTGTAGTTGCCCTGCTTATCAAAAGACTTCGGATTCAGTCCACGGAAATCACGAATGCGGGGGATTGCGATATTCACCAGGCGATCCAGGAATTCATACATGCGTTCGCGACGCAGCGTCACCTTGCAACCGATCGGATAACCATCGCGAATCTTGAAGCCGGCAACTGATTTCCGTGCCAGTGTCTTGACCACTTTCTGGCCAGCAATTTTCTCCATATCAGCGACAGCGTTATCGAGAACTTTCTTATCAGCCACTGCCTCACCTACGCCCATGTTCAGCGTAATTTTGGTGATTCGAGGCACCTGCATGCTGTTCTCCAGACCGAGCTTCTTCTGAATCTGCTCGTGCAACTCACTCGTATATTTTTCCTGCAATCTTGCCATGTCGTTCTCTGCTCTCGTGCGTCCAGTGACCGTCCTGCCGGACAACCCTGAACACATCCTATGTATCTAAATGTCTACGGCTTCTCCGGTCGAACGAAAAATTCTCTCTTTCGTCTTACCGTCATCCGAAACCTTAATTCCAACCCGGTCGCCCTTCTTGGTCTTCGGGTTAAACACCATCACGTTTGATATGTCGATCGGCATGTCCTGATCAACGATGCCACCTTGCACGCCCATATTCGGGTTTGGCTTGGTATGTTTCTTTGCAACATTCACGCCTTCTACCAACACGCGCTCGTCATCAAAAACCTGCAGTACAGTGCCGCGACGGCCCTTGTCCTTGCCGGTTATTACAATAACTTCATCGCCTTTTTTCATTTTGTTCATTTCTTTAAGTCCAACTGTCGCTAGAGCACTTCTGGCGCAAGCGAAATAATCTTCATAAATTTGTTAGTTCTAAGCTCGCGGGTTACCGGGCCAAATATGCGTGTGCCAATTGGCTCGAGACGCGCATTAAGCAGAACCGCCGCATTGCCGTCAAAACGAATCAACGATCCGTCGCCGCGGCGAACGCCTTTGCGCGTGCGTACGACCACTGCGCTGTAAATTTCGCCCTTCTTCACTTTGCCGCGAGGAATGGCGTCCTTGACGCTGACTTTGATCACATCGCCAATCGCTGCATAACGGCGCTTTGACCCACCAAGCACCTTGATGCATTGAATGCGTCTTGCACCCGAATTGTCGGCTGCGTCGAGAACTGTCTGCATCTGAATCATTATTTAAATCCGCTAATCATGTTTTCACTAATGTTGTCGGGCCGTTTACTGCTCTTGCGCACGCTCGACAACATTTACCACCGTCCAGGCCTTGTTCTTGGAGACCGGTCGGCATTCGCTGATCGCAACACGATCACCCGATTTGCACTCATTTTTCTCGTCGTGCGCCATGACCTTGGATGTACGGCGTATGTATTTGCCATAGGCCGGATGCTTGATCAGGCGTTCAATGGCAACGGAAACCGTCTTATCCATTTTGTCGCTGACGACACGACCAACGAGTGTGCGTTTTGCCTTGTCTTCAGTCGTTTTCGTTTCTTCGCTCATTCGCTTTTACTCAACTCTTGTCTTTTGCGTTGTCGCTGGAAGATTTCTCCGCGCTACGCTTGAGTTCACCCATAACGGTCTTCACCCGGGCAATGTCTTTCTTTACGCGGCCGTACTCATGCGGACGACCCGTCTCGCCAGTGGCTTGCTGCATGCGCAGGTTGAACTGCTCACGACGAAGAGTCAGTAACTCTTCTCCCAGCTCTTCCTGCGACTTTTCTCTCAATTCGACGGCCTTCATCACATCACCTGTCGCGTAACAACTGTGGTCGGGAACGGCAGCTTAGCCGCGGCGAGGCGAAATGCTTCACGAGCAATCTCCTCCGACACACCTTCCATTTCATAAAGAACACGTCCTGGCTGGATCTGGCAGACCCAGTACTCAACATTGCCCTTACCTTTACCCTGTCGAACTTCGAGAGGTTTTTTCGTTATTGGCTTGTCCGGAAACACACGAATCCAGATCTTGCCGCCACGCTTGATATAGCGAGTCATCGCACGACGAGCTGCCTCGATCTGGCGTGCTGTCAGACGACCACGTTCGGTAGCTTTCAAGCCGTACGTACCAAACGCAATCGTGCTGCCACGCAGTGCCAGGCCGCGATTGCGTCCCTTCATCTGCTTGCGAAATTTTGTTCTCTTTGGTTGCAACATTTCTTCTGTTCCTGCTCGCCCTTAGCGTGCGCCACCGGCTGCCGTTTCTTTCTCAGCAACTGGCTTGATTTCGGGTTTTTCAAAGACTTCGCCTTTGAAAATCCAGACCTTTACACCAATGACACCGTATGTGGTTGCCGCCTCAGCAAAACCGTAGTCGATGTCCGCGCGTAACGTATGCAGCGGCACACGGCCTTCGCGATACCACTCCGAACGCGCTATTTCAGCACCATTCAAACGGCCGCCAACCTTAACTTTGATGCCCTCAGCGCCAACACGCATCGTGTTGGTTACAGCACGTTTCATCGCACGACGAAACATCACACGACGTTCCAGTTGCTGCGCGATCCCTTCGGCCACGAGCTGCGCGTCCATCTCAGGCTTGCGAACCTCGGAAATATTGATTCGCACGTCATTGATGCTCATACCAGCAATCTTCGAGACGTCGGTGCGCAGTTTTTCGATATCCTCACCCTTCTTACCGATGACAATTCCCGGACGCGCCGTAAAAATCGTTATATTGACTTTCTTTGCCGGCCGCTCGATAAAGATCCGACTAACCGAAGCATCCTTCAACCGCTTCTTAATGAACTCGCGTATTTTGAAATCCTGGCGGATGTACTCAGGAAACAACTTCGAATCGGCATACCATTTCGATGACCAATCCTTGACGATGCCTAAGCGAATGCCTATCGGATGTACTTTCTGACCCATACTATTTTACTCGTCGCCAACGCGAATGATGATGTGGCTGTTGCGCTTGATAATGCGTGTGCCACGACCCTTCGCACGTGCCCGGAAACGCTTCAATGTCGGCGCTTCGTTCACTTCAATTATTGCTACTTTAAGTTCGTCTATGTCGGCACCGTGATTGTGCTCTGCATTGGCAATTGCCGACTCGAGTACTTTTTTCACAATGCGCGCACTTTTCTTTGGCGAAAAAGTAAGCGTCTTCAGCGCTTCATCCACATTCTTGCCGCGAATGGCATCAGCCATCAGCCTGCATTTCTGCGGTGAAATTCGCGCATACCGAAGCGTTGCTGCAACCTGCATTACTTACTCCTTCGACCTACTTGGTTTTTCGGTCACCGGAGTGACCTCTATAGGTTCGTGTCACCGCAAACTCACCAAGCTTGTGACCAACCATGTTTTCTGAAACCAGAATCGGTACATGCTGACGCCCGTTGTGCACGGCGATCGTCAAGCCGACCATGTCTGGCAGAACCATTGAACGACGCGACCAGGTCTTGATTGGTCGACGATCATTCGCTTTAGCTGCTACAGCTACCTTCTTTGCCAGGTGTGTATCGACAAAGGGGCCTTTTCTAACTGAACGTGGCAATTCTCTAATTCCTTAAAGTGTTATTTGCGCTTGCGACGGCGAACAATCATGCTGTCCGTACGTTTGTTCGAGCGCGTCTTGTATCCCTTGGTAGGGGTACCCCATGGGCTAACCGGATGACGACCGCCTGATGTACGACCCTCACCACCACCATGCGGGTGATCTACCGGGTTCATCGCGACACCGCGAACTGTCGGTCGTACGCCTCTCCAGCGCTTGGCACCAGCTTTACCCAGTTTGCGCAGGTTGTGCTCGCCGTGGCCGACTTCACCAACAGTGGCACGACAATCGACGTGAATTTTTCTCATTTCACCCGAACGTAAGCGGAGCGTAGCGTATGCGCCCTCGCGTGCTGCCAACTGTGCACTGCCGCCCGCGGAACGAATAAGCTGACCACCTTTGCCAGGCTTCATCTCAATATTGTGCACTACCGTTCCTATCGGAATACTCTTCAACGGCAATGCGTTACCCGGCTTGATTGGTGCATCTTCGCCGCTAATGACCGCTGAACCCTCTACGATACCTTTCGGTGCCAGGATGTAGCGACGCTCACCATCTGAATACTTAACTAGCGCAATATGTGCGCTGCGATTCGGATCGTATTCGAGACGCTCAACCACGCCCTGCACACTATCTTTGTCGCGTTTGAAATCGATAATGCGGTAGCGCTGCTTGTGCCCGCCACCCTGGTGACGAACCGTAATTCGCCCCGTGTTGTTACGACCGCCTGAACTCGTTTTCTTGTCGATCAACGCACTGTGTGGCTTGCCTTTATGCAGACCCTGCGTCTTGACCGCTACCTGAAATCTTCGTCCGGCTGAAGTCGGTTTTGATTTGTGTAATGACATCGTCTTTTACCGTTTGCCCTATTCGCCGCCGAGGAAGTCGATATGACTGCCGTCGGCAAGTCCGACGTAGGCTTTCTTCCACGATGCACGCCTACCCATAGTGGCACCGTGGCGTTTTTCCTTACCCCGGTAATTAATTACCGTGACACTCTTAACCGACACCTCAAACAACAGCTCAACCGCCTGCTTGATCTCTGCCTTGGTGGCATCCGTGCGTACCTTGAACACGAACTGGTTCTTTTCCGCAACGAAATGACTCTTTTCTGACAAATGCGGGCCTCGCAGCACCGTCATAAGTTTTTCCTGGTGGCCCGCAACACTCATGACAGGCGCTCCTCAATCAGCTTCAATGCCGGCAACGTGATGAGGACTTTCTCAAAACGCAGCAGCACAACCGGGTCGACGGAAGCAGCATCGCAAATTCCGACGTCCTGCAGGTTACGCGCCGACAGATAAACTTTCTCATCAAATGCTTCGTTGAGAATCAAAACACTGTCGAGTCCCAGCGCAGTCAACTTACCTTTAAGCTCTTTGGTCTTCGGCGCATCCATCGCGATGGATTCTGTCACCACCAACCGATCCTGCCGCACGAGTTCCGAGAAAACGGAGCGCAATGCGCTGCGATACATTTTCTTGTTGACCTTCTGCGAGTAATCGCGGGGTCTTGCTGCAAATGTGCGACCGCCACCGACCCAGATTGGGCTGCGAATTGTGCCCGCACGTGCACGACCCGTGCCTTTCTGACGCCATGGTTTTGCGCCGCCGCCAGATGCCTGGGCACGATTCTTCTGTGCCTTGGTACCAGCGCGACTGCCAGCCAGAAATGCATTTACAACCTGGTGTACGAGAGGCTGGTTAAATTCTGCGCCGAACGCACTGTCGGCGACATCAACGCTGCCACTGCCTGCCATTTTCAGCTTCATGAGGTCACCCTCGCTTTCACGGCCGGGCGAACAATCACCTTGCCACCGCTGTGCCCCGGAACTGCGCCCTTGATCAGGAGCAGATTGCGTTCTTCATCAACACGGACGACTTCCAGGTTTTGTACCGTGCGCTGCACATTGCCCATGTGGCCGGCCATTTTCTTGCCTTTGAATACACGCCCAGGTGTCTGGTTCTGGCCGATAGATCCAGGAGCTCTGTGCGCGAGTGAGTTACCGTGCGTAGCATCCTGCATCGAAAAGTTGTGCCGCTTGATAGCGCCGGCAAAACCTTTACCAATCGTCGTTCCGACGACGTCAACTTTCTGGCCTACCTCGAAGAGATTAACTTTAATCTCCTGACCAGGCGCAAATTCCCCCTCTTCGGGCTGCTCATCAGCACCGAGGCGGAACTCAGTCATCAGGTCGCCAGCTTCTACCTTTGCCATAGCAAAGTGGCCGGCTTCAGGTTTACTCACGCGGGACGCTTTGCGAAAACCTGCAGAAACCTGCAGTGCGCGATAGCCGTCATTGTCCACGGACTTAACCTGTGTGATCCGGTTTGGTTGTGCCTCAATTACGGTAACCGGAATAGCATTTCCGTCTTCCGTAAAGACACGTGTCATGCCGCGTTTGCGGCCAACAAGACCCATTGTCATCTCTAAAACCTCGCGCTGACTTCGATTGGCCAGCACACAAAAATTCGGTTTGCCTGTCTTTCAATTTTCACCACAACGACTTCGATTGGCCGCTGTTGTTTGAGATAAGGGGACAGTGACCTTATCTCGCTAGCGTCTAACCATGCTGCAAGTCTTGCTCGAAGAGATAAGGTCACTGTCCCCTTATCTCCAGACACACGAAAGGGCCAGCCATCGCCTGGAATACTTATCCGTATTCCGATGCTATTAAGCTGACCCCAATCCGGTGGTAAAACCGGTTGTCCGGGATTTGCCGAGTCGCCTTCGGTTTCCCGGCGACCTAACTTTAAGCGTCACAGGGTATAAACCGTGTGGCGCCGTTTTCGGAACCTGGCCAACTCCCGGTCCGGCCAAGTCCTGCGAGCCCGCCATTATACTGCTGAAAGGCCCTAATACAAGCCATTTTTAGCTTGGATCAGGGCTTTTTGTTTGCTTAGCGAAATATCGCCCTGCAAGCGGCGTTTAAGGCACAACTTGTTGTTATTAAAAGATTTCTCAAAGCCATTACAGGAACCCACCCAGCGGGCGATAGGCGGTGGAGTGTACGTATCAAGCTCAATCGCCCGCCGGGCGGGCTCCTACTGCGGGTTATTTCCCTTATCAGTAGGTTTAACTTTCGCGATTGCGCTCCAACCCGCCAATAAAATACCGGGCGGCAAAGCCAGCCCGGTATGATCTGCCACCCATCCAGGTGGCTTAATGACTGCGCGCAGCGGTGGCCATTACAGCCACCATCAAATCAGCTGCTAATTCAGCTTAATCTGGACGTCTACGCCGGCTGGCAGCTCGAGCTTCATCAGCGCATCAACTGTTTTGTCGGTCGGATCAACGATATCCATCAACCGCTTATGGGTACGGATTTCGTACTGATCGCGAGCGTCCTTATTGACGTGCGGTGAAATCAGGATCGTGAATCGCTCCATTCTCATTGGTAATGGAATGGGTCCTTTCACGGTAGCGCCAGTGCGCTTCGCGGTATCCACGATTTCTCTTGCCGAATTGTCGATCAAACGGTGATCGAATGCTTTCAGGCGGATTCTTATGTTTTGGTTTGCTGCCACGTTTATTCCTAAGTTAGTTTAATCGTTTATTACATTGACAAAAATTGTCGTCATCGCACTAATCTTTGTTCAGGCGCTAACCTTCAGCCTCAAATTTACCTGTGGGAGCGGTTTTAGCCGCGAATTGGGATCGCCAATTCCTACAGTGTCAATCGAGAGCCGTTAGATCGCTCCGTTTTTCCTTTTGTCTTGCCTCTATTGCAGGCATAGCTTTCGCGGCTGAAGCCGCTCCTACGATGCCTTGTCTTTCTATCTAGTGCCTTTCTTTCTGCTGGGTGCCGTGTTCGGTTATTCGAGGATCTTTGCTACAACCCCGGCACCAACCGTGCGGCCACCCTCACGAATAGCAAAACGCAAGCCATCTTCCATCGCGATTGGCGCAATCAGGTCTACAACCATCTGCAC
>RCNB010000416.1_pt1 | contig 51597 bp, 56 predicted proteins | sample 2041321 | NCBI WGS metagenome assembly RCNB01 (sample SAMN09708232, study PRJNA481090) | Marine sediment metagenome, whole genome shotgun sequencing project.
ACATCCATATTTATGCCTCTAGAGAGGATGAGACATATGAAAGATTGGCCCAGGAGAGTAAATATATTCATTATCATGGTCACCTCGATCAGAGGGTGTTGATGAAGGAAATGACCAGATATGATTTTGGGTGGGCAGGTTTTAATGACGTTAAGAACAAGGTCCATCTCGATGTTTGCCTTCCCAACAAGGCTTTTGAGTACATATCTTGTGGTCTCCCAGTTTTATCGTATCCTCACAAGACCTTAACTGAGTTTATAGAAGGTAACCACGTCGGTTTTATCCTGAACAATATAGAGGAACTTGAAGAAAGTGAGTCTGTACGTGAGAATGTGTTAAAAAACAGGTATACGTTTACTGTTGAAAATAACGTAGAGCTGTTGAATGATTTTTATCAAAAATATTACTAGTAAATATCAAATACGCGCGCATCGAGAAAAGACTTGCCCGATAACATCGTTTTATTTACAATATTGCGTCGTAAACATGCACCTTACTAGTAAAAGTGGGTGGGAATCCCTCTGCGAACCCATTTCAAGACATAACGAATAGAATATGGATAAAATTTTAGGTGCATACCATTCCCTGCGCCACCTTCTCGGTACCTGTGGGTTGTTACTTGGTGACTTTTTTTAGTGGGAGTTGGTGGGATGGGGGGCTGGCTTACCTTTCTCTCTCCCCGATGTCCTGTATGAATCGTAGCAGGTAGCCGTCAGGGTCCTGTACTAGGAACTCTAATTGGCCATATTCCACGTCCTCGCCGCTGTACCAGCTCTCTTTGAGGGGGCGGAAGAGGGCTATGTTTGCGTCTTCGAGTCTTTTGATGATGGCTGTTACGTCGCTTACCTGGATCTGGAGGTTCATGCCCCTGCCGTAGGGGTGCTCCAGGTCCCCCGTCCACCAGTGGTTGTTGGTTTCCTCTATCATCAGTTGGGCGCCTTCAATGGATATGAAGTGGAACTTGTCCTGTGGGCGGCTGTACTCGGTCTTGAACCCAAGGGTCTCTGTGTAGAACCGATGGCTGGTGTTGACGTCCTTGACCGATAGCTCGGGGATGAGCTTGTTGAACTCCATATCAACTGTGTACGTGGTTCACGTAATTATATATCGTGGGGTATGGTTCCCCGCCCTAGCAGACGGGTTTTAGGACGGGTTTTAAAAGGGACTGTGTGGATGTTGACGTGTGAACTGTAAAACATGCAGGACCGTTATGGAGCGGATCGAGGGACCCGCCCGCATTGCGGTGATCAAGGAGCACGACGGGAACAAGTTTGATTTCGAGTACGTGCCGTATCAGTGTCCCAAGGAGAACTGCCCCGAGTTTTTGCTGGTAAAGTGCCATGACATGAAGCTGGGCAAGCCCAGGGCTCCGGCTACGATTAACTTCTTTAACTACCAGGACATCGAGGCCCCTGAGCCCGAGGAACTGGAAGAGTAGGACCATCGTCAATCTTATCCAGTCTTATTCCTTATGGTCACTGTGTCAGTCGAGCACCATCGGTTCCTGGACCCCGGGGAGTGGAGGCGTTGGCTTGAGGTGAACCACAGCCAGGATGAGGCTATCTGGGTTGTCATACAGAAGGTTAAGTCGCCTAACCCGGGCATTAAGTACGATGAGGCTCTGGATGAGGCCCTGTGCTTTGGCTGGATCGACGGCAAGATGAGGCGCCTCGAGGAGTACGAGTTCATCCAGTGGTTCAGCCCCAGGAGGCGTAACAGGGACAAGGTGGAGATGCTCAATGGGGAGGGCAGGATGACAGGGGCGGGTCTCGCTGAGGTCGAGAAGGCGAAGATGAACGGAAGGTGGGAGGCCGCCTACTCTTCAAAAGACACTCCAACGATGCCCGATGATCTCCTAGAGGCATTAAAATCGAACAAGGTAGCCCACGACAACTTCTCGGCGTTCCCCAACTCCGCCCGTTTCATGTACATCCACTGGATAAATGACGCCAAGAGGGATTCAACAAGGGCTAGGCGGATCAACCGTGTTGTCGAAAGGGCAGCGGAGAACAGGAAACCGGGTATCGATATGTGACAGCCTAGGGTTATGATATATAGCTCTGTAGCGTTATAGGGGGTTGTTATGTCCAGTTTCCGCTCGTCGATAAACCTGATCAAGGATCTCAGGGGCAACAGGAACATCATGGTCCTGATGACAACCCAGACCCTGTTCATGTTCACGGCGTTCCTGTGGTGGCCTTACAGGAGCCTGTACATAACGGAATTGGACGCTACAGTAGAGTTGCTCGGACTTGTCCTGTCCATTGAGACCGTCGCTAGCATCATCTTCCAATACCCTGGAGGTATCCTGACTGACAGGTGGGGTAGGAAGCGGATGCTGGTGATTTCCGGCTTTTTCAGGTTCCTTTCCCCCATATTTTACTTTTTCGCGACCCACTGGACCCATGTTATCCCCGGGATAATCTTCTCATCGGCCGGGATGCTCGGGGTGCCAGCGAACAACGCGTTGATCGCCGAGAGCCTCCCAGCGGATCAGAGGGGAACAGGGTTCGCTGCCTACAGGACCGTTACAAGTTTCCCAACCATCATCACGAGCCTCATGGGCGGTATGATTATGGACTATTTCGGTGTCCTTCCGGGCTGCAGGTACGTTCTGGCAGCCTCTGTGGCCACTGGCGGGTTTGCGTTATTTATGCGGTGGAGGTACATCACTGAGACCTTCACGCCCACTCCCGCATCGGGTCCTAAGAGGCAGGGAGGCATCCTTAATGATTTCAAGCGGTTCCCCCAGCAAATCTGGGTGATGACCGGTGTCGCGGCTATAAGCATGTTCGCCATTCGGATCATGATGAGCTTCATGGTTATATATGGCGTCGAGGTCGTCGGTCTTTCCACCACGCAATGGGGACTGATCGGGACCGTTGTTAGCTTGATGACGACCCTTCTCACGACGCCGGCTGGTATACTCGCTGACAGGCAGGGAAAGAAGCCGTTGATCATCGTATCTCGGGTTCTCAACTCTGTATCTGTTCTCGGTTACACGTTCAGCCACAACTTCAATCAACTGTTCATGGTCCGGAGCCTGGCGGGCATCGGTAATGGGCTAGGCGGGGCCATGTGGGGGCCTATGGGAGGTCCTATATGGCAGGCTCTTGTGGCCGATTTGTCTCCTCCAGAGGATAGGGGTAGGATAATGGGCTTGATGGGTACGGTTGGGAGCCTTGTCAGTAGCCCCGCGTCGTGGACTGGGGGTTACCTGTTCGATAACGTGTCTCCCCAGCTTCCATTCCAGTTGAGTTTTGGCCTGGACATGGTTGGGACTGTTTTTCTGGTGATGTTCCTGAAAACAAACACACCTGAACCGGATGAAGACGTTACCCTAGAGTAATTGTGTCTAGGACCTCCAGAACGGGGTACCTTTCTTCGACTGGTAAGACTGCTTTCACAAAGCTCACTTTCTCGACCTTGAATCCGCCTAACGCCGCTACCCTGTTCGCCTCCAGGTGCTCTACTAGCTGGCCGTGGTCCTCGGTTCCCTTGAACTGGCAAAGGCTCATGTGGGGCAGGAAGCTTGGGTAATCGTATCCTATCTTCTGGACGCCCTCAAGCCTCAGGAGCCTCCTGTTCATTTCCCTGATCTCGCCCCCGTCGTGGGCCTCGGCGACGATGTTTGACCTGAAATGGTTCAGGTTCTGGACGTTAACTGTGAACTCTTCTAGACCGTCCAAGGCTTCTCGGGCCGATTCTACCAGATTAGTGAGTTCTTCTCGGGTGATCTCGTCCTCGCTCTCCTTTTCATTCACGAGGAAGCACCCCGTCTCCTTGACGGTTAGGTGCATGTACTCGGGCGGATAGGGATCGGCGCAGCTGAACGCCCTGAGGCCCTCTTGGGCTTTCTGGGCTGCCGCTATTATCTCAGGGGCTTCGACCCTGATCAGGAACGTGATGTAGTCTGTGCGTCCCTTGGCCCACTCGCTGTTGGCCCAGCTCTCTGTTACTATAGGGGCTTGGTTCCTCATCTGCCAGAGCCTCTTGTACCCGGCAACCCATTCGTCGTTCATCATCTAACCTGTTTATTCACGCGCCTAAGTAACCTTCCACGTGTATCGAAGGTGTTAAAGTCCCACCATTCACAAAACATAATCCATGATTGAGCTCGTCCTCACCATCCTGGACCTCGGCATGATTCTTGTAATGCTCTACATGGTCGATGAAAGCAACAAGGAGAACGAGAGCCACGCTGTGATGGTTTCCCTTCTGGGTGCCGCTTTTCACGTCGCCCTCATGTACGTCATACTCTACATGCCCAACCTCAGAGTGATACCGATGGGGTATTTCAGCCTCCTTGGCCTTGCTGTGCTTCTCCTTCTCATCCCGAGGAAGCCCAACCTTTCAGCCCTCATTGGGATCAGGGGCTACGTCATCGGGGACCCGCCTAGGCCTGATGAACGTGACAGCGTGACAAGGCGGTACAGACTGGTCAAGGGTACCACCGAGTACGAAGAATACTACTTAAGGCACCCTGAGCGGGAGGAGATCGACAGGGTTCACAGGAAGCTCAACAGGATCGACGGAACCATTGACGGCGGGTATAGGCCCAACGTCTCCATGATCGACGCGTCGTTCAGTATCCCGCCCCACATGAAGGGGATAGCCTTCGCCGAGCCCAGGAAGGAGCCCTACGATATATCTCCCGAGAAATCCACGGTTATTGCAAAAGGCTTAGCTAATCACTTGGGCGCGAAGGTGGTGGGCGTGTGTAGAGTCGATCCTCTCTGTGTCTACACGAACCAGCGTACGTTGTGGGAGAAGACCTGGACCGTTGACGGGGAGGAGCAGAACTATCCTCCCTACGCACTGGTGATGGCCACCGAGATGAGCCACACCCATGTCCACGCGGGGCCCCATACGCCAACAGCGGCCGAGACCGGCAACCAGTACGCCAACGGCTCGTATATCAGCACAGTCATGGCCCACTGGTTCAGTGGCATGGGTTATACGGGCATAGCCGAGCACACAGGCCACTATGACGTGGTGCTTCCGCCACTCGCCGTTCAGGCCGGGATGGGGGAGATTGGCAGGAACGGGTACCTCATAACCCCGACCCTGGGCTCAAGGGTGCGCCTCAGCGCGGTGCTCACGGACATGCCTCTGGTGGTCGACGAGCCCATTGACATAGCTGTTGAGGAGTTCTGCGAGAACTGCATGAAGTGCGCCGATACGTGCCCCAGCGACTCTATTCCCACCACGGAGAAGACGGAGCACAACGGCACCCTTAGGTGGAAGGTGGAGGCCGAGACCTGCAGCGCCTACTGGAACCAGGTGGGCACCGACTGCGCCATCTGCATGGCAATATGCCCATACAGCAAGCCAGATACCCCGCTCCACGGCGTCATCAGGTGGCTGGTCAACCACAGCTGGCTGGCGCCAAAGGTGTTCCCATTGGTGGACGACATCCTATACGGGAAGAACTGGAAGGTAAAACCTGTCCCCGAGTGGCTGGACTGGAAAGATTAACTTTCTATCCCAGAAAAGATAAGAGAACGAGATTGTGAATTGTTGTAACCCAAGATGATACCTATCATATCTGTAATTGGCTGGATCGTTGTTAAGGACAAACACAGAGTCGTATTAACCGTCGTACGCGTGTTTCCCATAACCCAACATATCGGCCATAATAATAAATTTCTAAAACCGCTCTGCAACCACGACTTCATTGTCGTCAGGATCTCTCAGGCGCAGCTCGTATGTACCCCATTCATATTTGACCGGTGGGGCGAACGTCATGCCTTTTTTGGCCAATTCCTCGCATGTCTTGTCTAGGCTTTCGTACATAAAAACGAAGGAGACCGTTCCCTGGACGGGCACGCGCGCCAATATTAAACCCACACACTTTCAAGAAGATTCATGGCATTTGAACCGATAACTTTCTGAATCTCCCCGTCCCCATATCCGTGTTTAATAATCATCCATCGCATTATGTTCACGTACTCGCTGGGGTTCTCTAGCCCTTTCACGTACCCTGGGTCCACGACCCCCTCTGGAACAGACCAGCTCCTCCCTTGTGCCCTGCCCTCTCTCGTGTAGTGACCCTTCTTCCTCGGGAACCAGACCTTGTACAGCTCCTGGTGGGCACCGTACAGGGTGTCAGGGCCACATCCCACGTGGTCTATACCCATCAGGTCGATGCAGTACTCGACGCACTCCATGTAGCTCTCGATGCTGCCGATGGGATATTTCTCTGTTCGCAATCCTTGACCAGCTCCGCCAACTCCCAAGACACCCCCCTTCTCAGCCATAGCCTGAAGCATTTCGTCTCCATTGGTGTGGCCAATCGCGATGGCAGCGGGCCCGCTGTGACTGTTGTAAATTGGGTAACTGCTCGCCTCGACTGCCTCGATGGCTGTCCTGTCGTTTGTGTGCCCAACATCGATAAGAAGTCCCAGTTTATTCATTCGCTTAACCGCGTCGTACCCGAAATCAGTTAACCCAGAGTCCTTGTACGCCTCTCCCATGCCGCCACCCAGCATATTTGACTCACTGTAACAGATCCCCATACTCCTGACACCCAGACCGTAGAGCACATCGATCCTGTCAAGCTCGTTCTCTATGGGCGTCGCGGATTCAAGTGCGAGAACCAACGCGATCTTCCCGTTCTCCTTGGCATCCTTAATGTCCTGAACGGTCCTACAGTGAGTTATCAAGTTCTGGTGGGCGATGTCGCTGAGCCTGATACCGATATCGTGTATCATATCGTTCCACTTCCAGCCACTGAAGCTGGTGACATAGCTCATGCCATCCATCAGGTTATCGAAAACGCAGTCCAGATGGCTTGTGCTCAGTGCCTTGTAGGCCGTAAAATGCCTCCCCAACCCGTGGAGTTCAGGCACATCCCTCATGTCCTCGGGCCAAAGCACGGGGTGCTCGTGGAGATCAATCAAGGTGGACCTCTCAACTAACCCCTGAAACCTCTCCTCCTCGGTCTTATCCAAAGGAACATAATAAGGCTCGATCCTCGGGTGCTTTACCAGATCGAAAACCTTGTAATCGAACCCGGCCTCCAAGTAATCGAACGCCTTGTAGTCATCGTATTTCTTTTTGCCACCCATATCCATCAGGAAGATTATACTCTACGAGGATAAAAGCCGTGCAGAGACGATTAACCCTCAGTCTTATCAGAAACTATGCATCACGTTTTATATCCCGTCCTTCATTTTCATCTTTAGGAGTTATTATTCATGGAAACTGTGATAGTCGATGGAACCAACACCAAGAACAAGGTTTTCCTTTACACTCTAAGCACCTGCGGGTGGTGTAAGAAACTCAGGGAGCTTCTAAGCGAGAACAGCGTCAGGTACGAGTACATGGAACTGGACAAGGCCACAAGGGAGGACCAGTTAGAGGCCGTCGAGGAGCTCAAGGCGAGGAAGCTGCCTGTCGCGTTCCCGATTACCGTGATCAATGACGAGACCGTCATCCAGGGATTCAAAAAGGACGAGCTAGTCGGGGCCCTTGGGCTATGAGCTGGTACGAGAGGCTGAAGAAAAACGCCGAGAGGAACGCAGAGAAGAACCACATGTCCCTCTGCCCCGACTCGGAACAGCTGGATAGCCTAATCAAGGGGCTGGTCGAGAACAGGGAGCGATACGGGTACCCCAGCTGCCCCTGCAGGGTCTCGTCGGGCATCCTTGAGAACGACAAGGATATCATCTGCCCCTGCGATTACCGCACCCCAGATGTCGAGGAATATGGGATGTGCTACTGCGCGCTATACGTCCACAAGGATGTTCACGAAGGAAAAAGTCCGTTAGAACCCATACCCGAGAGAAGACCCTACGAGAAACAACTTGGCAGCCTCGGATTTGAATAAAAAAGGAGAAAGGCTAGCCTACTAGGGCGTTGAAGAAGAACTTGAAGCTGGCATCAGTCAATGCCCTCATCTGGGGGGCGAAGCCATACATGATGACCCTGCCCTCTTTCTTCTTTGCCTCTATCATGGCCGCCTTCCTGGCTAGTAGTTTCTCGCCTATGAGCCAGCCGCTGAGTTTTATGTCCTCCTCCGGGTAGCTGACGACTACACTGTAGTTGTCGTTGTAGTGATTTGGCTTCACGGCATATGCGTGGTTACCCCTGAGAAGTATCAGTGCCCTCTCCGGCATACCGTACGCAAGCGGGTGGCTGTTGTCCACGTTCACCCACACGGTACTGCCCGGGCAGTGGAACTCCTTCGGCTTCACTTCCTTTAGGGTGTTAATCACGGGTAAACCCATCTTCTCGATAGCGTACTCGCAGCTGTCGTAGAGTGCGATGACAGTGCCGCCGTTCTCGGCGAACTCGTTGATCTTCTCCACGCCATCATCCCCGATACCTGATTTGTACTCCGGTGGAAGGACGGGGGCAGTGAACATTCCCTTGTACTTCTTCTCGTAGTACTCCTCAACCTTGTCGCCCACTATCATCGCGGGGGCGTCGCTGGGAAGGATGAGCACGTCATATCCTTCAAGGCCTTTCTTGATGTCCTCGTCCCTGACGGTGGTGTACTCGAAACCGAACTCCTCCAGGAGCCACCTGGTCCAGCCCTCGTCCATATTTCCGCCCCAGTAACGCTGATACATAGCGACTTTCAGGGGGTTGGCGTTCAACGTCCCCTCTTCAAGCCTGGAGTCCAGTGGAATCAAGGTTAGATGCGTCTCCACCGCGATCTCCTTAGCCGCGTCCTTGATGTAGAACATGCCCGCGGGGTAATCAGCACCGCCCACAGAGATCGGCACAGAGATCCTATTGACATCCACCCCTGCCTTGGCCAACTTGTTCACAGCCTTGAAGCTGTCGTTGATCCTGCAATCGATGAGGTAACCGTGCTCGGATTTGCCTCCAAGCCCACCCTTTGGTTGCTCCGGCGTAATCATCACAAACTCGCCCTTGGGAACCTCCCCTGCTTCCACGATCTTGACACCCTTGAACTCCGCCATCGTCTGTGTGGCGAAGTCGTAGTTCATCATCGGTGAGCCGTCGGGTCCACGCACCCATAGGTTATCCCTATAATTCGTTTGCCCTAACAGGCTCAGAATTAGAGGTCTGACGGTCTGGCTCGCGAAAACGACGTGGCTTCCAGCTGGATATGTTACCTCCCCAACCTTTACCTCTGAATCGGCCCTGTGTATCTCAACGCTTAGGTCGTCAAGGGTCTTCAGGAACCTCGCGGTCGTGTTAGGGTCTTGCTGTCCAGGCGGGAAGATGAACGCGTAAGGCGACTCCATCCTTCCTTTATTGATGCTCCTCATGGCCTTGGTGTACATGTTCCTGAGGATGAGTTCTCTGTTGTTTGCCGCTACCTCAAGGGTTCCCATAGAAGCCGCCATCTGGCCCCTCAGAATATCGCTCAGATGCCACCATCCGCCCTTCCACGGGTTCGTGAAGTTCATGTTGGCCCTGTACTCGGGTCTACCCCTGGGGTGTGGCATGAGCTGGTGGTAGTGAACGTATACAGGAGTCGCGCCCTTGACGCTGGCGGACTCGGTGAACATGCCGCAGATGTTCATCCACGGGAACACTAGGCTGAAGCCTGGCATAAAGTCCGCGGGAAAGACCGCTGCCTGCTCGATGCCTTCCAGTCCCTCGGACTCCATCCTGATGACCATCTGTACGCCATAATGCTTCTGCTCTGTCCACACAAGTGGGTCTGCTATCTCGTTCACTGGGTTGCTGTTAGGAGGCACGAAGAACCTGCTTCCGTAGAAGCCCATTTGGTGGTGGTCCAAGAAGGCCTGTGGGAACCACTCCTTGACGATGACCCTGTTCATGACCTTTGTCTCGATCTGGGTGAGCGTCAGAGCGTCCCTGTTGTTGTCGTGGCCCGTGTACTTGTGGTAGAGCCACGGAAGACTCGCGCCCTCGTACTCGGTGTCAAGGTTCTCGTTATACCAATCAATGGTCATGACTTGCCCGTCTGGGTTAGCACATGGGAACAACAGAAGAACCACGTTCTCCCTGATCCTCTTCACGAGGGGATCGTCACTGGTAATAAGCCTGTACGCCAGGTCGGATGCACCTTGTGTGCCGCCAACCTCGCTCGCGTGGATGCTCATCGTCATGACCACCACGGTCTTGCCCTCAGCGATGATCCTCTCCACCTCGACCTCGTCAAGGTCCTCGGGGTGGCTGATCTTCCAGCTGTCATCTCTAATCCTGTTGAGGTTCTTCAGGTTCTCCGGTGATGAGATGTAGGAAAGGAGAATGGGATGTCCCTCAGTGGACCTTCCCTCTTCGACTACCTTGATCATGTCCGATGAGCCATCGAGTTCGTAGAAGTACTCCACGACCTTGTCCCATCTGATTAGCTTCCTGTCAGTCCCGGGCTTGAACCCATAGAATTCCTCGGGAGAAGTAATACCTGTCATTAAATCACTGAATACCCGTGGAGATTATTTAACGATGTTCGGCAGAGGTTCATATTCCGCCTAGGTTGACTTAGATGTTAACAAAGCCTTAACCTGTTTATATACTCGAATTCCCGCATATATTAGGAAAGCCATGAAGTTTGTCCAGTTAAAAACCGTTAGAGACTTAGTAATGTTGGTCGCAAGCTCACCTGCGACAAACGTCATACAGCACCTTGAGAACGGCGGAAAGCACGTTTACTTCGTAATCGGGGGCACGTTGAGCGAAGTTTTCACTTATCTCGTGAAGCTAGATGAGCCCATTGAGGGAAGCTTCATCACATATAATAGTTACAAGGGAGAGATTGGCTCAAGTGAGAAGATAGCTTCGGAGCCGAATATGAACAGCTTCCCCATAATCGAGATAATGAACCAGAACCTCATCCCAGAGGAGATGCTTGAGACGGTTGCAGGGCTATAACGGAAACTGTGAAAAATATTGGATGTTGAAAAGGACAACATTGACAACCTAGACCTCGAGTTAGATGAGGAAATCAGCAAGAACTTGATCGACGAGGGCCTGGTTATCAGTGTCGAGAACGTCGTTGTATCGGTAACACTTGATCAGAAAATAGACCTGCTTACCATCATGAAAGTGTTCAGGAATGTAGAGTATAGACCGAAACAGTTCCCTAGTCTATGTTTTCAGACTCACAAGGCCTAAGACAGCTACTCTGATCTTCGGCTCAGGCAAGATGGTCTGCACTGGGGCAAAGTCTGAGAAGATGGCGAGAAGGGCTGTCCATAAGGTCGTCCGCGAACTCAAAAACAATGATATAATCAAAAAAGGAGAACCCAAGATTGTGATCCAGAATATCGTCGCCAGCGCCAACCTCCACGGCAAGATCGACCTAGAGACCGCAGCCGACATTATGGACAACGTGATGTACGAGCCGGAGCAGTTCCCAGGACTTATCTATAGGATGCCGACACCAAAGGTAGCAATGCTCCTGTTCGCTTCAGGTAAAATAGTGTGCACAGGTACAAAGCACGAGGACATGGTCAAGGAAGCCGTGGATAAACTCCACGTACTTCTTAAGGACTATGAACTCATTTATTACGAATAGAGGTACGGCAATGGTACCAAAAAACAATAAAGCCGAGCAGAAAGCCCTAAAACTCATCTTCGATGCCGGAGAGGAGGGATTACTTCAGAGTGAGCTCTGGAAACTCCTAGACGTTAGCAGCCGTGAAGGCAGCAGGATGGCAAAAAAATTCGAGGAAAAAGACAGGGTTTACCGCGAAAAGGTTCTGAACAACGGAAGATGGACCTACAAGATCTTCTCTAAGAAGGAGCTCGTAACCCTTGATTCTATCGAGAAGTGCCCCTGCCTCATCTGCCCTGAGGTGGAAAAATGCTTCAGGGGAGGAACAAAAGACCCCACGACTTGCTTGGACCTGACAGCATGGATTGACCCAAGGATAGAATCGCGTCCGCCCAGTGATTAAAAAACATGGATGATGGACATAAAGAGATCCTGAGATATGCGGCGACTTTTTTCGCCCTTATCGCTGTTTTCTATGGCGGAACCGTCATTCTGCGGAACACATTGGGAACATCAAACCCTATGATGGTAGTCATCAGTCAGAGCATGGTACCTACTCTGGGAGTTGGGGACTTTATTTTCATCCAGAACATCGATGACTTTGACACGGTGAATATAGGAGACCCGCCTGTCGGTGACATACTAGTTTTCCTCAGACCGGGTTACAGTGAGGAGTATATCGTCCATAGGGCGATAGGAGGAACACTTGTAGACGACAAATGGGTTTACCAGACCAAGGGCGACAACAACGCTTTCCCTGACGGCTTCCCAGTAAACCAGAACTTAGTAGTGGGGAGGGTAGTGAACAGAATCCCGATCCTCGGCTATTTCAGCTTGTTTATCAAAACAATGAAGGGTTTCGGATTTATCCTAGGACTCATGGCGGTGTCCTTTTTCTATGACAACATACTTCCGAAGAAGACGGAGGAAGAAAATGGAGCCTTCAACTACCTAAGCATAGCGCCCTTCCTGGTTACGCCCCTGGTGATCTTTAAGATATGGATAGCCCCAGAGAACCATGAATTGCTTGAAATAGCGGCAATCGCGTCTTGGTACACCGGATGCATCGCGCTGCCGCTTTCCACTGAGGATGACGACATGGGTCTCATGTTCTGGCTCTACCATCTAGTGCTGCTCATTATACCTATTGGGTGCGACTTGGTCTGGTGGCGAACCGGGATAACTCCCAGCAACTGGTGGACGATTCAAGGAAGCATAGTGCCCGTATCATGGCTCCTAATGGAGGAGACGAGCATGTTCAATCAAGCCTTCACATTGATAATAATATGGCTTGGACCAGGGGTGCTCATATTCCTCGGGTTGCTCTACGCTAAGCGAAGCAGAGTTGCATACGTGAAAAACCTAAGCGACAGAATCAGAAGAGTCACTTAAGTCTTATAAATTTTAAAAGAAAAATATGGATAGGTGTTTAACCTAATCGAACACCATGATGGTACTGTAGACACCGGATAGCTGCCTTTCTATGGTTAGGACTGCTCCGGCTGCTGGCCTGAGCTCAATCCTGAGCTCCTCGTAAGGATGCGCATACACATCACCCTGTCTCGCTGGAACAGGATCAACCATCGAACCGAACAACAACTCGCTGAAATCGATCGTTACCTTGTGCTTTTCACCGGTCTCACAGAGGCTGTCACCGTCATCGTTAACCCCAGTGATCAACATCACGGTACCGTTGGTATCGTAGATTTCACCATGCACCCTAGCGTTAGTGTAGGTGGCAACTAGCTTGCTATCATCAAGGTCAATTTGTCTCATGGCCCTGGCTGAGTTTCATGTAAAAAGCAGGTTGACCATGTCAACATCAGCGTGGTCTCCGCCAGTCTGGTTGAACGTACTGATTATGCCGCCATCAATGAGCATAGCAGAACTTGCCTTGCTCATACTGCTAGAGATAACTGACTGAGCCTTCTTGGCTTTCAGGAACCCCATGTTTAGCACGACAAAGGCGAAGGCCGCCGCCGTGATAACAAATGCAACCAGTATGTTTGCTGTCTCAAGACCCGTCATTCCGCGTCACTTTCCCAGTAACTTGTTAATACTCATTTTTAGATTTCTCCAATCTTTTACTGGCTGTTTGCCGAAGGTGAATCATCTAAATTTTCTATTAAGATAATGTGTTTAGTGGTTATATGCACAAAATCATTGGATTCAACGCGCGCGCATGCTGCATAAATAATATATACGTTATAACGTCACTCAGATGTAACGAGGGAATTGTATGAGTGGTAGAAGGTCCCGTTTCGAGATATATGTCGATATCTTGAACGAGATCATGGACGGCGTGAACAAACCTACAAAGATCATGTACGGCGCCAACCTATCCTACAAACCCCTCAAGGAAATCCTCCACTCTATGCTCGACCAAGGATTGATAACAGAAAACGCGGGGTCCAGCAAGGATAAGAGGACGAAATTTACTTACGAGTTGACAACAAAGGGCGTAAACGTCGTGCGTTATTACAGCAAGGCCAAGAACCTTATCGAGATAAATAACCCAAAGGATTTGGATTAATCAACACTGCCCTGGACGATAAACTCCCTGTGAATACCTAACTCTCTAGACAGCCAGTTCTTTGTGTACCGGGCATCCAACTCGTGGAGTATTTTATGGGTCGGGTGTTCCAGATCCTTTGATCTCTTCACCTTCTTGGCTACCAGCTCGAGTCCGATCTCCAGCTTCCCGTTTAGGCATAAGAAACCTTCCTCCAGGTCCCCCAGGTTAAAGCCTGATAGAACTAGGTCACCGCCCTCCCCCTTCTCCAGCTCGATCTCGGGTGTTTTTTCCTTGTATATGTAGACCTTGTTACTTGTGATGGCTTTGCAGAGAAAGATAGACTCCATCATTTCGAAGCACACCAACTCGGCTTCTATCGCGCGGTCCTTGAACTCCGTCCAGTCCCTTAAGGTGATCTTCAGGGGAGGAGGGGTCTGAGATACCGTTCGCGGGGACTGGTCGTCTTCAATTACGTCTTCCGCGCGCGTGATCAATGTATCTAGGCTTTTCTCGTGGTCCTTCAGGACGTTTATCAGGAAGTCCATGACTTCGACTTTATCAGTGTGACTCATACGTTTCCCTGCTTGTTGATTACAGATGCCAGCGCAGGTAGGGAATATAAGGAAAAAGGGGCTGAGAGCAATATCAAAAACGGAGAAAACAGCTAGTGTAGAGAGATATAGAGTATAGTTCATAGATTTCTATGAATCAGTGGAGTTATTTTTCATGAACTCACGCAGAAGGGTGGTCGCGAAACCGCCCTTGGGCAGCGAAAACTCGAGCTGGATACCATCGAAGTGATCTGAAACTGTGATTTGGGGCAGCACCCTGCCGATTCTCCGGGTGCCCTTGACCCTCTGAGCCCTGAACTCCTGGACATCCAGCCCCATCTCGGCTAGGATTTCCTCTTCCAAAGCCAGGGACTCGTCTTTTGGCTTGCTCATCTTGTATCCAAACATGGGGGCAGTGAAGCTGATCTCCTTTGAATCGAACCTCTGCTGGTCGATTTCGGGGTCCTCGACCCAGAAAAGCCCCCCGGTCTCGTGTTTCTTGGCTATGTCCCCGGGTAGGATCTTTGTGAATAGCCCCTTCTCTATCCGCTTCACAAGGTACCGGTTGCACAGGTAGCTCTGATAGCTGGACAGGAGGTATTTTCTGAGCCACCTGTTGCCTAGCCGCTTCTTTTTCTTGAGAATTAGCCAGCCTTGGTAGACGTTCTCGCCCTCCTCACCCGTCCTCTGGACCCCGTAGAAATTTGGAAGACCGGTCTCTTTGATCCTGTCAGCGATGGACTTTGCCTCCTCAACTGAGCCATCAGCCTGAGTGATGAGTATCGTGAACCTGTTTCCCTGGAGGTGGCCTGCCCTTATCTTGTTATTGTGGTACTTGGCCCAGTTCACTTTAACCGGTATATTATTCTCGATGATTGGCATGATCTCCTCGGGGGACGCCCTGTCGTTGAATAGAACGCTGAAGGTCTGGGTTGTTACGGCGTACTTGTCTTTGAGGCCAGCCTTGCCTACCTCCTCGGGCTTGATCTCGAATAGATCGGCGAGCCTCAGCTGGATCTCCCTAGTTGTCAGGTTCTCCTTTGTTATGTTGACGTAGAGGTGGTTCCCGACGCCCTGGGGATCGTAGATTGGTATCTCCTCGACGACGAAGTGATTTGTCTGCTGCCGGATCTTGCCCCCGATGCCTGGAAGATCCTTTGTGATGTACGGTAGAGAAAGGTCTATGTCCAGCTGATCCGTCATTTCAGGGGTTCAAGTGCAGACAGGGGGATAAAGGTTGGGTCTTCATCGAATAATGGAAACTGGTGGACATGCAGGTCTGGGTTAATTGAACACTCGGGGCAATAAGCCTCGCCGAAAGAAATGCTGATATAGCCTGCACCTCATTTTTCGATGAAATGAGCCCTAGCTACCCAGTCGAGACCGTGACGGAGGGAAAGGCAACCCTGCTTGTACCGAGGCTGGACCCGGATGCCGAGGAGCACATCCAGCAGCAGCGGAGTCAAGCCCCCGTTTTCTACAACACCGTGATGAAGACAAACAGGGACACCGCGGTCCTTGCCCTCCGTGCCTACCAGAGGAAAAAGAGCAGGAATGTCCAAGTGTGCGAGCCCATGTCGGGGAGCGGCGTCAGGGGGATCAGGCTCATACTTGAGGCTGGCGAGGTCAACGACATGGTCCTGGGCGACCTGAACCCATCCGCGCTCTCATTGGCGAGGGAGAACGCGAAGCTAAACGGCGTCAGTGACAAGATCAAGTTTAGGGAGCTGGACGCCAACCTGCTGATGGCCCTCCACAGCTATCCCTTCGGCAGGTTTGATTACATCGACGTGGACCCGTATGGTACGCCGACCCCCTTCTACGACACGGCGATAAGGGCGACGAAAAACCACGGTATGATCGCGCTCACCGCCACGGATATGCCCCCCCTCTGCGGCGTGAACGCGAGAGCGTGTATCAGGAAATACGGCGGACGCCCCCTGCAGGGAGAGTTCTGTCATGAGACCGCCCTCAGACTACTCGCATCGTCCTTCATCCGGCAGGCAGCCATCCACGAGTACGCCGCCACCCCCCTGTTTAGCTACTTTGCCGACCACTACATCAGGGTGTACTTCAGGATAGACAAAGGGGCCCGGAGGATAGAGACACAGCTCAACCAGTTTGGGTTCATCAAGTACTGCCCCTCCTGCCTCCACAGGTTCCCCAGCATGGAGAACGCCCCAGAGCGGTGCGAGTGCGGCGAGGAAATGAACATCGGCGGTCCCCTCTGGCTCGGTGAGCTTTCCGATGAAGCGTTCCTAGGCTATATGATAGAGGAAATCAATGAGGCCCCGCATATCTCGGGGACAAAAGCGGAAAGCATCATGAAACTAGCGAGGGGTGAGATCGGGTTCCCTGTGACATTCTACGACATCGACAAGATATGCAAACAGGTCTCCGTGAAATCCGTGCCCACGGAGGACGCCTTCAGTGCCATCAAAACGGCTGGTTTCAAAGCGGTTCCAGCTCACTACGGCACCAGGACACTGAAGACTGACGCCTCCATAAGTGATCTTTTCCAGGTTTTCAGCCGTTTCAAGGCTTGACAAATCTATTTGTTAAAATAGTTAAAACTAAGTTTATGGTTTGTAATACCACTGAAAAAAGATGAAAAAGAAGGGTATGATGAGTTTCGCTTCGGGCAACCTCATGTGGGGCGGCGTTGCCCTCGTGTTGACGGCCATCTTCATTGCCACTGGCAGCCCAAAAAACCTGATCGTGTTCATGACTCCTTATTCTGGGAACCAAGTTGTGTTCAGTAGGATACTGGCAATGATGGGTTGCCTTGCATCGATGCTCGGGTACGCTATAAGAAAATAAGCATACACCACAGAGATAACATATTTTCCCGTTGTTTAAAAAATGAGTTGAGTTTTACTCAACCTTCGTGAAAGCCTTTGCTCCTGCGTTACAGATGGGACACTTGGCTGGAGGTGACCCCTCGACGGTGTTGCCGCAGACATCGCAGACGTAATAGTCCATGTCTTTTAGGTCGGCGTCTTCGGCCAGGGCCACTGCCGCCTTCTTGTAGAGGTCGGCATGGATCTTCTCAACCTCGTTGGCGATGTTGAAGCTCCATGATGCCTGATTTGCGCCCTCCTCGGCCGCGACGTCTAGGAACTCTGGGTACATCTCCATGAATTCATGGGTCTCCCCGGCGATGGCCTCCTGTATGTTTTCCTTTGTGTCATTTATCCCGCCCATAATCCTGAGATGGTTGTGGGCGTGAACGGTCTCAGCCGCCGCCGCAGCCTTGAACAGTTTCCCTATTTGGGGGTAACCCTCTGCCTCGGCCCTCTTGGCGAAGGCCAGGTATTTCCTGTTTGCCTGGCTCTCGCCCGCGAAGGCCGCGGCCAGGTTCTCTTTACTCTTGTTCATATCGATCACTGAATGAGATGAAGAACGCAAGGGCGGTAAATAAAGGAGTAACAAAACCAAGATGTGCTCTGTCTTTTATTCTGAGAGGGTCTAAGGTTCCACATGACGAAAGCGATTGACGTGGATTTCAGCAAGATGCTGATGAGGCCATGCATTGTGATCTCCACTGTCTCCGAGAATGGTGTATCCAACGCGGCCCCGTTCAGCTTCAACAGCCCCGCCACTACCAAGCCTCCCATGTACGGGTTCTGCTGTGAGGTCGAGCACGATACATGGCGGAATATCAGGGCCAACGGGGAGTTCGTGGTGAACCTGGTGGGGGCGAGTTTCGGGGACCTCATGGAGCCGTTATCAAGGGGCCTACCCTACGAGCAGAGCGAGATTCTGGAGTGCGGCTTGACCGAGGTGGCCTCCAAGAAGGTCAAACCACCCAGGATCGGGGAAGCCTACGGTTGGATGGAGTGCAGGATGACGTCATACGAGGAGCTGAGCCCGCGGGCCGTCTGGATATTCGGCGAGGTCCTGGTCTCAGAGATCAGGGAGGACGCGCTGGACGAGGTCGTCAATGTGGAGAAGGTAAAGCCTTTGAACCATATATCTGGTGAGACCTTCGTGGTCGAGATGAAGAGGGTCAAGTACGGTCGTTGAGAGTTACCCCATACCATACCCGTTTTTTCTTTGGATCATCAATGATCCTACCTTCGCATGTCCAGTCCTAATTTGTCATCATTTCTGACCAAATTAGGTAATAACTCTGAAATCTGTTTAAAAGCAAAATACGGGACTCGTTGTTGATGCAGACCCAGATAATCACGGAGGCGGAGCTTGACGTTGACAGGAACACCGTTGACCTGTTCAACGACTCCATCTTCAAGACATTCACCGCGGCCAGGAAGGTCATCGGCAACGGTGAGCTGCTGCCATACGCCGTGAAAACCATTGTGGCCCAGAGATTCGCCTCCAAGAGGCGGCTAAAGTGGAGAAAGAGAGGGCTACATGTCCCTCCGGCCATCATATTCAGCGTCACGAAGCGGTGTAACCTCAACTGCAAGGGGTGCTACGCCCACGCCCAGCACAGGCAGAGCACCGATATCTCCATCGAGAGGGTGTCAAGGCTCTTCGATGAGGCAAAAGAGCTGGGAACATCCATAATAGTCATCACGGGCGGCGAACCCCTGATGAGGCCAGAGATAATCGATTTGGCGTACGAGTACAATGACATCATATTCCCTGTATTCACAAACGGCCTGCTAATAAACCAAACCATGGCGCTGATGCTCAGGTATAACCGCAACATCGTGCCCATGATCAGCCTGGAGGGACCGAGAGAGGTCACCGACGACTGGAGGGGGGAGGGGATGTACGACCGGGTTTCCAGGAAGATGAAGCTCCTGAAGAACAACGGCGTCTTCTTCGGCGCCTCTATCACGGTAACAACGGAGAACATGGAGCAGGTTACGTCAGATGAGTTCGTCTCAGAGCTGTGCTCACTTGGGGTCAAGGCCGTGGTCTACGTCGAGTATGTGCCCGTTGACCCTGAAACTGAGCACCTCGTTCTTGGAGCAGAGAGGAGAGCTATACTGGATGAGAGACTGGAATCACTCAGGAGACAGAACAAGGCGGTCTTCATTGATTTCCCGGGCGACGAGGAGAAACTGGGCGGATGTCTAGCCGCAGGCCGCGGCTTCATCCACGTGAGCCAGAGCGGAGCAGTCGAGCCTTGCCCAGCGTCACCTTTCTCAGATGCTAGCCTGGGAGGTATGTCGCTGAAAGAGGCATTGAACTCAAGGTTTCTCAAGAAAATCAGGGAAACGCCCCTCAGTCTAGAGGAATCCCACAGCGGCTGCGCCCTCTACGATAAAGAGGAATGGGTAAAGTCACTGGTTCAGAGTTAAATCAAATCGCATTTATCTGGGAGCAGGCCCGTTCCGCATCCTCTCCACGTATTGTTCTGGCAGACCAAGTATGGACATAGCGTCGACGTTTACATCATAATCGTACTCTACTCTTGTATGAGTCACATCGAACTCCCCGTCCTCGATGTCCAGATACATAATACTTGCCCGGGGTTCATCCCTTGGGAGCCCAACTGAGCCTGGGTTGAGTATCGTGAACCCCCGAGTCCTATGGATATATGGCCTGTGGGTGTGGCCCAGGATCAACAGGTCGGCGCCCGTCAACCCCTGGAACTCACTGGATCGCGTGATTGCGTCCTTTTGATGAACGTACCCCTTCAAGGGGGTGACTGGGTTGGCGTGAATCAAGGATACTTTCAATCCCTCAATCTCCAAGTTAAGGGTCTCAGGCTGGGGCATCACCCACTCCAAGTTACCGAGGGTTATCATTGACCTGTTTATCGAGTCTGCCTTACCCACGTCATCCGGGTAACCTGAGAAATCATCCATAATGATCGCGTGGTCATGGTTGCCCATGACAGACTTGACGTCGAGTTTCCTGATGGCATCTACACATTCGTTGGGGTGCGGGCCAAAACCCACGATATCCCCCGCAAATAAGACGCCGTCAAAGGGTTCAGCAGCGTCCAGCACCGTTTTCAGGGCGGTATAGTTGCTGTGGATATCTGAGATTACCAGCATTCTTGTCAATTTAACACCAATCACGTGAAATTAGTAGTTGAGGAAGATGGGGCTTGTCCACGCCATAGACCCATCTGCCTGCACTATCCTGACCCAGAACGCGTTGAGCCCCATTTCTGGGTCTGGCTTGTACGTGAATTCCAGTGAGTCAGGTAGTTCATCCTTTATCGTTGAGACCTTGACTTTCTGGTTTAAACCACCTGCTTCGATGACTTTCGGCTCGTACTTGATCTCGCTTGGCTTAAAGTGGAAGGAGGTTGGCCCGGTCTTGAACTCCACCTCCGTTTTATCTGTGTAATCAAGCCTCATGAGGACACCGTCTGGATCCCCGCCGGTGGTTGACACCCACTTTAGTTCGTTATCAGACACCTTCTCCACTCCCTGGTGGGGGTAATCAAACGCGAACTCGGTGTATTCCTTGATCACTCCGTCTTTCACGGTCAGCCCACCGTCCCACGTGACTACTTTGGGTCTGCTCCTGACCCTCGCTCCGCTCCACTCTACCTTGATGAGCGTCTCGGATGTGGTCTTGGTCTCGGCGAACGGGTGTCTGTACACGGGTTTGTCCCAGTTATAGACCTCAACCTCGTGGAGGGGCGCTGTTCCGGTAACCTTCACCTTGATCTTGGGTTGTTTATGTGCCGTGTACTCCTCGCCCATGAGGTGCCCATCGGACTCGACGTGTACTATGATACGCTCACCCGTCGTGCCATAGGCTCTTCTCGCCCACAGGGCCTCCCAAAGCCCTTCCCTAGTAAGTTCCTTGGCGTAGACTCCAGTGTACCCTCCTCTGGTGGTCATCCCACCTGAGGGATATGTCAGCCCTGGCCTCGACGAGTGGTCGTCACTTGCCGCGATAAAGCCTACTTTCATTCGTCGTTTCATCGCTTCCAGTAAGAACCACTCAAAGGTGCCATGGTTGCTGTGGACCTCGATAACGGGGATGAACTCGGGGTCGTAGAAATCAAAGTTGGCGTGGCGTCCGCCCACGTGAGGCACCGCCAATACGTCTTTCCTGCCCCTGAAGGTCTCCCAGAGCTCGCTGACGGGGTACCTGTCGGTGTCCTCGTCGGACTTGTCCTCTATGAGCCAGTGGTCGCTCCTGTGGATCACCTCGTCGTCTCCCAGGAAGTAGATGTTGTGGTCTCCTCCCCCGGGCGTGAGGCCCGACCACTCGTAGCCTAGGAAAGTGATGAACTTGCCGGGGTCATGGTACTCGTTGATGAGCTTCTTGACGTGCTCCCAGAGAGGTATGGTGATCTGGAAATCGTTCCCCTGCCATGCCGTAAAGTCAAGGGCCGCCACGTCCCTGACGAATGAAAGGTACTCCGGCACAGAGCCCGTCCCAACGGTCTCCTTTGTCTGACCGTGGGCGTCGCCCCAGTACAGCTTCAACTCGGGATCCTTCTCTATGACCATGACGGGGTTTGAGGTGGCCTCGTTTCCTTGGTCGTCCTCCACGGAGATGCGGTGAAGCCCCGTTTTGTTGAGGACCACCCCCGTGAACCTGTGCGCACCTGCATCATCGTCATTAAACGCGTAGGGCTTGGGAAGCTCCGAGTCCCCGGCTTTGAGCATTGCCTTCCCCCGGTATGAATCAGAGCGGTTCCCGTGGACGTCGAGGGCCCTGACTGTCACATCGAAGGGCTCGCCTCTCACTGCCTGTGATGGCACCACGACTTGTATCTCCTCCGATGTTTCACCGGTTATCGTGATACTGGGAGAACCCGGGACGGGCTTGTAGAGACCAGTGCCGAACGGATCCACGAAGACCTTGAACAGGTACTCGGCCTCCCTCGACGTCTTGAGCTGGTACCCCGGGCTGCCCTGGCTTGTGTCTCCGAAGGTGAAGACCAGCTTGTCGCCCTCGTAGAGGGAGCCGTCCTTGATGTCCACCTGGAACGCGGACCAGAATGGCCTGATGTGGCTGGCCCTGAGGTCACCCCTCTTTGACCCGAATAGCTCGATGTCCTTGCTCACGGTCTGGGTGATTGGCAGTGACCCGGATACCAGCCTCACGTCTCGCGTGGCGGTTACCGTGGTGTACCCGGGGAACTTTGGGTCAACGGTCTGGGGCTTCATGCCTCCCCTTCTGGCTACCCTGACGCTCCCGCCGTCATCAATCCCGTACTTCCCCACAGTGTAGACTATCTTAAACGTGCCATAACTCCCGACAACGTATGACCCGCCGGGTCCCTCGGCCGAGCCCAGCCATGAATTATCTGTGCGCATACAACAAAGTTAGTACTGGAGATAATAAGACCACGGATGAACCCTATTTTCAGTGGGATACCTCGCCAACGGTCATCCGCCTGCCGTGGACGTGTCAGGTTAGCGTTTGCAGGGTGATTTACCTTTGTTACTAAAAAGTGAAATTTCACCATAGTTTCTTGGTCCATATTATTAAAAAGATGTTATATAGAGGAAGATTTGTTATTTGATGTGATTTAATGTACAGTGAATCATTGGTCAACGGGTCCTCTCTTGACCAGCTACACGCCATCAACGGTCTCCGTGATTCACTGCAGCTAAGTTACCCAGAGATAGACTCCGTTGCCTCCCAGTACGGGGTCAATGACCCAAGGATTTTTCCGTACCTCGTGTCCGATAACACTCCGCTAAAAGTAGAGAACTATTCAAGCAAGGTACTGAGCATACTGGAGACCCCCATCAGGGAGGACTATGTGAGGCTTGCGTTGAACGCCTTGGCAGTCCCCATCAGGGACGATTACCTTAGACTAGGGCTGAACAGCCTTGCAACCCCTATTAGGGAGGACTACCTGAGGCTTGCCGTTAACAGTCTCTCTAGGTCAATCAGGGATGACCATCTCAGGTTGGTATTAGATGCGCTGATGAGGGCGATTAGGGAGGACTGTTTGAGGACGGCGCTTGCTAAATTCAATGATAAAGGAATTGATGTCCAGCCAACCGTCGACCAAGTCATCAACGTGATTCAAAACAACTCCGAGTTTGTCAAGTACTCTCCGTCTAAAAGATTCGATACAATGGGGGACGAAAAGATGAGGTACAGGGAGCTAAAGGGCATTGGAAGAGAAATAGGGGACATCGTCTCGGTGCTGGACAGGATGATGTACAAGGTCCCCATGGATGAGTCAATTGAGTTTAGAGACGTTGATTACTCTCTGTACTACAATGGCTCGATAGGAATGGACGGCGTCTACGTTGACAGGGAGTTCAATCCGAGCTCGGTTGAGAACATCTATCTCCCGGTTTACTGCGAGCTCTCACCCACCAAGGAAAAGGTTCCAAGGGATTACTGGATAGGGCAGGCCAGGAATATCTTAGATAATAGCTGCTGGAACGCGAGAAACGTAAAGTCAATGTCAAGAGGAAGCTTTGAGACGTACAAGGGCAAGAAGCCGTCCAACAAGGTCATGTCCAGGATGAGGTATGATCTTCTGAAAGAGCTCGAAAAGAAGAAACAGAAAAAGCACAGCTAATCAACCAAAGCCAGTGACTTTACGAGTAATTTAGACCATTTTCAAGTAACCTTCATTAAAGACCAAACAGTAGTGCCCGTGGAAATGTCAAATCGCTGGCTTCACGAACGCAAGGGTGAGCACTATTACAACAAGGCCAAGGAGGAGGGCTATCGCAGCCGATCCGCGTTCAAGCTCAAACAGATCCACTCAAAGTTCAAGGTATTCGAGAACGCCAAAAACGTCCTAGACCTAGGCGCGGCTCCAGGCGGGTGGCTTCAGGTCGCCAGCGAGGAGATAATGGACGAAGACGGCTTAGTCCTAGGCGTTGACCTAAAGGAAATCAAGCCCATCTACGCGGATAACGTCGCCACGATAGTTGGAGATATCCGTGATCTTGAGGTACAGCAGGAGGTCCTTGGTGCGTTCTTTGGAAAGGCGGACATAATCATGTCGGATATGGCCCCTGATGTGATGGGCCAGTGGGACGTGGACCAGTACAGGCAGATACACCTTGCAAGGATCGCGTTGAAGCTATGCGACAAGCTACTGAAAGGGGATGGATGGTTCATCGTAAAGATATTCCAGGGCGGCGAGCACATCAAGTACATCAGGGAACTCAAGGACATGTTCAAGTACGTCAAGAACTTCAAGCCACAGGCCAGCCGAAGCAGGAGCAGCGAGAGGTACATCATCGCACGGCATCTGAGAAAGGATAGGAAACTCCCCGCGGAGTTCAGGCCAGAGATCCTCGTAGAGGAGGAAGAGGATGACGAGCCGATCCCCGGGGACCAGCTCTTTTTCGAGGAGACTAGTTAGAAAGCTCCTTGATGACACGCGCTATCAAAGCGCTGCTGTGTATCGTGGGTTTACCGGTGGCTTCCTGCACCCGCTTCTTTATCGAGTGTGGGAACCCGAAGCAGTTGAGGAATACTAGGTCGGGGTCCTCCTTGACCAACCTTTCAAGCAATCCCTTGACATCATCATCCTCGTACGGGCTTACCGCGTCCGCGTAGACCTCCACGCCCTCCCTGCCGAAATCCTTCTCGGCGTAGAGAATCTGCTCCTCTGTGGGGTAGACCACGGCCAGCTTGCCTACCTTGAGGCTGCCCTCGATGACCCCCTTCAGTATCTCGCTGGGGGTAACCACCAGCCCCCTGCTCCTGAACTGGGGGAACTTGCCGGTGCACATAACCACGGTCAACCGGACGCCCTGATCCTCAAGCCTGTCCAGCTGCCCCTGCATCTTGGGGATCACGACTTTCTTCGTGATCTTGATCTCTGTGCCGTCCCTCATCCTGCTCACAAGGATGTAGTGATCCGGGTTCAGGTCGATCCTGTTGACATCGTCCATGGTATGGTCGTCAAGGGCACCCGCCTCGACCACCTCGTACCCCGGCCCAAGGATATCCATCAAGCCCGGTATCAGGTCGTTCCGCGGGGTCTGACCGATGGTGAGCATGCCGATCTTCTTCATGGGATGGAAAAGGAGGCGAGGGGCTTTATGGTTTCCCATGAGTCAGGGTAGCAAACGTTCCCACCGGGTAGCATCTACAAAAAAAGTCCCAAAATTACGGCTCACTGTTTCCAAGACGCTACATGAACCGCTTCTTCAGCGCCTCACGCTCGGCCTCCACCAGTTTCTCGAAGAACTCATCGCTCTCCCCCTCTGTCTCGGCCAGTATGTCCCACGCTATCTCGTTCTCGATGCGCTTAGCTGAGGCGATTATGGCGGCCCTACGCCCATGGATTGACACCGTCTTGGAGGAGTCCTCACCGTATTTCCACCACCAGGGAGGGTCGAAGGTGTACCTGCCCTTGGTCCTCGCCAGCATCTCGGCCACCTCCTCGGGGCTCCTATCGTATATCCCGATCTCCGTGGAGCCACAGAGGGGGCAGACTATCCTGTCCTGGAAGTCCTTAACCTGCCTCTCGTCAAGCCAGTCATGTTTACCCAGGCACGCCAGCACCCTTGTCTCGTTGTAGAGCCTGGCCTTAGCCGACTCCAGTATGATCCTGGTGATCTTCTCGGGGGGCACAATGTCCACTTTCATGCTGATGCTGTCAACACCGAGCTGGCCCAGTGGGCTCACCTCGTCCACGGTGTCCAGTATCGAGACCTCGATGTCGCCGTCGGCCATCTGCCTCAGCAGGTCCATGGTGGTCTCGATGTCCAGGTCCTGGCGGAGGGTGTCCTTCATGGCCTCCTCGAATATAATGGTGCCCTCGAAGCTCTTCATGAGCCTACCCAGGGTGATGTTGCTGAAGTTGGCGAACTTGCTCAGCGCCCCGCACTTGCGGGCCACGTTGATGAGGCGCTTCTTGAAGAGCCCCGTCTTGGTCACGGCCTCCTGGATGGTGTGCTCCAGGTCCTTGTTGGCCAGGGTCTTGAGCATCCTCTCGATGTACCTGGCGTCCACCTCCCCCACGGTCTGGGCTATGATCATGTAAGTGTCCTGCTGGACCCCCACCGGGTAACCCGTGGCCTCGCTGATGACGTGCCCCACTATCCTTGCCAGCGTCCTGTTTGCCAGGCTACCGAAGTTGGCGTGTATTATCACGTTGTCGTCCCAGTCCTCCACCACAACCCTTTTGTCCGTTGGGACAGCGAAACCGTTCTGGTGGTGCTCAACAAGCTCCTTGACCACCTTCCTCATGGTACCTGGGCTCGCCGGGTACCTCTCGCTAAGCTCCTCGCAGACCGCCTTCACTGAATCTCCGTTGATGAGGCTGTCCTCCACGAACCTCTTGATGGACCCCACCTCCATGGCCACCTCGAAGGGCACAGGTATCTGCTCACCCACCCAGCTGGGTATGGCCCCCGTGGGGTCGTTCTCCACCTTGACGTATATCTTGTCGTTGTGGATGTTGAGTATCTTCCATGCCCTGCCCCTGAGGGTGAACTTGACGCCCGGCTTGGCGTACTCGGCCACGAAGGCCTCCTGCAGGATGCCGACGGGCGTGTCCTCCTCCACGTCCATGATGAGGTAGGTCTTCTCGTCGGGGATCATGCCCAGGTTGTTGAAGAAGTACCTGTACATGGTCTTGTTGGTCCCCCTGGGTTTCATGATCACCTCGTCCTCCTCGCTGAGCCACGCTAGCCGGGGGAACCTGTCGTGCATGTACCTGCCCGCGTTGAGTATGTCCTCCTCCTCCAGGTCCCTGTAGGGGTAAGCCCTTGAGAACAGCTTCTGGCCCTGCAGGAAGTAGATGCGGCCCCGCTGCATCAACTCGGCTATAAGCTGGTTGACAAGCACGTCAAAGGGCTTCTCGGGGACAACAAGGGGCTCCATGATCTCCTCCAGCGACCGCCGGCATATGACCATGCTCTCCAGGGCGTCATCGCTGTTCAGTGCCACTATGACGCCCTTGCTGACCTCATCTATGCTGTGGCCGCTGCGGCCGACCCTCTGGAGGAGCCTGGTGACCTGCCTCGGGCTGTTGTACTGGATAACCAGGTCAATGCGGCCGATATCGATGCCAAGCTCAAGGCTGCTGGTGCAGACCACGGTCCTTAGGTCGCCCCGCTTCAGCCCCTTCTCCGTGGCGATCCTGCTTGTCTTTGCTAGTGACCCGTGGTGGATGCTGAGGGGGAAATCGGTGTCCCATATGTGGAACCTGCTTGTGAGGGCTTCGCTTGTGCTCCTCGTGTTAGTGAAAATGAGTGTAGTGTTATGCTCCTCGATGAGGTCCTTCATGACCTTGAGCCTGACCGCCACCTCGGGGTGCGTGAACAGCTTCTCGGCCAGCTCGTAGTCCTCGGCCTCGGGCTTCGGGTACACTATCTCTAGGCGTGTGTCCCTGAGGGCCGAGATCTGAATTATCTCCACCGGGTTCTCGTCGCCAACAAGGAACTTTGCCACCTTTTCTGGGCTGCCGATTGTCGCGCTTAACCCAATCATCTGGGGGCGCACATCCGTCAAGGCCTTGATGCGCTCCAAGGCGAGGCTCAGCTGGCTGCCCCTCTTGTTGTCGGCCAGCTCGTGGATCTCGTCGATGATGATGTACCTGACTGTCTTCAGGTGGTTCTTGATGGTCCTGCCCTGAAGTATGGCCTGAAGGGTCTCGGGGGTGGTGATGAGCATATCAGGGGGTACCAACCTCTGGTATGTCCGCTCCTTCTGGCTGGTGTCGCCGTGGCGGACACCTAGCTTAAAATCAAGCCTGTTGGCCCAGTAGGTCATCCTGTCAAGAATGTCCCTGTTGAGGGCCCTTAGCGGCGTAACGTAGACGATGCTGATGCCCGGTTGGCTGCCGCCGTTCATCAGGAACCTGTGTAGGACGGGGAGGGCAGCGGCCTCGGTTTTTCCCGTCGCCGTGGCCGAGATGAGTAGAACGTCCTTGCCCTCGAGTATGACGGGGATTAGCTTGCGCTGTGGCTCCGTGGGTTCCTCGAAGCCCCTCTCCTGTATTAGCCTCCTTACGGGTCGGCAGAGCAGAGAAAACGCGTTCTTTTCAGTCAAGGCTCGCGGAACCTTCTTCTCAGCCATAAATAAAAACCCTGAGCATCAAACACCGAAGAAGCGATTCCATACACATCTCCGGCTTCAAGGGATAATCATAGTGGGTAATCTTCATAACCCGCCTTATCCATGACCTGTGCAATGAGTTCAGACAGCGAGCTTGAGAAGATCAAGCAGGAGATGCTGAAACGGATGATGTCCCCCGATGTGCCGAAGCCCAGCTTCTGGAGGGACGGCCATGTCATGACACTCACCGACGCAAACTTCCACACGGTGCTCGCGCAGACGGACAAGCCGGTCCTAGTTGATTTCTGGGCCGAGTGGTGCGGGCCATGCAAGATGATGGGCCCCATCGTGAACCAGATGGCCGCCGAGTATGCGGGGGTGGCTCACTTCGCGAAACTTAACACGGATCAGAACAGGAGGATCGCTGCCCAGTACCAGGTCATGAGCATACCCAACTTCATCGTCTTCAAGGGCGGGAAGCCCGTGGGGCAGACAGTTGGGGCGGTCGGGAAACAGGGGCTGGCGTCCCTGATAGGCCGTCACATGAGCTGATTATGTTGACACGGAGAACATTGTGACGTTTGTGTCCAATGGGAACACCTTGAAGGTTATGAAAAGCGAGTCGTGTTTAATCTTTGTAACTGTGGCCTCAGTTTCCTCTGAGCTACAACAACCCTTTCCGCCGCAGTTTCCACAACTCATACCTGATGTTTAGGCGACGACGGGATAAAGTTTATCGTACCTCGGGCCTCAGTGGTTAATTTTTAATACTTTACAATTAATTGGATTATCATGTCGAAGCTGTTGACCCGAGAAATGGGTGTCTTTTTCATTCTGAGATTCCTAGCCGGGAAAATCGTGGGTGCACTAGTTTCCAGCTTCCCCTTCGTTGGACTTTTTTTCGAGGACATGAGCCTCGCTGACCTCCTTGTATCTGAGTTCTTCGCTCAGTTGCTGTCCTTCAACGGTTACCTCTATGCGTTAGCCATCATCGGCGGATTGATCCTGGCTATATGGAAGAGCCAAGATCTGTTTGAGTAAATTAGGGGAGGAGTATCCTTGAGGGATACATTACTCCATGGTGCACCCTGTTCTGAGCCACCCTAATCTCAGTGTCAGGGCCCACCGGGTTACCGGTGTTGTTGTTTCTTGCATACCTGGGGAAATCGCTGCTGGTGACTGAGATCCTGATCCTGTGTCCCTCATGGAAAGTGAGACCCGTGGAGTCCATGGGTATAGTGAGGTTATAGACCTCACCGGGCTCCATTAGCACCTGCTTCTCAAGTCCCTCTCTGTACCGAGCCCTCAGGAGCCCTCGGGATACAAGTATACTCCGCCCATCGCGGTGGACATCGTAGAGACCCACAAAGAAGTCCGTGTCTAGGCAGTTACTGCTAACGTATAGCTCCGCAACTGGTGCCCCTGCAACTGTCACTGGCTCCTTCAACGGCTCACTGGTGTATACCAGATGGTCGTCCCTACGCATCAAGTACCTCTTGTCGAGCGGTGGCTCGACGGATGAGCCATAGAAATCGAACCCAATGGTTTGCATAACCGGATCCTCGGGGTTGTACGTGAAAGCGTCAACCCCCTCTTTTTCGATATTATCCTGCGTCAGCGCGCCGTCTCCTTTCAATGTGTTGGCGTTACCCTGACTCGTCAAGTTCCAAGCTCTGTGTGCCGTGTCAAGCGGCCAGTGATCTCCCGTCTCGACCCATTTGTTCTCTCCCATGAGGAAGTACCTGGTTAGGGGCCATTCATCAACCGCGTTTTTCCTGCCCTTTAGCCACCTGTCGAACCACTCAAGGTGAACATGCTTCATCTCCATGAGGCTCTCGTTAGTAAAATCGACGCCTCCAAGCTGCCTCTTCGGGAACCTCGTGCCTGCATGATCCCAAGGGCCCATTAACATGTATTGCTGGTGTGGCTTTGGTCCGTTTTTGACAGCGCCCTTGTAGTAGTGGAGCGCTCCTGGCTGGTCGCCGTCGTAGTAGCCAGTGATGTGAAGGATGGGGATGTCTATGCCTGCAAAATCCTCGGGAGTGAAAGATATGTCCTTCCAGAACCTATCCATGTCAGGATGGTCTATCCACTCCTTCCAGACGGGGAGGTCTCTCCCGAGGGTTTTGGACATGTCCTCAATTGGCAGGGTGTTGAAAACTCTCTCCCAGTCAACGGTCGGTGATGCTGTGTTCTGGTTGGTTCTAGCGCCCACAAAGTTGAGCCACCCAAACATCCAGAGACATGGGATTCCATTGAAGTAGGGGAACTCTTGGAGCCACTTGCCGCCCGTTGCCGTCGGCACCATGGTTGTTAGGTGGGGCGGTCTCTCTTTTGCCGTTGCCCACTGTATCCAGCCCCTGTAACTGCCCCCCATCATCCCTATCTTGCCGTCGCTCCACGGTTGTTCAGCGACCCACTCGACCAAGTCATGTCCATCCGGTCCATCGTTGAAGAAGGGGTAAAACTCGCCGTCGCTGTCATGCCTCCCCCTGACATCGTAGACCACGACACAGTAGCTGTTGGAAACGAAGAAAGACGCCATGTCCACATGGCTCTTCATGGTGTTGTCATAGGGTGTGCCGATGACGACTGTTGGATACGCCCCCTTTTTTTCGGGAATGTAAACATCAGCCGAAAGATGAACACCGTCCCTCATGGGGACGCGCGCATTCCAGAAATGTCTCATGAATTGAGAAACGGTTTATGGGTATAAAATTGTGAGGTTAGTAGAGGCCCCTCTTGGCCTCGCGTGCCAGCCATCCGTCGGCCTCAAGGAAACTGTCAGCGGCTCCCTCGCAGATCTCCGTGGCGACAACCTGTGCCTCCTCGATGACCTTCGCCTCGTCCATTGTCAGGCACTCCTTGTTCTTAACGATGAGGTTGCCGTTGACGATCACGTCCGTCACCTCGTCTCCCCTGGCACTGTACACGATGTTAGGCGCCACGTTGAGAACCGGCCTGTAGATTATAGGCGTCATGTGGGGTACCTTCAGATCAAGCAGGATGATGTCGGCCTTTTTACCCACTTCTAGACTACCTATCCTGTCGCCCAACCCGATAGCGTGGGCCCCCTCGATGGTTGCCAGCCTCATCATCTTCCACGCGGGAAGAACCGTTGGGTCCCTGTGCCTGCTCTTGTTGAGCAGCGCAGCTACCTTCATCTCCACCAGCATGTTGTGGTGACCGTTTCCAGGGGCTTGGTCGCTGCCTATGGTGGCGTGTTTGCCTCCGCTCTGTAGGAACAGGCCGAGGGGAGGCGTGATTCCGTCGATGAGTCCGATGCTTGCAGGGCAGGAGGCGTACCTGATGCCCCTCTGGGCGAGTAAAACAACTTCCGCGTCCTCTGTCTGGTGGCAGTGTGCCGCTATGAGTTGGTCATCTAGGTACTCGATGCTGTCAAGGAACTTTATTGTGGTCTTCCCGTACCTCATCTTCATCTGCAGCTCCTCCCTGCCTCCCTGGGCGACGTGAATATGGGCCAGCACGCCTAGCTCCTTTGCCTTCTCCTTGACCCTGAGCAGCAGGTCCTTGTCCATCATATCTGCGCCGTGGGGGCTCAGGATGGCTGAGACCCTTCCATCCCCCTTCCCGTTGTACCTCTCCACCAAGTCCACGCCTGACTTGAACTTGGCCTTGCCGATATCCTCGAAGAATATGTACGGCTTCCGGGGATCTGGCCTGCTCTCGGGTCCGATTTGATTGATTGTGTCCGCGAGGTTTGCCCTCACGCCGGATGGGACGAAGACCTGCTCGGCCACGGGGGTCATGTTGCCCCCGATCTCACCGAAAGTGGTGGTACCCGCCTTCAACGCCTCCAGCACGCCCACCCGTGAGCCCTTGATGCTGTGCTCTGGCGTGAAATACTTGGTGAAAGGTGCCATGGTCTTTAGCATCCACTCGATCTCGGGGACGTCCTGGGCCTCGCCCCTCACGAGACTGAGACCAGTGTGGATGTGCCCGTCGACGAACCCGGGTAGAACCGCCTTGCCCTTTGCGTCGATTACCAGCTCCGCGCCGCCGTGTTCCTTCGCCACGTCAGCCGTCTTTCCCACGGCTATGATGTCCTCCCCCTCAATAGCGACCGCCCCGTCTATTATGGAGCCGACGCCCTCGCCCTGCATGGTGAGGAGGATGCCATTCTTGATTAGTATGCTCTCGTACTTTTCCATGGATAATTCACCGTTTAACGACATAGCCCATCATTCGAATAAAAAGCATTCCCCGCATATACGGGTTGAATGATTAACCGGGAAACACAATTTTACCCGAACAGGTATTATAGGCGGTAAAGCGTGTTCAAACGCGTTACCTGGCCACATGAACAAGGACGGGATTCAGTGCCTGTACAAGGACCTCTGGCGTCATTCCCAGGATGAATCCTCGCCTGCCGCCGTTGATATAGAGATAGTCAAGGTCCAGTATGGTCGCCTCGACGTGGACCTTAAGCATCCGCCTTGTCCCGAAGGGGCTTATACCCCCAACTATGTAGCCCGTGTACCTCTGGGCGTCCTTTACGCTAACTGATGATACGTTTTTTACGCCGATCTGCCTCGCTAGGTCCTTGAGGCTTGTCCGTTTCTCGCCGTGCATCAGTATGATGAAGGGTTTTTTCTCGTTGTCCTCCATGACCAGTGTCTTGATCATGGCGTGCTCTGGGAGGTCCATCAACTCGGCGGCTGCCACTGCCCCGGATTTCGTGTAATCGTAGAGGTGCTTGGTGTACCCGACACCTTGTGAGTCGAGGAACATGGTCGCCTGGGTTGCCGGGAATTTAGCCATACTTATCCCTTGATGTGCCTTACGCCTTTCTTTTCAGCCTTGCGAATCCAGGTGGGCACGGGGGGTACAAGCATGTCCTCTGGCTGGAGGACCAGCTCGGTGAAGCTGGGCTCGTCGCTGTGGAACAGCTCCTTGAGGCTTGAAAGCTCCCCTGGGCTGGTGATCCTGTTTGCGTTTAACCCGAACCCCTCGGCGATCTTTGTGTAGTCTACTTCCTTGAAGTTGGTTGCAAAGTCCACGTACTCGTCGCCGTAGCTGAGCTTCCACTCGGCCCTGATCCAGCCGAAGCTGCTGTTGTTGATGACAATGACGTTGTTGTTGAGGCCCACCCGGGATATGGTCTCAAGCTCCGCCGCGGCGAGGCCGAAGCTGCCGTCACCGACTAGGGTGGCTATGCTGTGGTCGGGTCTTGCGAAGCTTACGCCCACACTGGTTGGTAGGGCGTAGCCGAGGCTGCCCATGGCGAAGTTGTACGCCATTGACCTCCCGGCCTCTGGTACCTTGTAGAACGTTGATGTGTAGATGGCGCTGGTTCCCACGTCCATGACGAGGCATCGTTTTTTAGGGAGCGCGTCCTGCAGCTCCTTGATGAACCTGACTGGGTGGATGGGCCTCTCGTTGCTGCTCATTAGTCCGTTCACGTATGCGCTGTGCTCCTCCTTTGCCTTGATGAGCGCCTGGATGCGGGGTAGCTTCTCCATCTCCCTGGGGCTAACATTGGCCAGTTCAAGCATCCACTGGAGTGTCGCCTTGGCGTCACCTATTAGTATGACGTCAACGGGGTAGTTGTTTCCTGCCTCGTGCTCGCTGATATCCAGCTGGATGATCTTGGCGTCCGTGTCAACGCTTGGCACCGTCCACTTATCGGTTCCCGCGGAGTCGGTGCTACTGCCAACGAAGAATATCACGTCTGCCTCACAGAGGACCCTGTTGCTGAGGGTGGTTCCGCCCCTCGCGCCGATAACGCCCAGGCTCAGGGGGTGCATCTCGGGCATGACGCCCTTGGAGTTGATGGTTGTCCCCACGGGTGCTGCGAACATCTCGGCGATGGATACCAGCTCGTCCCATGCTTGGCTGTACAGCGCTCCCTGACCGGCTACGATCACGGGGTTCTCCGCTTTGCCCAGGAGCTTTAACGCCTCGACGAGTTTTGCGGTCTCTGCTACTGGCCTGTGTCCTGGGTACTTTGTGAAGTCTTTTTGAGAGTAGAGGTCTGGGTCAACGATCTCTCCTAGGAGCATGTCGTATGGGAGTCTGATGTGGACTGGCCCAGGTTTGCCAGTGGTTGCCACCCGGAAGGCCCTCCTGATGGTGTGGGGTATCTGGTCGGGGTTGGTGATGGTGTATGTTTCCTTGGTGATTCCGCTGAACATGCTGGTCTGGTCCAGACCCGTGAGCATGTTGCGGGTCTCCATGTGGAGGGGGATATCGCTGGTCATGAAGATTACGGGCAGTGACGCCTTGTACGCCTCGGCTACGCCGGGTAATATGTGGGTGCTGCCAACGCTGGGCGCCTCGCAGACCCCTGGTTTGTTGGTGAATCGTGCGTACCCGTCGGCCATGAAGGCGCTGCTTCTCTCGTCCCTCGCCATGACGTGCTTGATCTCGGGGTAGTCAAGCCACTCCTTGTATAGGGGCAGCGTTGTCTCACCTGGGAGGCCGAAGACGTGCTCTACGTCATAGTTCTTTAACATCTCAAGAAGTGCCTTTGAAGCGTTCATAAATTACACAGACCTAAGAAACTGGACGCCCCATTGATTTTAAGCCCTTTGGGGGATGGAGAAAGCTACATGCGTTTATGCAGTCTCATGCCAGATCTGATCCAGGCCACGTTTCCCTCATCGTCTCGGATGAACTGAGCTATCGTATAGCGGTTTGCCTCACCCGTGCCCGTGATTTGGTCTTTCAAGTAGAAGCCGAAACTTTCAGGCGGCGACGGCTCGGTGGATGCGGGTTTATCGTCCGCCGTGGGGAAGCCCCCGAGGGACCCCACGCGACGTAGAAGGGATCAAACAGATGTACGACCTGGGGCTCAGGGTAACCCTCAACACCGATGACCCAGCCGAGTTCAACTCGGGCTTCATGAACCAGACCCTGATGGGGGCTGTCAAGGGGAGCGGCTACACCAAGAAGGGCCTTGTGAACCTCATGAGGAACGCCTTCGATGGAAGCTGGCTACCACGGGAAAAGAAAGACGCGTACATTAAACAGCTACACGAGTACACCGGGTAGCAATAACTCCTACCACAGAATATTTTTCCCAAATTTACGGCCCTCTATTACCAAAAAACCCAACCCATGCGAATCTATCCATAGTTTTATCTCCAAATTATACCTCAATTATCCATGAAATCAATAGGGAAGAGCGTCAGACAAACGGGAGGCACCCCCTCTTGGACATAGACAAAAACAGGTGCGTCGGCTGCGGCAACTGCCACGCCATCTGCCCCATGGGGGCAATCAGCATGGACGTGGACGGCAAATCCATCGTCAACCAGGACGAGTGCGTGGAGTGCTCCACGTGCCACCGCGTGCTCAGGGACGAGGGGTACGCGCCTTCGTTAGTCGGCACCGTAAGGAGCATACTCTCCGCTCTGAGCCTCCAGTTCATGGCCGAGGTGGATGTCTGCCCAACAAACGCCCTGGTTCCCCCCGAGCTTGAGTACCCCAGAAGCATACGGGCCGCGTTCAGCGACCCCACAGTGGTCCACGCGGGAACCGGTGTAGGCGGCAGAGGAACCGAGGAGATAAAGACAAACGACGTCACAGGAAGGCTTCGAACCGGCGAGGCCGGCATAGTCATCGAGCTGGGCAGACCCGGCACGGGCGCCCATTTCAGGGACGTTGAAAAGATAGCCACCTCGCTGATACCGCTGGAACCCCACTTCGAGACTAACAACCCTGTGACCCAGCTCATGGAGGACCCGAGTACGGGAAAGATCAGAGAGGAGGTCCTGGGCGAAAAGGTCCTGTCGGCAATTATCGAGGTCAAGACGACGCTGGAGAAGATCCCAGAGTACCTGAGAACACTTGAGTCAGTTCAATGGGAGATCGACACTGTTTTCGCAGTAGGCGTCGCATCAAAATGCGACCCCGATGGCTCAGCGCCCCACCAGAAATGGGTACAGGAGGCGGGTTACATCCTTTCCCCTAACGGGAAAACGAACCTAGGACTCGGTAGACCCTTGTTCCAGGAGGCAGAGCAATGACAAACACGTTGCACAGGAAGGGCTCCGTCGAGGACCTCAAGGGGGATTACGTCATCTTCACCTCCGTGGCCAAGGACATCAAGCCCGGCTCGGCTCCTAAGATTCACGAGTTCCTCAGGATTTGCAACAAGTACAACCCCATCAACATCGGCAGCAGCAAGCTCGGATCCGTCCTCCAAGACGACGTGAAGTTCAATGACCTCGTGACCCAGCTCAAGGACGGCTCCACGTCCGCGGCGGTATTCACGGACGTTGACACTCTCCAGAAGGTGGTGAGTGACTTAGTAGAGGCTGACCTGGGCATATCCATCAACATCAGCGGACTCCTTGAGGGAGCGCATGAGTGCTGCAGTAAAAGCGGGATTCAGAGGCACAGCCTCGAGCAGTCCATGGGGTTCTGGGGGGCAAAGGACAGGCTACCTGAGAGGGACGTAATGGAGATAACCTCCCTATGCGGCCACGGCATGGTCTCGTTTAACCTTATCCACAAGATGATGGAGTACGTAAGGATGCGCAGACTGACCCCCAAGAAGGCGGCCAAGATAATGGGAAAGTGCTGCGAGTGTGCCGTGTTCAATACCGACCGTGCGGAGAAGCTACTGGAGAAGGTGCTGGAACAAGGGGAAGAATAAGCCCCTCAAAGCTTTTTCTGGATCAAATTGAACTTACTACCAATTCTTCAAAAGCAGAGGCGAGTATAAACAATGAATGGTTCCCACTTTCAACCTATTACTGCCCTATATTACAGAAGACCTACCGGGTGTTGGGGGCAGGATCAGGGCAAGCATCGATGATTTCGTGGTAGAAGAGGTATCATCGATCGAGCCCTCCGGGACGGGGGACCACTTGTACATAAGCCTGACCAAGGAGGGTTTGACCACAAGGGAGGTACAGGTCAAGCTGGCAGAATTATTCGACCTGAGGCCTCAGGAGATAGGAACCGGGGGGTTGAAGGACAAGGACGCAAGAGCCACCCAGGTGTTCAGCCTAATGTTCGAGAGAGGAAAGATTGAGCCCGAGGATGCGGTGCGGTCAGTTGAGGAGGACATCGATGTCAGAGTTAACTGGGCAAAGTACCACGGCGTCAAGTTCAGGGCGGGTCATCTACTCGGGAACAGTTTCAGGGTACTAGTTTCAGATATTAAGATATCAAGAGAGGAGGTTTTGGACCGCTCCAAAAGGATCGCCGCCCGTATCCATCAGATAGGAATCCCCAACTTTTACGGTGAGCAGCGCATGGGGCGCAGGGGAAAGAACGCCCAGGCGGGGTGGGAGATCATCCACGGCGAGAAGAGGGTGGGAAACAGGTGGCTCACAAGGTACCTGATAGCCGCGTACCAGAGCTACCTCTGCAACAGATACCTAACGGAGAGGGTCAACGGGGGCTTATTTGACAGACTGATCCCAGGGGACATCGTGGAGGACCATGAGACGGAGGAGAGGACACTCGTCGAGGACCCCGGGGGCTTGCAGCAGAGGTACATCAACAGGGAGGTCAGCTTTACGGCCCCCATGTTCGGACCCAAGATGACCAGGGCATCAGGGAAGGCTGGTGCAATCGAGGACGGGATATTCTCCGAGTCAGGGCTGTCAAACAAGCTGCTGAAACGAAGCAGGGTAACGGGAACCAGAAGGAGGGGGAGGCTGACGCCCAGGATAGACATCGAGGCAAAGCAGAGGGGAATCCAGCTCTCGTTCACCCTCCACAAGGGGGGCTTCGCGACCACGCTACTAAGGGAGTTCATGAAGAACGGTCGCGGGTAGCGGTAACCCGTTTCGGCTGATTATGTGACTGATTTTATAGACTATTAATTCATACCTTGGGTCAATAATCCATTTTAATGCAGTTTATATGTCAGGGTCACAGCGAAGAGTGATTCGAGGCATCAAAATGGAGTTCCATGACGACGTGGTGGTCATCATAGGCCACAACGGGGCAACGGTAACGGAGGATGGGCAATACTACCTGTTCTTCGGCGGCTACGAGATGGCCGAGGAGTTCAACGGGATCATCGTCAAGGAAGAGGAGATGGAGATGGCCATCAACCACGAGGTACTCCATTGCGTCATAGACTACTTAGGCGAGGACGCGGGAGCCCTTGACAATATCTGGTGCAAATACGATGTACCGTTCCACCCAGTCCTCGACCGGTGCAGCGAGATGGGGCTAGGCTTCTAAAACCCCCGCAGGTTTTATCCACCCTTGGGTGGTTCAGGTGTCCATGGTTAAGATTCTAGGTATAGTGGGCAGCCCGCGGAGAGGCGGCAACACCGAGATAATCGTCAACAACGCCCTTGAGGCCGCGAGAAGCGTGGGGGCCGTGACGGAGATAATTCTCCTCGCGGAGAACAAGGTAGAGCCCTGTGACGGCTGTGGGTTTTGCTCAAAGATAGGGAAATGCAGGATAGACGACGACTTTGAGCGCGTATTCAACAAGATGACCGAGGCAGACGGCCTCATATTCGCCAGCCCCAGCTACTACGAGTCCATGACACCCCACATGAAGGCACTCATCGACCGGTCAGGTACGTTCAACGGCAGCGCCCACGGCAGGACCAAGTTTGACGGCAAGGTCGCGGGTGCCATGAGCGTGGCCAGGCGCACAGGCCTCGCCAACGTGTGGACCCAACAGTTACTGTTCATCCTGAGCCAGAAGATGATCGTACCCGGGATCAAGAGCTATGCAAACGCTGTGGGAGGTGCAAAAGGTGACGTCCTAAATGACCCCGAGGGCATGGAGACCTCATGGGATCTGGGCGTTGCAGTCGCCAAGCTAGCCCAGAGACTTGAAAAATAAAGTATTTTTTCTAATAGTAGTATCTTATTATAATAAGAAAAAAGGGCCCCACATCCTTATCCGTTATTTTAAAAGTGGGGTTTACTCGACGTCAAGCAAGTCTAAGACCGTCCCCAGTATCGCCCTTGATACCTGGGGCAGCGAATCCTTGTCCACCCACTCGTTCGCCTCGCACGTGTTGCCCCCCGTTGGCCCCATTATGATGGTGGGCACCCCGCCGTGCACCGCTATGTGGTTGGTGTCCGCCACGCTCATGGCGAGGGTGAACCCCACATCCTCCCCCAGCTGGGCCTCCAGATTCCTCCTGGCGGCCTGAACGAACTCGGACCCGGGGTCAGTGATGAAGCTGGCTGGCGCCGGCGTGGGGCGCTCGTCCCACGTGAGCTCGTAGGTGCCCTTGATGCCCACGTCCTCGATGATGTCCCTGATCTGCTGTGCCGCCCCCTCAACGGTCTGACCCGGCAGGATGTGGCGGTCAACGGTGACCTCGGCCAGCTCGGGGACGTATATCTTGTCCCCGCCGCTGTGGAGGCCGATGATGCACAGAGTGCCCTTCATGTCGTACTCGGTCATGTACCCGAACCCGTCCGGCTTGTGTTTCTCAAACTCAGCTATCACATTGGATGCGTCTACCACGGCGTTGACTCCCTCGTCATACGCCGCGCTGATACTCTTTCCGTAGAACCTGATCTTGAAGACGTGCCTGCCCCTCCCCCCTATGAGGATGGTAGCGTGTGCCGCCGGCTCGGGCACGATGCAGAAGTCGCAGCCCTTGATTTGACCCGATTTGATTAATGCGTGGGCTCCCCTGCTCCAGTACTCCTCGTCGCTTGTGCCAGAGACGATGAGCCTGCCCCCCAGCCTGGTGCCTGATTTCACTATGGCCTCAAGGGCGGCCAACACGCATGCCGCCCCTCCCTTCATGTCGTGGGCCCCGAGCCCTATGAGCCTATCATCAGTCTCCACCACCTTGAATGGCTCAGTGTCCCATCCCTCAAAAGCATCAAAGGTGTCGATGTGGAAGTTGAGCATCATGGTGGGGCCGTCCTTTTTTCCCTCAAGTATACCTACAATGGTGTCCCCCGCCTCCTCGACGGGGAGCCTCGTGATACTCGATAACCTCAGCTCCTCGAAGAACTTAACCAGCCAGTCACCGATTTCCTTCTCCTTTCCAGTCTCAGACGGTATCTCGACCAGTGTCCTCGTCAGCTCAACGAGCCTTTCTCCAGTAATGAATTCCATTGGGTTCAAGCGCGAGTCCCCTCCCCAAAAATTCACGGTTATGCATTATAAGTGTTTGACCTCATGCAGGTTTTACACGTATATGTTAAATTCAATGTTTAAAACGGGTATCTGCGCGTTAAACTTATATCACCAGTAATGGTGGTGTGTTTGGCTCTGGTGAGTTATGTTTGAGCTGCACAATAGTCGTTGATGGTTTCTTCGGAGACGGTGGAAAAGGCAAGATAGTATCCTATTTAGCCGTGGCGGACGACGCCGCGGTCGTAGCAAGGGGCGGTGTCGGTCCGAACGCGGGGCATACTGTCGTCAAAGACGACGTAAAGTATAAGCTCCGCATGGTGCCATGCGGGTTCGTGAACGAGGACACGGTTCAGCTCATCGGCCCAGGAGTGCTGGTGAACACAGAGGTCTTACTCAAGGAGATCAAGGTGACGGACATCGAGGGAAGGTTCGGCTTAGACCCCCAGTGCGCGATAATCGAGCCCAAACACATAGAGGAAGACCAGCAGGGGCACCTGAAGGAGAAGATAGGCACAACAGGGACAGGCACAGGCCCATGCAACGCTGACAGGGCGTACAGGACGGCAAAGATGGCGAGGGACATCCCCGAGTTAACGAAATACCTCAAGGATGTGCCCATGATAATCAATGATGCCCTTGACAACGGTGAGAACGTTGTACTGGAGGGCACACAGGGAACCTTCATCAGTCTGTTCCACGGCGGTTACCCATACGTCACAAGCAAGGACGTGTGCGCCGCCGCGGTATGTAGCGACGTAGGCGTGGGCCCCACAAGGGTCACAGACGTTGTCTTGGTATGCAAGGCATACGTAACCCGAGTAGGCGAGGGGCCACTTGATGGCGAGATCAGCCACGAGGAGGCCAAGAAGCGCGGCTGGGACGAGTACGGGACAGTCACTGGCCGCCAGAGGAGGGCCGCGCCGTTCAACTATGCTCTGGCCAAGAGGGCGGCGAGAATCAACGGGGCCACACAGATCGCCGTAACAAAGATGGACATCCTGTACCCTGAGATCGCGGGCTCGGATGACTATGATAGTCTGCCCGATGAGGCTAAGGAGTTCGTTGCGAAGATCGAGAAAGAGATCGGTTTGCCTGTGACCTTTGTTGGCACCGGCCCTGGCGTCAAAGAGGTAATTGACAGGCGCTAGCCGAATATACCTTTCTTCTTACCCAGTTCCTCTTGAAGTTCTTGGATGAGCTGTCTCTCTTTCCTTGACAGCTTCTTGGGCACAGAAACAGTGACATGGACCAGCTGGTCCCCTTTACCGAACCGCCCTTTCATACCCATGCCCCTTAACCTAATGATGTCCCCGTTCTGGGTTCCGCTGGGCACCTTGATAACCTCACGCCCGCCGAGTACAGGAACCTCCATCTCAGTACCCAACGCCGCCTGCGGGAAGTTAATCTCAACCTCGTGGATAATGTCGCTACCACGTCGGATGAGCTCCTTGTGTGGCTTGATAATGACCTGTATGTAGAGGTCCCCGTTGGGCCCGCCGTACATGCCCGCGTCGCCCTGTCCCCGCAGGGTCATGTAGACCCCGCCCTCGATTCCCTCAGGCACGTTGACGCTGAGCTTTCTCCTCTTCTCCTCAAGGCCGTTGCCGCCGCACTTGGTGCATGGCTTCTCAGGAACCTGTCCCCTTCCCCTGCACCTGGGGCACGTGGTCAACGTCACCATCTGACCAAAAATGCTGTTGGTCCGCTGCTGAATCTGACCCCTACCCTGGCACTGGGGGCACGTAATCACCTGGGAGCCAGGCTCCGCGCCGTTTCCACCACACTTAGTGCACCTGACCGAGCTGCTGAGGCTCAGCTCAACCTCCGCGCCGAAAGCCGCCTGCTCAAGGGTGATCTCGATGCGGGTCTCAATGTCCCTACCTCTAGGCGGGCCCCTGCGGCGTCTTGACGTCTGGAACCCACCGCCGAACATGCTGCCGAAGATCCTGCTGAAGATATCATCCCCGCCAAAGCCCATGTCCCTGAAGATGGTGCTAAAGTCCGCCCCACGGAATATGTCCTCCTGGCTGTAGGCGCCCCTTATGCCGGCGTGGCCGAACCTGTCGTACTGGGCCTTCTTCTGGTCGTCGCTGAGGACCGCGTACGCCTCGCTGATCTCCTTGAATGTCTCCTCCGCGCCGTCGTCCTTGTTCCTGTCAGGGTGGTACTTGAAGGCCAGCTTCCTGAAAGCCTTCTTGATATCATCAGCTGAGGCGCCCCTCTCCACACCTAGAACCTCGTAGTAATCGCGTTTATCTGACAACCGCAGCGCCTCTTGTAATCGCATTTCCTCCCTGAAACTGGTTCATAAACCTTGTTGAACAGCGGACCGTGTTGCGCATTGCATAAATCCCTGTGCAGTGATGATATTTCCCATGAAGAGCATCCATTTCAGCCTCCCCGTGGACGAGGACACCAACATGGTCATCAGGATGATGATCGAAGGTTTCAGGAAGGCAAAGGAGAACTCGTTCAGCGTTGACGTGACAATGGAGCAGCTCATCGATTTCAGGGACCTCCTGGACGAGATCATCGCCGAGAACGATAGAAGCGATTGGCTCTAGTCCTCGTTGTTCTCTGGAACCAGGTCCGACATCACGCGCGCGCATCATGGTAAACCGACCCCCAGAGGCTGTCATCGAAGATTTGGGCGTTCTTGGCCTGGTTCAAAAAATCCTTAAAGTCCTGCCACGAGCCGCACTGGACGACCTTCATCTCGAACTCGCCCTTCAGCTTGTCGCTGACCTCAGTGTGCTTCCACGACTCGTAGCCATCCCAGCTCAGGGTGTTGTTAAGCATGTACCCCTTCCTGTCAAGGTAATCCACCTTCTCCTTGTACATCCTGCCCTCCACAAGCATCTGGGTACCCACGAGGGCCGTGACCAGAATCATGACCACCCCTGACAACAGGACCATCTTCTCCTTCTTTTCCTTCTCAGGGTTCCTACGGTGAGCCATGGCTGGCATGAAAGACGCGGCTCATACAAAAAGCGTTAAGGAGCGAGAAAAGAGAACAGGATCACTCTTTCTCGTCGTCCTCGACTACCTTGTAGTCTGCCTCGACGGTCTTCTTACCCGGGTCCTGCTGTTCATCCGGCTGCGGCCCTGGCTGGGGCCCGCCGGGTGGAACTTGGTCCCCCGCTTGCTGGTACAGCGACGCCCCCAGCTCCTGGGCCACCTTCTGGAGCTCATCCATCCTGGACTTGATCTCAGCGATGCTTCCCTCGTTGACGGCGTTCTTGAGCGCCTCAAGGGGCCCCATTATCTTTTCCTTCATCTCGGCGGGGATCTTGTCGGCCTGCTCGCTCAGCAGCTTCTCGGTGCTGTACACCAGGGTGTCGGCCTGGTTCTTGATCTCCGCCTCCTCCTTTGCCTCCTTGTCGGCCTCGGCGTACTGCTCGGCCTCCCTAACCATTCGGTCCTTCTCGGCGTCGCTGAGCTTGGTCGCGGCCTGGATGGTGATGCTCATCTCCTTTCCCGTGCCAAGGTCCTTGGCGGACACGTTGAGCACCCCGTCGGCGTTGATGTCGAAGGTCACCTCGATCTGGGGTACGCCCCTGGGTGCCGCCGGTATGCCGGCGAGGTTGAAGCTGCCTAGGTTGATGTTGTCGGCTGCCATGGATCGCTCTCCCTGGAGGACGTTGATGGTTACCGCTGTCTGCATATCGGCCGCCGTGCTGAACACCTTGGTCTGCTTTGTGGGGATTGTGGTGTTCCTGTCAAGGACCCTGGTCATGACCGCCCCCATGGTCTCGACCCCGAGGCTCAGCGGGGTAACGTCGAGGAGGACGATATCATCGATCTCCCCCGCCAGCACCGCCCCCTGGATGCTTGCGCCTATCGCAACACACTCCATAGGGTCGATCCCCCGCTCCATCTTCTTCCCCAGGATATCCTCGACCGTCTTCTGGACCAGTGGCATCTTCGTCATGCCGCCGAACAGGACCAGCTTGTCGATCTTGTCCAGGGTTAGCCCCGAGTCCCTGATGGTGCGCCTGATGGGCTCCTTGATCTTCTCAACGATGGGCATCGCGAGCTGCTCAAGCTTCGCCCTTGTAAGTGTGATCTGCAGGTTCTGGGGCCCGTCGGCGTTCATGGCGATGTAAGGCAACTCGATCTCGGTGGTGAACAGGTTGCTGAGCTCGATCTTGGCCTTCTCCGCTGCTTCCTTGAGCCTGGCCATGGCCTTCTGGTCTGAAGTGAGGTCGATTCCAGTCTTGCTCTTGAACTCTGATATCAGGTAGTCCATGACCACCTTGTCCACGTCGGCCCCGCCCGTCTGGGTGTCGCCGCTGGTGGACAGCACCTCAAAGACCCCGCTGCCGAAGTCCATGATGGTGGTGTCGTTGGTCCCGCCGCCGAAGCTGAAGACCAGTATCTTCATGTCCTGGTCTGTCTTGTCCAGGCCGTAGGCCAACGCTGCCGCGGTGGGCTCGTTGACTATCCTGGTCACCTTGAGGCCCGCGATCTCACCCGCATCGATGGTCGCCTGCCTCTGGTTGTCGTTAAAGTGCGCGGGCACAGTGATGACCGCCTTGGTCACCTTCTCGCCCATATAGGTCTCGGTGTCCCGTAGAATCTTCTGTAGTATGAAGGAGCTGATCTGCTGCGGCGTATAGTCCTTGCCGTGGAGCGTGATCTTCCTGTCGGTGCCCATGTGGCGCTTCGCCTCCCGTATGGTGCCCTCAGGGTTCGTCACCGCCTGCCTTCGGGCGGACTCTCCTACCAGTAGCTGTCCTTCCTTTGTGAATGCCACGACGCTGGGGAACATCTTTCCCGCAACCGTTGGGCCCTCCGCGCTTGGGATGACCGCCGGGTTGCCTCCCATCATAACCGCTGCCGCGCTGTTAGTGGTTCCCAGGTCAATGCCTATGATCTTTTCTCTCTTTGTTTCACTCATCTTGTTCGTCCTCTATCTTTATCTCAACAACATCCGGTGCCCTCGCCACCTTTACCACGCTGGCCCTCAGGACCCTGTCCTTGTACGTGTAGCCCCGCCTGACCTCCTCGGCCACGCAGCCGTCCTCCACATCCAGTGTCTCCACCTCCATGATGGCCTCGTGCTTGAAGGGGTCGAACTTGAGTCCCTCGGCCTCGATGGGCTGGACCCCTTCCAGTTCAAGCACCTTCATGAGCTTCCTCTCCACCATCTGCACCCCCTCGATGAGCTTGTCCTCGGCGTCATTCGAGCCGAGGATATGCAACTCGTCAAGAATGGGTATCAGTTGTTGGAGAATAGAGCCATTCGCCCTGTCCATCACGTCCTGGATGCGCTTCACGTTCTGCTTCTGCATGTTCTGCATATCCGCCTTGGCGTACTGCAGGTCCTTGAGGTACCTGCCTGCCTTGTCCTCGCTGGCCTCCAGCATCTTCTCCAGTTCTTTCTTGGTGGGTTTCTTGGGTGACATTTATGGCATCTACCGGTTTTCTCTGTTCTTGTTGTGCTGTTGATTTATTTCCTTATCGGTATGTCATAAATATGACGTAATGTATAAATTTATTGCAATTCCCGCGGGCTACTCCGAGATATCGGCCACCGTAAAATCCATCACCCTGTAAAGGTCCGCCGATTTCATCTCTACGCCGTACAGGTGGTCCCCTGAGCCAAAGTTCACCCTGTCAAGAGCGAGCAGTTTCCAGTCAACGATGACCGGCACTGGCACGAGCAAAGGGCATACGGCGCCGGGCATCACGCCGGTGATCTCCATCACGTCCTCAGATGAGGCTATCCGCGCCTTCCCCGTGACTCCCCTCAGCTTCTTGAAGCTCACCCTATCGGAGCCCCTGAGGAAGAGGGCCGTGAACCCCGCCTTGGACTTCACTATGATGGTCTTGCATATCTCACCGGGGTTGATATCCTCCTTGGAAAACCTAACCACGTCCTCCACGGACACGGCCCTGTCGGTGAGCTCTATGACCCTGTACTCCACCCCGGCCCCCTCCAGAATATCCTCGACAGTGACCACCATAACCAGAAAACATCGACTTGCGTTGAAAACATCTTCGACAAAACACTCGCTTTTTTATAGAGGGGGGAATCCTGATAGAAGATACATAGCTGATTACAATGAGTGAAGGCTTAAACATCGTCGTATGCATCAAGCAGGTCCCCGAGACCACTGAGGTCAACTTCGACGAGGAAACAGGGCGACTGATCCGAGAAGGAGTCGCCGCGGTAATCAACCCTTTCGACGAGATCGCCATCGAGGAAGGGCTCAGAATCAAGGAAAAACACGGAGGGGCCGTCAAGGTGCTGACCATGGGCCCCCCGTGGGCGGCGGACGCCCTCAGGGACGCCATAGCCATGGGCGCCGACGAGGGCTACCTCGCCACGGACAGGGCCTTCGCGGGCGCTGACACATGGGCTACCAGCCTGACTCTGGCGAAGGTCATCGAGCACATGGGAGGGTACGACCTCATCATCTGTGGCCTCAAGACCACTGATGGCGACACGGGGCAGACAGGCCCGGAGATGGCCGAGCACATGGACATCCCCCACGTCTGCTACGTCAACGAGATCGTGGAGATCAGCGACGGCAAGGTCATACTCAAGCGCATCATGGACGACGGCGTGGAGACACTGGAGGCGCCGCTACCTCTTCTCATCACCGTCAGCAAGGACATCAACCAGCCCAGGCTGGCCACCCTCAGGGGTCGCCTCAAGGCAAAGAAGGCCGAGATCAAGGAGATCACAAACAGCGACCTCCAGCTACCTGTTGAGGAGATAGGCCTCGATGGGAGCTACACCCGGGTGGTCAAGATATTCGAGCCAGAGGTGCACATGGCAGGCGAGGTGGTGGAGGGGTCCACCGATGAGCTGGTGGAGGCGGTCTTCGCCAAGCTACAGGAGTGTAAGGTGATCTAGATGAGCGCACCAGTTTACGTTGAAGAAGGCTGCACAGGATGCGGCCTGTGCGTCGCGACCTGCCCCTTCGGGGCCATCGATATGGTGGACGGCGTCGCGGTGATAAACGAGGCGTGCAGGGCATGCGGCGAGTGCATAGATGCCTGCCCGGTGAGCGTCATCATCATGCGTGAGGCCGAGGCAAAGGCCTTGGAGGGTAAGGGAGTGATGGTCTACGCCGAGATGAGCAACGGGAGCCTCCACAAGGTGAGCTTCGAGCTCCTGGGGAAGGCACGGGACCTGGCGTCCCAGTTGATGGAGCCAGTGTACGCCGTCCTAGTGGGCTCAGGCGTAGAGGACGCGGCCAAGCAGTTGGTGGCGAGGGGAGCTGACAAGGTCTTCGTATACGATGACCCCGGTCTGGTACAGTTCAGGGACGACCCCTACAGCGACCTGCTGGCAGAGTGTTGCAACGAGGAGAAACCCAGTATATTCCTGGTGGGGGCCACAAGCATCGGAAGGAGCATGGGGCCCAGGGTGGCCGCAAAGCTCAAGACGGGGCTGACGGCGGACTGCACCAGCCTGAACATCGACCCAGACTCAGGGCTCCTCCAGCAGACCCGCCCGGCCTACGGCGGCAACATCATGGCCACCATCGAGACGACCAACAGCAGGCCCCAGATGGCCACGGTCAGGTACAAGATGTTCCAGGAGGCAAACGTGGTTGACACGCCTAAGGGTGAGGTCGTCAAGAAGTCTGTTGATATGGGCAAGCTAACCGACAGGGTCAAGGTCCTGGGCTTCGAGGCGGCGGGGGAGCAGGTGAGCATAAGCGACGCCGATATCATCGTCTCCGGCGGACTCGGAATGGGTGACCCCAGCGGCTTCGAGCTCATGCAGGAGCTGGCATCCGCGTTAGGGGGAGCGGTAGGCGCAAGCCGCCCCACGATCGATGAGGGGTGGATAAACTACAGGCACCAGGTTGGTCTCAGCGGCAGGACGGTTCGCCCCACCGTCTACCTGGCGTGCGGTATCAGCGGCGCGGTCCAGCACCAGGCGGGCATGAAGACCAGCGATGTCATCATAGCGGTCAACAAGGACCCGGATGCGCCGATATTCGGGATATCCAACTTGGGAGTTGTGGGGGACCTGTATGAAGTGGTGCCCAGCCTCGTAGAGAAGATCAAGGAGCACAGGAAAGATGCCTGAGTTCAACCAGGTAACGCCCGAGATTAGGGCAAAACTGGAGGCTATAGTGGGAAAGGACAACGTGTCCAGCCTCAAGGAGGACCTGGACAAACACGCCATAGATGAAAGCCCCCTGGAGCCCCACCCGCCGACGCTGGTGGTGACGCCGGCCAACACCATGGAGGTGCAGGGAGTCCTCAGGCTGGCCAACGCCGAGCTTGTCCCGGTCACACCCCAGGGCTGCAGGACAGGGTTGAGCGGGGCATCCCACCCCATACACGGTGGAATCGCCCTAAGCCTTGAGGGAATGAATAAAATAATCGAGATAGACGAGGACAACCTGATGGCAACCGTTGAGCCGGGCGTCCTCATCAATGATATCCATGAGGCGACGGAGAAGCTGGGCCTCTACTACCCCCCTGACCCCGGTCAGGAGTCAGGCAGCATAGGGGGCAACATCTCCACCAACGCGGGCGGTATGCGGGCCATGAAGTACGGGGTAACCCGTGACTTCGTGAACGGGCTCGAGGTCGTGCTACCCAGCGGCGAGGTCATCCAGGTGGGGGGCAAAAACGTCAAGGACAGCACGGGGTACAGCCTCATCGACCTCATCATCGGGAGCGAGGGGACGCTGGTGGTCGTCACCAAGGCGATCCTGAGGCTGATACCAAAACCCAAGCTCACATCGCTGATCTACGCGCCTTTCACTTCAACAATGGACGCCGTGAAAGCCGTGAGGGAGATAATCAAACAGAAGATCGTGCCATTTGGCCTGGAGTACATGCCACAGCACGCAGTGCTCATGGCCGAGAAGCACACGGGAAGGAAACTCCCCGACAACAGCCACCCCGCTTACCTCATTGTGGCGGTTGAGGCAAACAGCAAGGAGGAGCTTGACAGGCAACTGGAGACCGCCGGGGAGGCTTGCATCGAGATGGGGGCGGTTGACGCCTACATCGCGGACAACGCCCAGCGCCAGGGCCAGATCTGGGAGGCAAGGAAATGCCTGTTCGACGCCTACATGGCTGCCTACACGCTGGACGAGGCGGACATCTGCATACCCCGAAGCATGATCCCTGATTACGTGGAGCGGGCGGATGAGGTAGGGGAGAAACACGGTGTGCTGCTGGTCCCAGTGGGACACGCGGGGGACGGAAACCTACACTACTTCATCATCAAGAAGGATGAGACCCCCATGGAGGACTGGGACGAGTTGATGGAGGCGGCGTTAAGCGACCTCATCGACATCGCCCTTGAGATGGGAGGCACCTCGTCAGGCGAGCACGGGCTGGGCTACACAAAAAAGCATTACCTGGAACGTGAGGTAGGAGTGGCCCAGGTTGAGTTGATGAAGGGCATCAAGGCCGCGTTTGACCCCAACGGGATACTGAACCCCGAGAAGGTCTGGGTCTAGTACTCCCTGTACATCTCCGCCAAGGGGTGTCCCTTGCAGTAGAGGCCGAAGGCCTTGTACCAGCCGAAGGGGCTCCTGTGGGCGTCGATTCCCTCTGCGTTGAGCCTCGCCTCCAGGTCAGCCATGAACTGTTTCGCCCTCTTGGGGCTGCCCAGCTCGTGGCTCAGGTGCGCGTAGGGGTGGAGGATGACGTTGTTGCACCCGATCCTCTCGGTGTCCACCTTGATGTTGTTGACGTACTCCTCGATGATCTCCATCTCCCTGTTGACGTCTTTCTTCTCGAAGCAGGTGAAGCAGACCAGGATGTTCTCGTAATCCCCCTCCTTGGGGTAGGCGGGGTGCTCCGCCACGGGGGTCTCCTTGAGGGTCTTGAAGCTGAACTCTGAGCAGTGAAGCTGTAACACACGCATACTTATCCCGATGAATTAATCTTAAAGGGTTTTAAGAGGTTCTACAATGGTTAGATCTCTTTAGCAGCCGCCATGATCTTCTCGACCTGCGCCACAGTGAGCCTGGTCTTCAGCGCCAGCTCCGATGGCTCGGAGTTTAACACCTTGGCGACTGTATCGTAGCCCGCAGCCTTGAGCTTCTCCTCAGTGACAGCACCTACCCCGCTGATCTTTGATACATCGATATCTTCCACGACGGGCTCAGGTTCCGGTTCAGGCTCCGCCTTGGGTGCCGGTGCCTCCCTTTCCCTTCTGGGTGGCCTTCTTTCACGTCTCTCCCTTGGCCTGAAGACCTCGGTCGGTACGACCGCGTCCCCCTTGACGAGGATGATGGTCATGGTCGAGACGTTCCTGGTGCCCCTGTCGTCCTCGACCTGCTCGGTACCGATGGTTATCTCTGGCTTCTCCATACCAGTCATGTACCTGTTCCTGGTGATCTCGGCGACATCGACGGCCGTCGTGATTGACCTTCCCCTTGCCTTGATCTGGATGACCTCGTTGTGGTTGAACGTAGCGAGCGTAGCCATAACGTAGCTCATGACAGGCTTCCTGCCGATGTAAATGGTGTTATCCCGGCTCATTGTGGGTCAGAATTATCTATTTTTTTCTCACCATAAAAGTCCATCCCTTATTTTCACCCAAAATTTATCCAAATAAGCGGAAAAACACGTTGAACGCACATTTTTTACGCTCAAAAGCCACCCAGTAACCATGTCTGATTCGTTTTGGCCTGACGGCTACAAGTCCTGCTTCAACCTCTCCTTCGACTATGACAGCAACAGCGCCCTCATGAGGAGGGCACCGCTGGACATAGTTGCCCAGAGCAGGGGCAGGTTCGCCCCCAATACCGCTATACCCCGTATCCTTGACCTGCTGGATGAGCTGGATATCAAGGCGACCTTCTTCACGCCTGGGTGGACCGTTGATAACTTTACGGAGAGCTGCGAGGAGATTGTATCTCGTGGCCACGAGATGGGGGCCCATGGATACCTCCACGAGAGGCTCGCCGAGATAAGCATGGAGAGCGAGAGGGGGGTATTCCTGAAGGCCCTGGAAAGCTTCGAGAAGATAGGGGTAAAGCCCACAGGCTTCAGGGCCCCATACTGGCTCATCAGCGACAGGACCCTTGACCTGGTCCGGGAGCTGGGCTTCACCTACGACAGCAACTTCATGGACGATGACATGCCATACATGCTCAAGTGGAGGGGCGAGGACACGGGCCTAGTTGAGCTGCCCGTGGAGTGGATGATGGAC
>RCNB010000154.1_pt1 | contig 51556 bp, 36 predicted proteins | sample 2041321 | NCBI WGS metagenome assembly RCNB01 (sample SAMN09708232, study PRJNA481090) | Marine sediment metagenome, whole genome shotgun sequencing project.
ATTATGATTAAATATTTAATTATTGATGACGAGCATATTGCTCATGATATTATAAAAGGCTATTGCGACATATTGCCAAATATGGAACTCATGAAGCATTGTTATGATGCGATTGAAGCTTTAGAGTATTTGAACAAAAATAAAGTAGACCTCATTTTCTTAGATCTTAATATGCCTAAACTAAAGGGTTTTGAATTTCTGAAAACATTAGCTTCCCCTCCTAAAGTTATAGTAACTACGGCTTATAGCGAATTTGCATTAGCAGGTTATGAGCTTAATATTGTTGATTACTTATTAAAGCCATTCAGTTTCGAACGCTTTTTAAAAGCTGTAAATAAGGTTGAAAGTTCAAGGAGTGTTATAAAGCCTTCTTCTTCTGAAAGCAATGACGAAACTGAAGCATCTAAGCGTATATTCCTTCGTCAGAATAATAGCTATATCCAAGTAGACGTAGATTCTATTTTATATATCGAAGCTTCCGGAAACTATACAAAAATCATTACTACAGCTGAAACCATCACCATAAGAGAAAAAATATCTGATATGCTAGAATCATTGTCTTCAGATGATTTTATACAGGTACATAAGTCTTTCGCTATTGCCAAGAAGCATATTAAAAGTATTGAAGGAAATAGAATTTATATTGGAGATGATACGATACCTATTGGTAAGTTGTATAAGGGGAATGTTAATAAACTATTGTAGTAAAAAAATAAAGGAAGTGACGCATGCTTAAGCATCATCTGCCCCAAGAGTTTGCCCTGAGCTTGTCGAAGGGCTAAAAAGGCCTATTAGTCCTTTTCTTAGCCACCTGTACTGTCCTAACCTAACTCCCTAACCACATGCAATGCCTTGTCGATTTCTTCTTTTGAGTTGTAAATGTGTACGGAATGACGTAATAATTTATTACCCACAGAACGTGGTTGTAAGCGTTCTTTTTCCCACATGGTTTTTTGTAGATCGGGTCCTGAGATACCAGCAACAGAATAGGTCGTTATACCAGCAGCCATGCTTTCATTGATAGACGATGAAATCGTCACGTGCGGCATGTCTTTTAGGCCGTCTCTCAAATAGCTTCCCAATTCCTTGATTCTAGCCAACCATCGATCCTTGCCAATGGTATTGAAGAAATCTACCGAGGCATCATAGCCAGCCATTAACCCTGCATTGCCTGTGCCATTCTGCATTAGCCGAAAACCGTGATCATCCTGACGATCCCAATTATAACTAGCGATCGTAGACCAAATCCTGTCGACGACGGCATTGTTCACATACAAAACACCACTGCCTGCCGGGGCCAACAACCATTTGTGCAAACTGGAATAATAGGCGTCACAGCCAATGTCCTTGACATCTACTTCCACATGACCGACGCATTGGGCGCCATCTAGCACCGTAAAAATATTGCGCTTTCTGGCCTCCGTACAGATTGCCTTAACTGGCATCACCGTTCCATAGACCGATACCATATGCGGGATGGCTATGACCTTGGTCTTGGGCCCTACTTCCTTAAAAATGGCATCAACTATTTCTTGAGGGTCATTGGCCGGCATTGGCATTGTCGCTTGTTTGTAAATACAACCTTTGCGTTTAGCAAGTAGTTGCCATGCCCCAAAACCACCACCGTGTTCCTGATTGGTATTGAGAAGTTCATCACCAGCCTTGAGATCCAAGCCCATGCCTATATAGTTCATGCCAAACGTGGCATTTGGGACCAATGAAATTTCTTTATGATCACAATGAATGATCTTGGATAATTTAGTACGAAGTTCGACATACGGAAAATAGCCACTCAGCAATTCTGGGCCTGAGCCATTCTTATAATCTATCGTTGCCGCTTCGGCATTATAATGGAGCATGTGATGAATCATTTTATCAAGTACATAACCTGATGTCGGTCCCATGGTTCCGTTATTGAAATAGGTCTGTCCTTCTTTAAGGGGGAATTGTTTCCGAATCATTTTCCAATAGTCTTCCGGATCAGCGTAGACGTCATGAAGACTATCAAGAGACCACTTATTTGTGGTGTCGAAGGATATAAAGGGTGCGGAAAGCGCTCCCAAAGAGGCGGTTCTTAAAAAATTTCTTCGTGTGTTCATGGATTTTATGTTTTACACTTCTAAAAGTACACATAATTTCCTGTTAGAGGGGAATCTCCTTCCAGAGACTCTGCCTTCCTCCTTTGCTGATTGACATATTCAAGTTAAACTGAACAGCTGACTAGCAGCCATATCTTCGCACAAATATTAAAAAATTGACAGGAAATCAATTTATGATATAGGTGCATTATATCTAAATACTTAAAACTTACAATGCAGATATAAAAGGATTGGTTATATTCAATCTCTTAAATAATGCAAGAAAAAAAGAAATACGGAACCTTTGAAGGCGTATTTACACCTTCTATTTTAACCATTTTAGGCGTTATCATGTATATGCGTTTGGGCTGGGTTGTTGGTAATGCTGGACTTGTTGGTGCTATTATTATTGTATTAATTGCACACCTTATAGCAGTAACAACTGGTTTAAGTGTATCGTCAGTGGCTACGGACAAAAAAATAGGTGCAGGTGGCATTTATTATGTACTATCACGCAGTATGGGAATTCCCATAGGAGGCTCTATAGGTATTGCCTTATCGGTAGGAACTGCATTTTCCATTGCCCTGTATTTAATAGGTTTTGCAGAAAGCTTAAATGCCTTTTTCGGCTTTGGCATGACCATAAATGATTTTCGAATAACAGGTACTATAGCATTGGTCTCTCTTACCCTACTAGCATTAATAAGCACCTCGGTTGCCCTTAAAGCACAATATATAATTCTGGCAGCTATTATTGCTTCTCTGGTTTCTGTCTTTTTCGGGTCATCAGGATTTACGCCAGATAGTGTGCCTCTTTTTTCCACGCTAGATGCAGTCCCCTTGGAAATTGTATTTGCAGTATTTTTCCCTGCTGTTACCGGATTCACCGCGGGTATTGCAATGAGCGGTGATTTAAAAGACCCTAAAAGATCCATTCCTCGAGGAACATTGTTTGCTGTTGCCGTTGGCCTTTTGATATATCTTGGACTTACTGTTTTTTTGGCTTTGACCGTGGATTTTGAACTATTAAAAAGCGATTATAATATATTAATGAAAATAGCGCTATTTACCCCTGCGGTTGTAGCCGGAATTTGGGGTGCTACCCTTTCTTCTGCATTAGGTGGTATTCTTGGAGGACCTAGAATTATACAAGCCATGTCAATTGATAAGGTGACACCCAAACTATTTGGTTTTGGGAAGGGGAAAAACAATGAGCCTGTAAATGCATTGCTACTGGTCTTTATTATTGCCGAAGCAGGTATTTTAATTGGTGAATTAGATATTATTGCACGTGTGGTTTCTATGTTCTATCTAACCGCATATGGCTTTATTAATATTTCTTTTTTCCTAGAAAGTTGGGCAAATCCTGACTTTCAACCCTCATTTAAAATTAAGCGTTGGATTGGCCTGCTAGGTTTTATAGCTTGTTTTGCCGTTATGTTCAAGCTAGATATGTTTGCTATGCTCGCTGCACTGGCTCTTATAGGAGTATTGTATTTTGGATTACAACGCAAAGAAGTAAAATTACAGTCTAATGATGTTTGGCGAAGTGTTTGGGAAAATGTGGTAAACAAAGGATTAAAAAGAATAGATGCACGTATTGTTGATAAAAACTCGAATTGGAATCCAAATATCATTTTATTTAGTGGACAAAGTAAACATCAAACATATTTATTAGAACTGGCCAAAACGGTTTCCGGACGTACCGGAATAGTCACCAATTTTAAACTCATTATCGATAAAGAAAATGACAAGCCATTTAAAAAAACCGAACAGGTTATTAGAGACGACAATTTTAAGGACCTTGGCATTTTTGCAAGACAAATAAAAGTTGACAATATTTATGACGGCATAACTAATATAGCCACAACGTTTGGGTTTTCTGGTGTTGAACCCAATACCATCATGATGGGCTGGCCAAAAGGCTTGGAAAGTTCAGAAGAATATGCTAAAATGACTCAAACACTGTTGTATCTGGATTATAATTTATTGTATTTGGATTTTGATAGAAAAATAAAATTTGGCAGCTATCATACAGTTGATCTATGGTGGCGGGAAACGGACAGTAAAAATGCCGAAATGATGTTGAATATTGCACGATTTATCATTGCTTCTCCTAAATGGAACAATACAAATATTCGCGTTTTGTTTGTAAACAATAATAATGTTGACAATGCCTTGATTTATTCAAAAATTTCTAAACTTGTTGAAGATTTAAGAGTCAATGTTGAGATTATCATTATTAATAATGCCGTGGAGCAAGAATCATTTTATAATATAATTAAGCAGTATTCTAAATCTACAGATCTAACGTTAGTAGGTATCCCGAATTACAAAATAGAAAAGCAAGCCGAATTTGTGCTTAAAACCAATGATCTATTCGAAGTTATTGGCTCTACACTATTGGTGAAAGCATCAAATAATTTTAACGTGCTTGACTTGAACTTTATTAACGAGACATAATAGGTTACAACATACTTAGATTTTGGAAATCAATAGGCTTTGAATATTTTCTGTTATTTATCATTACTACATATTGATTCAGTTGATCTTAAAAGGATAAAGAAGTAATTGCACAAAAGGCATTGGCAATTGCAACCCTATCTGTTTCTAAAAGCACCATTTTTCAGTATATTAGCTAACCACCGAGTTATTAATGGATTTCGTTTACTATCGAAAAAACTAATTCTATGAGAAATACCATCAGGACTTTTGTAATGGCCTTACTCTATTTTACTGTATCCCCATTGCTATCGCAAGACAAACATCATTACCAAGTGGATTTTTCTATTGAAAATTTCACCGAGCGAAGAACGACACTATTGGATACCATTGGCAACAATGCCATAGCCCTTATTCAAGGTACGAGTGGGCAGGCCGGATTCAGTGTTTTCAGGCAATCGAATACATTCTATTATCTGACAGGACTGGAGACGGATCATGCGTATCTTTTATTGAACGGAAAAAACAAACAGACAACATTGTACCTACCTCATAGGGATAAAGGCCGAGAACAGGGTCAAGGTAAAATATTGTCGGCTGAAGACGAAACACTAATCAAAAGGCTTACAGGGGTTGATAAGGTTAAAGGCTATGAATTTTTATCGTCCGATCTGCTCAGGACCGGTTTAATTAAATCTGCACCTCCCCTATTATATACACCTTTAAGTCCTGCGGAAACAGGCAACGACAGTCGAGACGAACTTTTATACGGACAGGCCCGTGCCGCTTCTGACCCTTGGGATGCGAGTGTTACCAAAGAGGCATTATTCGTACAGAAAATCAGTTCGCAATTTCCACAATTCGAAATTCGTGACCTTTCTCCGATATTGGATACTATGCGACTGATCAAAAGTAAAGAAGAAATTGGGCTGATACGAAAAGCCACACAAATTGCTGGGCTGGGAATTATGGAAGCTATGCGATCTACCAAACCGGGTGTTTATGAATACCAGCTTGATGCCGCTGCCAAATACGTTTTCCACTTGAACGGGGCGCGAGGCGATGGCTATGCTTCTATCATCGGAGGAGGAACCAATGCCTATATGGGACACTATTTTCATAAAACGGATGTACTTAATGCCGGCGATTTGGTATTGATGGACTATGCGCCCGATTATAGGTATTACACCAGTGATGTCACGCGGATATGGCCTGTAAATGGAACATTTGACACCTCTCAGAAAGCTTTATATGATTTCATAGTAGCGTATCGAGATGCACTTTTTAAATATATAAAACCCGGAGTAACCTCCAATGACGTGCTCGATCAAGCTGCTGCCGATATGAAACAGTATTTGATTGGAAAAACCTTTGCAAAACCAGCCCATTTAAAAGCGGTAGAAAAAGGGGTGAAATTCAGGGGCCATTTTCAGCATCCCGTGGGTATGGCTGTTCATGATGTGGGTATCGTACATCGTGTTCCCTTAAGGGCAGGCATGGTCTTCACGATAGACCCTATGATCTGGATTCCTGAAGAACGTTTGTACATCCGAATTGAAGATGTCGCTTTGGTTACTAAAGATGGTGTGGAAAACTTAAGTGCGTTTGTACCTTCGTCAATAGAAGACATAGAAAAGACAATCAAAGAAGAAGGATTAATTCAATTCCACCCACCCACCGAATTACCCATCAAAAACTAATGACAACATTGCATGTGCTTAATGAAACTTTATAATATGAAAAACTGGCTTTTACTCATTATCCTTGTCTTACCAATATATGCCATTTCGGCATTTCCAATTTCGGACAATTACCCAAAAAATCCCAATATCGATGCCATAAACTATACGTTTCGCATCAATTTATCGGATACGACAGATGAAATTCGTTGCGAGGAAACCATTGAGATTCGATACTTAGCGGCAGGTGTAACAGCATTACGACTCGATTTGATCAAGGCCTCTGAAAAACTGGGAAATAAAGGCATGGTGGTTAGTAAAGTGATTTCCGAGGGCAAAATGTTGAAGTATACCCATGAAAATGATGCATTAGTCATTCAGTTATCGGCTGCGTCCACATTAAATCAAAGAAGTAGTTATACAGTCATTTACAAAGGGGTACCGGCTACAGGCCTTAAGATCGCAAATAATAAATATGGCGACCGGACTTTTTTTAGTGATAATTGGCCCAATAAGGGCAGGAATTGGTTGGCTACCATTGACCATCCATATGACAAGGCCACCTGTGAGTTTATCGTTATCGCACCCGCCCACTATCAAGTCATTTCCAATGGATTGAAGCTCGAAGAAACAAATTTGGCCAATGGTGACCGTCTTACACATTGGAAGCAATCCGTAGCTATTGCCCCTTGGCTTTATGTCTTGGGAGTTGCTAAGTTTGCCGTTCAATATGTAGATGAATTCGATGAAAAATCAATTGAAACTTGGGTGTATCCGCAAGATAGGGACGCCGGATTTTATGATTTTGCAATACCTACAAAAAGCGCTTTGGAATTTTACAGCGATCGTATAGGCCCTTTTTCATATGAAAAGCTAGCTAACATTCAGTCGAACAGTGTCAGCGGCGGCATGGAAGCCGCATCAGCCATTCTCTACAGTGAAAACTCGGTAGTAGGTAATAGAAATGAGCGCTGGCGAAATGTGGTTATACATGAAATCGCCCATCAGTGGTTCGGAAACGCCGTAACAGAGTATGATTGGGACGATGTCTGGTTGAGCGAAGGTTTCGCCACCTATTTCACCTTGCTTTTCATTGAGCACGAATACGGTCGTGATGCCTTTATGGAAGGACTCGCAAAAAGCAAAAAAAGAGTAGATGATTTTTACACCAAAAATCCGGGGTATCGCATTGTCCATGATAATCTTACGGATATGTCAAAAGTAACCAGCTCACAGACCTATCAAAAAGGAAGCTGGATTCTACATATGTTACGTGGCGTTGTTGGCACAGATGTTTTCTGGAAAGGAATTCAATCGTATTATAAAAAATACAAGGATCTAAATGCTACCACTGATGATTTTCGTCGAGAAATGGAGGAAGCTTCTGGTTTGGATCTTGAACATTTTTTTCAACAATGGCTTTATAAACCGGGCACTTTAAAATATACCGGCACATGGCAATTTGATATGAAGAAAAAAGAAGTCACAATAATTCTTGATCAAGTACAGACGGATGGTAGCTTTTTCAAAATGCCATTAGAGGTGGGTGTATACGGACCGGAAAAAAAACAACAGCTCACCAAAAAGTTGCAGATCAATGAAAAATCGAATGTATTTACATTTTCATTGGGTTTCGTACCTGAAAAAATCATGCTTGACCCCAATTCCTGGGTGTTAATGGAAGCAGACTTTAAGGAGAAATAAAATTATTTTTTTGTGAATCCCGCGTGGAGCATCACTCCGGAAGTATATAGTATAACTACGATAACAACCCATCGAAGTACATCTAATGGTAATGACTTTACTATAAAAGCGGCAATAGCCACAGCTACAATACCGGGAATTGCCATGGCAACAGCAGCTTTTCTGTTATAGGCCTTTTCCCGAATAAAACGTACCGAAGCCGGAGGCATTAAAAAAGCACAGGAACCCATCATGATCGGAAAAGCTACTTGAGGCGACATGCCCAATGCAAAGACCAAAGCCATACAGGGAGCGTATAAACCGATACCAGCCGTCATCAAAGCACCTAAACCAAAGTTAGCAATTACGGCAATGGCCAATTTTCCATTTTGGAGTCCGATGGCGTCCCCTCCCCCTTGTATCCATTCCATGTTCGTGGCCAACATGAAAAAAGCCGTGACCAATAAGGCGAAGCCCATGACCAGTCGAATCTTTTTTTCTGACATTTTGGCGACCACACCAGCCCCCAATACTGCACCTAGAGCAGCAGATATAAACATCAATACCAACGTCACGGGTTCTACTTCGATAATGGTAATAAAGATCAATGCCTGTAATAATACAGGAAGTGTATTAGCTACATTCATTGTTCCCGGAATATGTTTGTCCTTTGTTTGTTTTGTGAACTTTAGTAGGGCCGTTTGTGGAGCAAAAGCCCCGATGCCAAGGACATCAAAAAAATTGACCACGAAGCCGATAATAGAAGTTTTTAACCAACTGCTGTTTTCCAGTGAATTTCTATGAACAAGAAAGTCCTTTGTTAAAACAGCGGCAAACCAGATGGCAAGACCAGCCAATGAAATCCAAATTACTGTTATCATATCTGTAATAATTAGGATGGTAAGTTCGGGAAAAATTAATTCCCAATACCCCACCGAGACAAGCAAACCTTAAAAAGGTATTATCTTTATCTATGTACCCTTTATCGGAAGTAATTTTGATATAGCCATTTAAATTATGAATACGGCAAAAAAAAGATTTTCAAATTCGCGTAATAATGTATATTTATACAAGCTATAAAAAGATATAATTAAAACATGCGAATAGGTATAATAATTGGTAGAATTGGCGGTGTAGATGGTGTCGCTCTTGAAACAGAGAAATGGATAGACGTCTTAAAACGACTAGGACATGAAGTCTTTGTCATTTCCGGTGAATTCGAATTCTGGAAAATGGATCAACAGTATCATTATAAATTCCCCCTACTTTCATTTTTCTCACCTGAAGTAAAATGGGAACAAAGGAAGGCTTTTTACCAACCGGATAAAGATCCTGGTCCTATCCTCGATCATATTGAAGATGTCTCTAATATAATAGAAAAGAAATTAAGTCGCTGGGTACGTTCCAATAAAATTGAAGCACTTCTTTCTGAGAATGCCTCAGCACTCCCCAGTCATTTGGCAATGGGAGTAGCCATTAAAAAACTGGTCGAGAACACAGGTTTGCCCATGGTAACGCATGACCACGATTTTCATTGGGAACGAGGGAGCCGTTACATTTCTGAACATGACGAAGTGAATGCCCTAATCAATGACACCTTCCCCCTACTGCTGCCCGATGTTCGGCATGCTGTGATCAACACCTTTGGGGTAGAAACGTTTGCTAATAAATTCAATCTAGATGCCACTTTGGTTCCAAATGTCATGGATTTTGATCGTGACTACGCGATTCCGAATAAAGAGAATGCCTACTTTCTTAAAAACCTTGGTGTGGCAGAAGATGAGATCGCTTTGCTACAAGTAACGCGCATCGTGCGAAGAAAAGGGATTGAAACAGCAGTTTCATTAATTGAAAAATTGAACGATAAAAAAGTAAAGCTGATCATTACAGGAAATTATAATGATGATCAGAATCGGGAGTATTATAACGAGATCGTAGATCAAATTCATGATCTTAACCTGACCAGCCAGGTAATCTTCGCATCACAAATGGTGCGTGACCATAAAGACCTATCTGATGTGTACGCACATGGCAGAGCCTGTACCTATTTCAGCACCTATGAAGGTTTTGGAAACGCTTTTGTAGAAGCAGTACTTGCCAAAAAACCAATCTTTGTAAACAATTATAAACCAGTATTTATGCAGGATATTGGCAATAAGGGTTTTGAAACAATCATGTTGGAAGACAGTCAGTTATCTGATGATAAGGTCAAAAACATGAGCGATGTCATTTATAATTTGGAGCGTTGTATAGAAATTGGAGAATATAATTATAACCTGGGTAAAAAGTATTTTTCATTTGATGTACTCGAAGAGAAATTAAGCGAATTGTTTCGTTTTTAAATTTTAAAATCTGGGTCTAAAAACAACACTATTGGCCAAAATTGACACTATTTTACAAGAATTAAGAAAACAAGAGATCAATACATGGTTTGACCTCGGATTGTTTATTGATCGATTTAAGGAAAAGCATTCAAAAGCTGCTTTTAAAGAAGACCTTGACATCTTTGGTGGCCATCTTGAAAGCGGGGGAATTGCCTTCATGACGTTTTACTTTGCCATCGACGGTATTACGGTTGAAACTGAAAAGTATGCCAAAACTTTCAAAAGAATTTACCCGAACATTCCTATTCATTATATAGCTGGAGAGATCAAGCCCGAGGCAGATGAACTGATTCATAAGGACGCCTTTAAAAAAGAAATCAAAGAAATGGATGGTTTTGATAACTGGCCATTATACGATGATTTCTTCAAAATTAAAATGGAAAGAGGTAGCACCGAGTATAATGCACTTATTTTAAAATTCTGGGACGAGGTATTGGTACTGGTGGAAAAATTGGGCAGTTACATTGAAGAGAACAACATTACGTTACTTTATCTCATTAATGTTTGTTCAAATCCGGGTAACGTTTCTTTGGCATTGGCGGCTGTTTTAATATCTGAATACTTAGGCATTCCTGTGATCAATAACAATCATGATTTTTATTGGGAAGGAGGCAATAGGAAAGTTGTTAGAAAAAGAAAAGGCCTAAAAAAAGGCCCTAGGGATTTCTTCTTTCATAATGCGCATGTAGGTGAGTTCTTTTCAGTGATCGATATGGTCTATCCCTGGGAAAGCCGTTCCTGGTTGAATGTGAATATTAACAAATTGCAACACACCCATCTGGTCAACATAAAGGGCCACAATCCTGCAAATTCCGCCATGATAGGAACTGCGGTTGATACGAAACCGCACAAAATAAGCCGAAGAGAAATCATCAAGGCATTTATGCAAATGGCCTCTATTTTTGCCAATAAAAAAGATACCATAACGGTTCATACGATCGCAAATCATATTGAAAGCAAACGCTCTTTAAAGCCAATATTACTAGGTTATAAAACCATTAAGAACTTTGATTTTGTAAATAACAACATCGTCTTTTTACAACCCACCAGAGTCATAAGCAGAAAGTCGATCGAACTTAATTTTCTATTGGTTAAACAGTTATTTGCTAATAAGGACTTCGCTAAGAAATTTCAGAACAATCCTGGACTCACCCTCTCCTTATTGGTCTCCGGTCCTATTCCTCATGGCCAACAAAATTATTACCAACATCTTTTGGAAGATTTTAAAGATTTTCTTGATGACATTGACAGTGAATTCAGATCTAAAGTGCTCTTAGGGTTTTTCTTTAGTGAATTTGATAAGCACGAGTTTAAAAAGAAGTACAAGAAACCACTAGACATTGAATTATTGTACGAAGTTGCCTCTCTCATCTTGTTACCTAGTCAGACTGAAGGCAGGGGACTTCCCATTATAGAAGCTGCCGCATGCGGTACCCCGATATTCTGTAAACAATATGCACCCAGAGCGGTTTATGAAGAGGTAATTGGGTATCATCTGGATGAGTCGCAGCGATTGAAGGTTCTGGAATTTAAAGGAAATAAAATTCCTAAAAAGCTGATTACAGCGATAAGCGATTATGTTTTTTATCCGCAAAACAGCATGGAAGATCTGGTGCACAATCTAAATGTAATACAACAGCGTTACAGCCTTGATGCCCTGCAAAAGAATATGGAATACCTCCTTAGAAGGCTGCATTCGCAACTAAATGCCATTTCTGATGAAGAGAATACTCGCGTGGTTGCCCTGCTAAAGAAATATAAGGAGATTGTCAATTTCGAAAACGAAGACCTTAATGCGATAATGAACAAACGAACCCGACATTTTTTACCGGGTTATGGTCGCTTAGCCTTTATGATCTATTTAAAATCTCTAATTGACCCGAGTTTCTTTAGGGTTGAAGAACAATTTGTTAGGGGAAGGGTCATGAAATATGCGAGGATGATGGAAAACGATTTACCGGACCTTATCAATACCGATCTGTCAAAGATACATGACTATTACAATGCTGTCGATGATATTTTTGGTTGCGTAGAAGGCGAAAGCCCCTTGAGACATGACCATGCCTTAGCATATAGGCATCGAAATAAAAAATTATATAGCTATCAGGAATATACGCACCAAGAACTTACTGGATTGGTGAATATGATCTACAACGATATTTTTAAACCTAAGAAACGGACAGATCAAACTTTAGCTCCCCAGTTTTTTTCAGATTGGGAACTGGCCTTGTTTCAGCTCACCAACAGTAAGTTTTTGGGAATCGACAATCGTAAAATACTTACCGAGAAGCTAAAAGTCTCTGTCCCAAAAGGGTATTTCCCGGGAAGGTATATTAAGCATGAACTGGAATACTTTGTGCTGCAACCTATACGGGCCCAATTGAAGCTTTCTTTGGAAGAGGAACTTACGCTTGAAATATTGAAAACCAGAGGCCATAAACTTCAAAAAGTATACATCTTCATTCATGAGCCAAGAATAACAAAATGGTTCTCGGGTGCTAATATCAAGGAATACCTTGAACGGCAAACTGAACCGGAACTGGGGTTACTTTATAAGACGGGAGTCATTGAAATAATAGAATCCGAACAATGGTGCGAAGGTGTTCATGTTCCTCAAATGGGAGCCAAGGCCATTAAGATACTGAGGAAGATAAAAGAATCAGACGGCTTTTTAATTACAAATGGAGAACATGCCTCTATGATGACCGATATAATTGAGATCGATCATTTTCACATCGGAAAGGCCAGACATAAAATGACCGCTAAAATTATGGGCATACCTAAGGACAGCGGTTTTATTCAATTCGTTCCTGCGGGTGTAAGAACAACTTTAGCCTACCCTACTCCTATTCAGACTTCCAAGGACTTTGACAATGCCCTTAAAAGCGAACTTTATAGTAACCTTAAAGAGCAACTCGGAGAAAAAAAATTACTAGATATCATCTCTAAAGATGCCGCTGAAAACGGGACTCCTATCAATATGCTCCTTTTAAAATTGGAACAAGATATGGCAGGGTCTAAAACGGATGAACGTGTAAAATCTTCCTTCGCGGGAGGAGTTTACGACGATGGGATGCCCTGGAGTGGTGTTTTAGCGGAAATCGACACAAAAAAGCATGCCTGGAAATTCGCAGCGCATTTAGCAAATAAAAACCCAAAGAATGTTCCCGGACTTATTAAAGAATATCAAAAGAAAAGTAAGAACAAGAACAAAATAGAATTGGCCTGGAATGGAGGTTATATCCTGAACCCAGAATTAGTAGGTAAGTTAGGATTGCCCGAAACCTATATTGGCTCACCCTTGGGCTTGCTGATTATGGATAACCAAGTGTTTTGTCCGCCGTTGTTCAATAAACCTGCATTTATTATTTATAAAGACGGCACCATAGATATTCGAAAAGTTAATTCCAGTGCTGGATTTATAATAAAAGGACAGAAAGATGACATGGTCTTCAATCCCGACAACTATAACAACCATAGCTTTTCTCAAGCTTGTTTTTATGATTTATCCTATTCCCATGAAGAAATAAAAGGGGATGGTAATTATATCATTAGAATCGCAGGAAATACGGTAAAACAAATAATCCCTACAAAATCGAATGAGAATGTTTCTATGATTCCGGTGGGTATTACCCTATCCGTTCCTGCAACATTATTTTCAGATGCCTTATTCGGAGAAGGAAAAGCTTTGGAAATCGAACTTTTAGAGAATGAAAAAGACCCATATCGATGGAAGGATATCTCTTATGCCATCGAGGCTGGGCCCATGTTAATAGACAATGATACACTTGCCGTGAATATGGAAGCAGAAGGATGGACAACTTCTAACTCCATTAAAACCCAGGCAGCAAGATTGGATTTTACGGACATGCGTGGACCTAAGATTGCCGTTGGCATTACTAAAACTGGAAAACTCATGGTGCTTATGGTGAATGGTAGAATTAGAGAATCCGTGGGTGCCACCCATTTCGATATGGCCGACATCCTATTAAAGTACGGCATGCATAAGGCTATGGGCTTCGATCCGGGTGGCAGTAGTACGCTTGTTGTAGACGGTAAAATCATGAATATCTCACCCTATAACAAGAATTACGAAGAAGATATCTATTCTCTCCCTCCCGAACCGCGCTTTGTTGCTAATGCAGTTATTGGATGGATTGAAAATGAGGTATCAAAATAGACTATAAGTATTGTAGACAAAACAGGCTTTATAGCTGAAGGAAAAGCCCACCAGGAAGACTAATAACGGTAGTTTATCAAGGCTATTTCCCCATTGCTTAATCAAAAAGCATGAAATATAACTAAGGCATAAAGATAAAAACGTACAAATCGCAACAATCCAAATAATAAATAATATTTGAATTTATAGTGTATCAATCCCGCGGCAATACTTGTCATTGCAAATGGTATTGGTAATAAAGCACCAACAACAATCAAGAATCCTCCCCATTTGCGAATCATCTTTACGTGTTTATTCATTTTTATCGTGAAATACGTATACACCGAAGGTATTCTTGAAATGGTCTTGCCAATAAAAAAAGAAACTATGCCTCCACAATAGGATAATAAAGCAAGTATCGATAAATAGAATATTGGCGATTCCGTTTTGTCGGCCCAAGCGATGAATATTTCCGGAGGCACTAATCCTAATACCGATTCTGAGGCAAAGAACACAGCTAAAATCGTTAACGGATTATAGGTCGTTGTAATCGATGTAAATAGATCTCCAAAATCTATAACAAATTCATGAACACCCCATAATGCAAGAATTACCAAGACCGTTGGCAAAATGATCTTACCCACACTAGACTTAACAAAAGAATAAAAACCCGTATAGGAATAATACTGATGCAGCAACCTTAATTTCGATTTTTTAACGCTTTGTTTAGGGCGGGGGCTCATAGCAATTTTAAACCTCTTTAAATCGAGGAAGTGCAAACATAACCTATATTCCTCAGTTTCTATTCAAACTTTGATTTTCGTAACAATTTATTATGATAGTTGATTGTATTGTTTTAGAGGGACTTATGCGCCGTAAGCGGTTAAATAGCATTGCGAAGTAAATTATTCAGGAAATCTTTGTTATTATGACAAAAACCCCATCCAGTAATTTTCATTTGAATCTTAGGAAGTGAAATAAATAGTCCAGAACTCATAAATCAAGAATTCGAGCTTTAGTTAGTTTATGTTTTTTCAAATACCAACCTAAAATGATCCATGATCTCTTGTTCAAAACAGATCTTGTTCGGACTTATTTTAAACACTGCGACTTGATGCCGAAATTCTTTATCGGTAATCAATTTAGGAAGCAGGGAAATATATAACCAATACTTTTTGAGACTAAACTTCCTGAACTTTTTTCTCCATTGGGCAATGGTTTCAATATAGTCTAATCTGCCGCTGCTTTGCGATATTAGTTTAAAGTGAGGTTCGGCATTACGAATAACCATTTCTGGTCCGTACGGGAGCCATGAGCCAGGAAATTCTTTGATCATCAAAGCCATGACATGTGCTGCCGATCCTTTTTCGGCATTGACATCTATATCCTCGAAGTCGATCATGTTCTTACCAAAGGTCATGGTTTGCATGTAAAACCTACCGCCTTTGGGCAATAATTTGTAAAGGGTTTGAAAAAAGTCGCTGTATACCTGCTCTTGTTTGCCGGCTTTCCATTCTTCTACGGAGCAGAAATGCTCCAATCCACCAATGCATGTGATGGCATCAAAAACGCCAAAATCTTCTGGTTTTATCGTACGACAATCCCTCACAATGACTTCCATGCCATTTTTTTGACATGCTTCGGCTTGTCCTTCAGACAGAGTTAATCCTAAACCTGAGGCGCCTCTTTCTTTAATAAAATAATTAATGAATGGCCCCCAACCACATGCCATATCCAGTACTCTACTTCCTTCCTCAATATTGAGGCTATCAGCTATGAATTTGTGCTTCTGTTTCTGGGCTTCTTCTAAGGACATCGAAAAAGCACCATCATATTTGGCACCACTGTAATCAGCTGTTTCACCTATACTTAAGCGGAATATTTCGTCAATGGTAGTATATGTAAAGTCTAGATCTTTTTTTTCAGCCATGTATCAATGTATTAATGTCATTTAGAGACAAGTTTGCTTATTGAAGAAAAGAAACCACCTGCGAAGGTGATTTCTCTTAGTTATAAAATATAGCTTATTAAGCTAAACTTACTTTAACGGCGCTTAGACCTTTTTCGCCTTTTTCGACCTCGAATGTGACTTTGTCATCTTCCCTGATCTCATCGATAAGATTCGTGGAGTGCACAAAAATCTCTTCGTCAGAATCATTGAGTTTTATAAAACCAAATCCTTTGGCGTTATTGAAAAATTTTACGGTACCTTCTTTCATTTTATTTGTTTTACTAGGGTTAATTAATTTATTTATGAATTGTTTTATCATCATTATTGATTTTTTGAATTAAACTATTAGCAAAGTGCCTTATGCCCTATTAATGCTTGTTTTCTGCCTAATATGTACAGCATCTTGGTATGATCGATAATGGCCGTTGCGAAACTTTTCTTAACATGGTAGGGCATGCCAAATTCTTGGGCCGTTTCCGATACGATCTTGGTTAGTTTTTTATAATGGACGTGACAGACGTCTGGCAGGATATGATGTTCTACCTGATAATTCAAACCACCTAGGAACCAAAACAGAAGCTTGCTTTTCGGCGCAAAATTCGTTGTAGTAGCAAATTGATGTCCAAACCAATCGTTTTTCATTTGTCCTGCGCCATTAGGGAGCGGAAACTCATTGTCAGGCATGATATGTGCCACTTGAAAAACAACACTCACTAAAAGTCCGGTAACAAAGTGCATGCTTAAAAATGCGAGTAATATCAACCACCATGAAAAAGGCAGCATGATCATCGGTAATACAAGGGCATACGAATAATACAATAGTTTCCATGCGGTCATGGTTACTAGCGTATTACGGTATTCATACTTTTTGCTCAAGAATCCCATTTCCCTATAACGTTTCAGCCTGACAAAATCTTTCGTTGTTATCCATGAAATGGTCGATATACCATAAAAAAACCATATGTAGATATGCTGGAATTGGTGTAACCAATAATGTTTGGCATGAGGTGAGAACCGCAGAAAAAATGGTGCATTAAGGTCATCGTCAACATGATCAATATTGGTATAGGTATGATGCAAGATATTATGCTGTATTCTCCAAACCGTAGCATTTGCACCAATAAGATTGAATGTATAGCCCAAAAGTGTATTGATCTTCTTGTTTTTTGAATACGATCCGTGAATGGCGTCATGCATAACACCCATGCCAATTCCTGCCATTCCTAAACCACTTATTACATAAAGTATAAATAGCAACCATGGCGTACTGACCATACCTGTGGAAAGCACTATTAAAGGAACGAAGAACAAGCTCAGCATAATAATCGTCTTGACCACCATAGTGCTGTTTCCGTTTCTACTCTCCTTATTGTTCTTGAAATATGTATTGACCCTTTTTCTTAGGGTTTTTGAGAAATCACTGTTCAGGGCTCTTGAAAACTCTGGATATTCTTTAGTAGTACTCATAGTATGTCATAATTGCGACAACAATGTTAAAAAGGCATGGTTTAATGATTAAAGTGCATGAGCCATTGTCGAGAAGCACGATGAACTATTAAGTAAACTAACTATGGTAAAAATCTGAAAGAGAATGACTCTTAGAACTAATCTAGCGCGTTTAAACAAACTAAGGTTTAATAAACCATGTGCTTTTTGAAGTATTAAAGAAAGCAAAGGATTAATTAAGATTGAAAGAAATTAAAAAAAGAAAAGCCGTCTAAATCACTCTATTGGTAAAGATAGGTTAAAATAACGGTCATTGTTATAATTATGAGTTAAATGAACGAACACTTATTATATAAAGGAAATTGTGAATATTATATCACAATTTCGTAAAAAAAGACTTTATTCACAAGGGTTTCTATTGTTTTAGGGGAGTTCATGAATTCAGTTTGTCTTCTATTCTAAGTCGTGATTTCGCAGGGTATATAGTTTTGAAAAATTCAAATACTCAATTCGCCTATTTTTGTAGGTTTATATTTAATCCAGCCTCAGGCTCTTTCTTGTTTAGCAAAATTTTCATAAATTGATCTACCGGTTCAATAATAGCCCTTATTGGTTATGAAAAAATATATCCTCCTACTTTTAGTGTGTCCAATTGTTCTTTATGCTCAACAAAATAGATCTTTTGATGGTACGGGCAATAACACTGATCATCCTGAATGGGGATCAGCACAAGCATTTTTTAGGAATTATACAACCAATGGTTTTGCAGATCTTATTAGTGAGCCAGGCGGGCAAGCTCGTGAAAATCCCAGAATTATTAGTAATGCCCTAGGTAGTCAGTCACAATTTATTCAGAATGAATTTGGACTTAGTGATTTTATTTGGGGATGGGGACAATTCATAGACCATGATATCAATTTAAATGATGATAATTTCTCGGAGGCTAATGATATAGCAATACCTGAATGTGATGCCCTGTTTGATCCAGCCTGTTCTGGAGCCGTGAATATTCGGATGTTTAGGTCTCTCTCCGACCCTACCACTGGCACAGACATCACAAATCCTAGAAAGCACATTAACGACATTACTAGTTTTATTGATGGCTCAGGGGTGTATGCCAGTAGCATTTCTAGAGCGAACTGGTTGCGCAGCAATACCGATGGTAAACTAAAAACAGCCTCAAGTAATTTACTTCCTTGGAACACCATAGACGGGGATTTTGACAGCGCCATAGATCCTTCAGCACCATTTATGGTATTGGATGGTTTCCCGCTGCCTGAGAAATATTTTGTAGGTGGTGACATTCGCGTCAATGAACAGCCTGGTCTTATGGCTTTTCATACACTTTGGGTGCGAGAGCATAATAGATTATGCGATGAACTTAAAATAGAAAACCCAACGTGGACCGATGAGCAATTGTACCAGCGTGCTCGTAAAATTGTAGGAGCGCTTATTGAAGCGGTGACCTACCAAGAATTTTTGCCAAGTATCGGCGTTGATCTTGACCCTTATGAGGGTTATGATCCTGCTGTGGAACCTAATATCTTAAACTCATTTTCAGCTGCGGGATATCGCTTTGGACATACGATGGTGAATGGACGATTGATTCGCTATGAAGAAGATGGCAGTGATTGGTCCTTTGGCGCTGTCGATTTGAGAGATGGATTTTTCCAACCCACTATTTTAAAGGATGAAGGTGGTATCGAACCTTTTTTCAGAGGACTTGCCGCTCAAGAACACCAGCGTGTTGATCCTTTGATCATGGATGATATCAGGAATTTTTTATTTGGACCACCAGGCGCAGGAGGATTGGATCTGCTTTCGATCAATATTGCTCGTGCCCGTGAGCGCGGACTACCGGATTACAATACTTTACGAACAGACCTTGGTCTCACGGCGTATACAGACTTCACTGAACTCACCTCAGACACGCAATTAAGCACTACACTGTCTACGGTATATAATGATGATATAAACACAATAGATCCATGGATCGGTTTTATGAGCGAAGATCATATCTCGAATTCAATTATGGGAGAAGGTTTGGACAGGATATTGAAACTACAATTTGGATTCTTACGTGATGGCGATCGCTATTATTATGAAAATGACCCGGCTTTTACCGAGGCTCAAATTTCAGAAATCAGATCCACCAAATTATCAGAGATCATATTGCGAAATACTGGGATTGAGCTGTTACAGGAAAATGTGTTTATAGCCGTTCCTAGAGGCACATTGGCGGTGGAATTATTTCCATTTCCAGAATTCAAAAGCTTGACATTAAATGCCTACCCTAATCCTATACATAAGTATTTCAAATTAGTGATCGATAGCAGAAGAGCCTCCTCAGCGCGTTTAAAGATCTTTAATATACAAGGCCAGCAGATAAGTGAAAGTGCACTAATTATTCAAGAAGGCAAAAATGAATATCCGTTTGAATTGAATGATGAATTGGCCAATGGCTTATACGTCATAACACTAGAATCTGATCAAGGACAGGGTCAGCTAAAAGTGATCAAGAAAAGTGGCAACTAAAAATGGATAGTATATTCATTCCATAATGGTATGACCAGCGCCAAACCTCATTCTTCGGTTCGCACACAGAATACCTAATTCTGCCGTAATGATTTCACATGGGCAAAAATCGACACGCCGTTGATGATGGCTTCTTCCTCGGTATCGAACATCTTTATACCTTTTACGGCATTGACATCGCCCGCTGGAGAAATCGATATGATATTATAATATCGGTAGTCTTTAGTAATCGCTCTTAGGTTAATGATGTTACCGGATCTGCTAAATCCTTTTACATCCATTATTTCGCCGTCTTCGGAAATGGCCTTGATGTTGATCAAGTTGCCCTTATCGTCAATAGCCTTGACCGGATAGTATCGCTCATCGCCTGATTTGATGATTAGTTTTATTGGTAATCGTTTTCCATTTACAAGAGCTTTGACATTCATGATACTAGTGTCGTCGGAATCCTGAATAGCCTTTACATCGTGACGTTTACCATCTTTATCTATTGCCTTTATATCCAAAAGTTTAGCTTCTGGACGAAAGGCCTTGACATGCCAATAAATGTCAGGTGTTGTTTGGGTTTCAGGTTTTTGGAGATTCTCACGACCGCTGTCTAATACTTGAGCGCTTCCATAGGAAAGCCCTAGAAAAAAAAAGATCAGAAGATTAATATAATTTGAAGGTTTTAGTGGTTGTTTGAATGCTTTCATTTCTTTGGATTTTAAGATTTAAAAGTATGAATGAATCCTACGATTAAATATGATAAAAATCATACTATAAAGTTGTCAATCTACAGACATTTTAATCGCGTCTTTCTGATTTGATAAACATGTATTAGTGAACATCGTAATTGGGTCTGACAGCAACTACCTCATACTTCAGTTTATCAATATGCAGTTTGTTGTTTTACTCCAAATAGATGTTCTCGATTTCTAGAGCAAAAGATTCTTTTACTTTATTGCCTATTAAAATGGCAATTTCTTCCATGACCTCACCTGAATAATTAACCTTGTCTAATTTATAACCTCGAAAACTTGGATAAAACGTGCTCAATGGTATTTTAATAGTTTCCCAGTCTCCGGATGTTTTAAAAGAGGCGATATAGGAATAGCGTTGAGATGATTTTTCTTTGATCCTAAATTGATAGGATTTGCCGTCACCTTTCAACTTTAAGATTATATGTTCAAATTTTGAAACATCCTTTTTGTCAAAAGCATATCTAACAGATGAAAACCCGCCATTGTTATCAGTAGTGACATAACCTTTAAAAAGGGCATTTCCGACATCGTTAATTATGAGGACACCCTGAGAAAGGCCTCCCATTACCCCATCATTTATAACATACCAATTAGAGGTGCTCTTGGCGTTCTTGAAATTGAAAATATTTGATGGACTATCTTGGCACATAATACTGAGAATAAAAAGAAAGGCTATGTGTTTCATAAAATAGTTTAATTATATTAACAAAACCTTAAACAAAAATAACTAATACTCAATTAGTCCTCAAACATTTAACTGTAATTTAGCTTTAGGTAATGATATTAAGAAACTGATTATGAAAGCTCTATATTACACTATTTTCTTCGCTTTATTCCTCAGTACCACTTCAGCACAAACGGTTGTTAATGACCAAGACTTGGTGCCTATGCGCGATACCTACCAAAGGCCTATAATCTAGGGTCCGTTTATTAGAAGATAGGAACAAAAACGCCATTACCGGTATTCTATATGGTAAGCAAAGTTAAATTATGAATTAATAATAAACTCGTTGATTAAATAACTTATGAATCATATGTGATTCATACTCACTGAAGTTTCATGTATTCCATCCTAGTTGCTAGTGAATCCCTTTACCACGTCTAAAAAACGGTTAACACGGTCATAATTCAATGCATTTTCCCAATAGCCTTCTTCCTTGAAATAAGAACCAACGATTATCGCATCACACAATGGTAAATAATCAGTGACATTATCTTTTGTAATTCCCGACCCCAAGATTACTGGAATACCCAGTGCATCTTTTAAGGTCTTTAATTCATCTATTGAAGGTGCCTTACCGGTATAACTTCCCGTAACGATCACTCCATCGCTCAAAAAGAATTGAGCTGCTTTTGCTGTTTCAAGCAAACTGATATCCTGGGTGATGGCATGCGAACTATGCTTCTTCTTTATATCGGTGAATACGGCGATGTGGTCGGCAGCAATTTGTTTTCTATAACGCAATAGTGGACCGGCCTGAGCCTCCATAAGGCCTTCATCGGCCATATGACCATAAACAAATCCTTCAGCACGAATGAAATCAGCATTGGCAGTTTTAGCTGCTGCTAAAGCCTCCGTATTGGCGCCTGCTAGAATTTGAATGCCTACGATCAAGTTCGTTTGCTGTTTTATTTGGTAGGCAATTAAACTCATGATCGAACTGACTTCATGTCCTACAGCTCCTTTTAAATAAGGCCTGTCATGCATGTTTTCGATCATTACAGCATCAATACTCGTTTTTTTATAAACCTCTGCTTCTTTAAGAGCTTGGTCAATAATTTGAGATGTTTCCAATGTATGGCCCGGGCTGCCAGGTAGGGCATTGACATGAATCATTCCAATCACTGGCTTTGTCGTTTTTAAAATTGTATTGAATTTTTCCATTAGAATATGGTCTATCAACTAAAATTACTTAAATTTAAGAGAGTATAAACGTAATTCCATAAAAGATGTCAAAGGTTCCTAAAATCACCGTCATCGGTGCTTCTAATATTGATTTAATAGGATTCTCTAAGGACCCACTGATTTATAAGGATGCTAATATTGGAAGACTGGAAACCATACTTGGAGGTGTGGGCAGGAATATTTCTGAAAATTTAAAGCATCTAGGTTTTGATGTTGAATTCTTGAGTGTTTTTGCCGATGATGAATTTTCAAAGACCATCAAGGATTCTTGTACCGATCTAGGTATTTCAATTAAACATAGCTTAACGCTTGAGGATGCCAAAACCTCTATCTATTTAGCTATTATGGACCGCTTCAACGACCTAGCCTTAGGCCTAACAGCAATGGATATATATGATGACGTTCCAGACACATTGATTCTTGAAAACCTAGAGGTCATCGCACAAAATGAGTATTGCGTACTTGAAACTAATTTACCGAGTTCGATCCTAGAACTCGTCACAGAAAAATTACCGCACCTTAAATTTGTACTAGAAGGCGTTTCTGCAAAGAAAGCTTTGAAGGCGAAATCCATTCTTGATAAACTGTACATATTGAAATGTAATAACCTAGAGGCCGAATTACTCAGTGATATCAAGGTAGAATATGAAGAGGATTATGAAAAAATCATCGAACATTTCTTGAACTTAGGCGTCAAGAAAGTCTTTATCACTTTAGGTAAGGACGGCGTTGCTTATGGTGATGAAAATGAGATATTCATCTCAAAAAACAAAATCATCGAACCTATTAATACCAATGGCGCCGGTGATGCTTTTACGGCTGGTTTATTATATGGTGAATTAAAAGGCATGGACTTATTCGAGATGGTGAGCATAGGCGCCGCTTGTGCCCGAATCACTATTCAACATCAAAATGCGGTACATCCTGATATTTGTGAACAAATGGTATTGGATGAGATGGATTGATTTTAATACAGTACGCCCAATTTAATTTACATGAGTCATTTCATTCAATGTATATAGAGTTTGGAAAGGCATCTAAATCGATTGAAAAGATCCCTCGGAATTCAGAGAAAAAATGAACAAATTTTATTTTTATATAGTATCAATATTTTTTTAACTTGTAGTTTCTAAAACTCTTTCTATGCAAATAAAAGAATCTCCAGATGTGTATGATGTAATCATCGTAGGCTCTGGCGCTGGTGGTGGTATGGCCGCAAAACAACTCGCGGATGCCGGTTTTAATGTGGCGATTGTTGAAGCTGGTCCTTTTTTCGATCCTAAGGACGCTAAAACCATGACCCAATTAAAATGGCCTTATGAATCTCCGAGACGCGGCGCTGGTACTGATCGTCCTTTTGGGGAATTTGACATGGCCTATGGAGGTTGGCAGATTGAAGGAGAGCCTTACACCCATGAAGAAGGCACTAAGTTCAATTGGTTTCGATCGCACATGTTGGGTGGGCGCACCAATCATTGGGGTCGGATCTCATTACGTTTCGGACCCAAGGATTTTAAAGGAAAAACTCGAGATGGCCATGGCGAAGATTGGCCTATAGGATATGATGATGTGAAGCCCTATTACGATAAAGTGGATAAGCTTATAGGTGTTTTTGGAACCAATGAAGGATTGCCCAATGACCCAGATGGTTTCTTCCTGCCACCTCCAAAGCCTCGTTTACACGAACTTTTTTATATAGAAGGGGCTAAAAAAACGGGGGTCCCAGTTATTCCAGGACGTTTATCAATGCTCACAAAAAGAATTAATGAGGAACGCGGTGTTTGCTTTTATTGCGGGCAATGTGCCAGAGCATGTTCGGTATATGCGGATTTCTCATCGGGTAGCTGTCTAATTTTCCCAGCTCAAAAAAGTGGTGGTAAAATACGTATCTATGTGAATTCCGTAGTTCGTGAAGTCACTACCAATGAAGAAGGTAAAGCCACTGGCGTATCTTATATTAGTAAGGAAGATCGTAAAGAATACAAACTGAAAGCAAGAGTTGTAGTTCTTGCAGCTTCTGCCTGTAGTTCGGCGCGTATATTATTAAATAGTAAAAGTGAACAACACCCGAATGGATTAGGAAATAGTAGTGATGTCGTTGGTAAATATCTTCATGACTCTACAGGAGCTAGTCGCGCTGGATTTATCCCCGGACTCATGAATAGGAAAACGTCATATAATGAAGACGGAGTTGGTGGCATGCATGTCTATTCCCCATGGTGGGGTGATAACTCCAAACTGGATTTCCCTCGAGGATATCATATAGAAGTATGGGGAGGCATGGGAATGCCTAATTACGGGTTTGGTTTTAATCATAATGAATTCAATAAATTCTTTGGTCTCAAAGTTGGTGGTTATGGCGATGCTTTGCGTGATGATGTGAAGAAATACTATGGTTCTGTAGTCGGCTTTGGCGGACGTGGTGAAGGCATAGCACGAAAAGATAATTATTGCGAAATTGACCCGACAACAGTTGATCAATTCGGCGTCCCTGTACTCAAGTTCAATTACAATTGGTCTGACCTAGAGGTTAAACAAGCTAAACATATGCAAGATACCTTTGAAGAGATCCTTCATAATATGGGTGGAGAGCCATTAGGTGATAAGCCCGGAAAAGATCGCGATTATGGTCTAGAAACCCCTGGTAACATTATTCATGAAGTAGGAACCACGCGTATGGGTGATGATCCTAAAACATCGGTTACGAATAAATGGAATCAACTGCATGATGTTGACAATGTGTTTATTGTAGATGCCGGACCTTTTGTATCCCAAGCCGATAAGAACTGTACATGGACCATTCTTGCGCTCTCGTGGAGAGCTTCTGATTATATTATCGAACAACTAAAAAAACAAAATATCTAGAGTCATGCTGAAACAAGCATAAAATATAAAAGTATGGATAGAAGAAAAAGTATACAAACAATGATTCTTGGAGCTGGCGCCATTGGATTAGGACTCCAAAGTTGCACTACGGAAGAGGAAGCCGCTTTATTAGACCAAGAAATTGCCGTTGCTGAAAAATATTTTGGACGTACACCAGAAGAACTAGAGCGTATTGAAGAAATTAATGCGGAGCAATTATTCAATCCTCACGAATTAGAAACCATCGCGGTACTGAGTGCCGTCATTCTGCCACCTAAAGAACCTTATGGAGGTCCAATAGAGGCTGGTGTTCCTGATTTTATTGAGTTTATTGGCAAGGATATGCCTAAGCTCCAAAACACCTTGTTAGGAGGTCTTATGTGGTTAGATCATCAAGCGAACTCTGCATTCGGAACGGACTTTAAATCAACCCCATTAGAGCAGCAAAAAGAGATTCTAGATCCTATCGCATACCACGACACGGAAACACCAATGAAAGAGCAAGCTTTAGGGATCCAATTTTTTGCCCTGATGCGAAATCTTACCTTAACAGGATATTATACTTCTGAATTAGGTATCAAGGATCTTGGGTATAAAGGTAACCAACCTAACGTTTGGGATGGTGTACCACAAGACGTATTGGATCAGCATGGTGTTGCCTATGACCCGGAGTGGATTGCAAAATGTATTGATCAAAGTACACGAGCAGATATTGCTACATGGGATGATGATGGAAATTTGTTGACTTGATTTTACTTTAGAAACCTTTCAGATCGTAATTTTTCGTTTTCTAGCCGTAATATCCCAGTTTTCTACTTTTTTGCCATTCTCTATGACCGAAACTTCATCGTGTAAGTTGATTGTCGGGCAAATATGATATGGAACACCATAAAACACATCTCCTACTTTAATGTGCTCCCAATCCTTTACTTTAAGGACACCATGTTCTTCGCTCTGTGAAAGCAGTTCATAGTCTTTCAAGTTCAATAATTTAATCCGTTTGTCAATCGGATTTTCTGAGCCTACGGATTTATGACCGAGATCTATGGTCACAATACCTTCGGTTGGTTTAGAAATTACTCGGGTAACCAATAGAGTAGCATATTTGAACTCTTGTTCTGTCAACTTTTCGGAATAACCCCAATCCCAAAACACACAAGTACCAGGACTGCAAATTCGATTAGGGTTCGATAAATGCGAGGTGAACGCAGGTGTCCCCCCACATATCATTTGTAATTTAGGATTGTCTTGTCTAAGGGTATCAAAAAGCAAAGAAACAGGTTTGATTTCGTTTTCAACATGCTCCTTTCTTAGTTGAAAATCTTTCTCCCTAAAATGCCCATCGTAAACGTGTAATCCTAAAAATTCTATGGAAGAATACTGCGGTAGTTTTTCCAAGAGATGGTCCAAACCCGTACCAAATTTAATTCCCGAGCGGTTCATTCCGCTATTGATATCAATATAAACCCCAATATGAATATTCGCTTGGAGTCCCATTTTCTCAAGTTTTTCAACAGAATCAATAGTATCGATAATCGTGGTGAATTTAGTCTTTGGAAATTCCTTGATAAGCCTTGCTAATCGCTTTATTTTGGGTCCAACTAATTGATGTGCTATTAATACTGATTCAGCACCTACACTCGCAGCCATCTCGGCTTCGGCAATAGTGGAAGACTTGAAATCAGTAATGCCGATTGAAATCATACGTTCAATGACTTTAGGCATTTTGTTGGTCTTGATATGAGGGATCAATCTTGATATGTTCATATCAACCATTCTCAACATGGTATGCAGATTGTGCATTAATCGATCTTCATAAAGAACAATTGATGGTGAATCAATGTCTTCTATATTTTCTATGTGATACCAATCTTTCAAATAGCTCTAGTTAAACTAATTAAAGGCTATTAATTAAACCATCGATCTTAGTATTCAATCGTTCAATGGCATTACTGTATCTCTCATCCCATTCGTTGAGTCTATCAGAGGATGTTAAGGCTATTTCATATTCCAATCCCGGTAGGATCCATGAGGCATATCCACTAAAAGGGTCGGAAGCCGCATATAACGACTTATACCAGGACCCAAAATACATGCCTTTTTCTTCGAGAAAACTCTTCTCAAGATCCAATAGCTGTTTGTTCAACGCTTTGATCTTATTCGAAGACGCTCCGCCATTGGCAAGAAGAAGATCCATTTTTGTTTTTAGTTGTGAAGATTTTCCTTTTAGGGTCTCAATAGAATTCTTTGCTTTTTCAAATCCTTGGAAGGTTTCATCATATTTGGCTATTTTCTTTTCAGCATTTTTGAAATGGATGGCCAAGTCCTTGGCATAACGTTCAACATCGTAAGGTATGATTTCGGCATTTGCCAAACGAAGACTCATCAACCCAACCCATTTCTCTATCGTTGGTCCCATCTTGAATTCAGGATCCACGAATTTTGAATAGTAATGAAAATCATCATAATTTGAATGATACACCGTCGGTCCTCCAGCCCCACCACTTAACGACGGAACCCCTGCGTGCATGTAAAAGGCAATATGGTCTGATCCACCACCTAAATTCCCAATAGCAGGCTCTTCCCTATCTCCAGCCCATTGCGCATAGAGCGTTTTATCCGTATACGGGTAATCTACTTTTTTAGCGGCTTCAATGATTAGCTTCTTTAAAGTTGGCGCCGCAGATGCCCCAAAATTCTTTCCAGAAACTCCACCATCAAAATTCAGATAAGCCACAGCTTTTGAACCCAGTTCCTCTCGCATTTGCTCTACCCATTCTGATGACCCTAAAACACCATGCTCTTCTGCATCCCAATGCCCTATAAGAATCGATCTTTTAGGTCCTTTTCCGTTTTTGGCCAGTTTCCCCAAGGTTTCACTTAAACTAAGAAGCATGGCCGTACCGCTATTTGGATCGGTTGCCCCAAAACCCCAGGCGTCATAATGACAACCCAAGACTATCCACTCATCAGGATATTCACTCCCTTTTATGGTTCCTATCACGTTATTGACACGCACAAAATCTCTTTTCTGGTCTACCATCAATCGCAACGTGAGTTCTTTTCCGCCCGTTAATCGATACGTAAAAGGCAATCCTCCCTGCCATGCAACTGGCACAGGAGCACCTTTCATTTTTCCGAGTATTTCTTTTGCTGAGCCATACGATATAGGTGTTACTGGAATAGTGTGAAGTTGTGAATCCTTAGGATCCATGCGTTTGATTTTCTTCTTTCCATCCAAAGGAAGTGCTGGTTCAAAAGGCGTGAGTGGATCTCCAGTAAAATCCGTTGTCAATACAGAGCCTCTCTGGATGGTACTCTCGCTATAATAAGGTCCTTCTGGATACGTCAAACCTCGAGCGTAACCACTATCTTTTGGATCGGTGAAAATAATGAGTCCTGCCGCACCACTGGCCTCAGCAAATTTCGCCTTGAACCCCCTAAAATTTTTGCCGTAACGAGCCAATACGATTTTGCCTTTCGTCTCGATGCCTAATTCCTTTAGTTTCTCGAAATCTGCAATGGTTCCGTAGTTGGCATAAACCACTTCGGCAGTGACATCGCCACTCCCAGAATACGCATTCCAGCCTTTCCATAGGGTTGGGTCGCTTGAAAAAGGATCGTCTTTCAAAACGTATTCTTGTTGATTTATCGGTTGACGAATAGGAGTCACTAATTCAATAATAGAATTGCCTGGTTCCTTAGACATATAAATATCATAAGGGTATAACTCTACATCCCAACCTGCGTCCTTCATGACTTTCACCATATAATCTCGTACATCTTCATTTGCCTTGTTACCCGCAGTATGAGGTTTAGCGGTCAATGTCTTTAAGTGTTTCTTGAAGGCATCATTATTTACGGTTTCAAGGAATTGATTCTCCAACTGCTGTTGAGCGTTCAGTGATTCGTTTGTGAAACCGTCTAATTCTTGTGCGTTAGAAATAAAAATTGAAGCTAGTAATATGCCTAAAAGTAAAAATCTTTTCATGATTGGTAATTTGATTAGTTGATCTTAGTGCCCCTAATTTAATTAATTTCGAAAAGGTAGAGGCAAAAGACCTTAGTTATATATTAACAGGTGTGGTTTAGAAGATGATTTTAATGGTAATTACAGAGGCGAGATCGAAGTCAAGAACAGAGGACAAATGAAAATGTACTTTGTGAATTCAAATAATAAGGTAGAAATCGAAAATGTTCTTACTAGAAGTGAAAAAAAATAAATCCTTTATCAAACACTAATTTCCAATTTTGTATTTTTAGTTTTGTTAAAATCAATTAAATTCAAACTAAAACGAACCTAAAATGAGACAAGACCCTAATAATTATTGGGAACAGCTAGAACGATTGGAGAAATTGATACGTGCAGCAGAACTCAAAGCGGGGATTATATTTTCATTTCATAGTTTAATTTTAGGTCTTTTTGTGGATAGGTATAGTTATTTTCAAGACGCATTCATGGGGAGCACATTGTTAATAACCCTCTCCGGCCTATGGATATTAAGTGTATTGATATCCATTTATTTTTGTTTCCAATGCTTTATGCCACGCATCGATACAAAAAATGACAAGAATGTTTTTTTCTTCAAGGATGCGACCTACGCTTTCGGTTCCGTAAAAGAATACACCAAAACGCTTATCGAAATTTGTGATAGTGAAGAAGAGCTTTTTGAAATGCTCGGTCAGCAGATATTCATAGAAAGTAAAATAATTGACCGAAAATTCGATAGTGTACAAAAATCACTTCGCTTTTTTGCAGTAAGTTTTATGTTCGTAATTGTAATGCTTGTAGTCTGGTTGATTACTTCGTGAATACATCATTTGATTTGAAATCAGTTGATTCTCTTCATGTTCATTGACAAATGGCAAAGCCTTGCTTCACTATGGAAACACCTTCACTTATAAAAAGATCTCCATTTTCTAACCTGTATAAGGGGTAGAATTGTTGGTTGCCATTAGTGGTCGCATAATGAATTCCATTAATGCCATTTTGGTTTATGATTTTCCATGTGCCAAACTCTTGCCATTTAGAGCGTTGTTCATTATCCAGCACGGTACGTTTCACCGTTCTACCATACAAGCCATAAGACCCGTTAGAACAATAATGAATCTCTAAAAAGTAGTAAGTGCCATACAATGCTTCTCCTTCGCGATACGTAATGAGAAGTTGCTGGTTATTGAAGAATGCTCGCAACTCTTCAATAGTCGGATTTACTTGTGCTTTCGCTTGATGCGTAATACCGATACTAATGAAAAGAAACAGCCCGTATACAATATCCCATTTCATGATAAAAGTGAATGATTCCTGTTATTAAGTTACTAATTATCTGACATATGGAGCACATTGTTTACTAATTATTAATAGATATATTTAATTGTTAATTTAGCATATTCATATAACTAATGAATAAACTAATGAAAAACACTTTAATAAATCTAGCCGTTCTAATAATCTGCAGTCTTAGTTTAAATAGCATTTTAGCTCAAAATAAATTTGGAGGCTTAGCTCTTTATACGGTCAGGGATTCTATGGCAGCGGACCCCATAGGCACACTCAAAACCGTTGCAGACATCGGATATAAATATATAGAAGCAGCAGGATATAGAAACGGTAAATACTACAAGATGTCACCTCTAGCCTTTAAAAAATACTTGAAGGAGATAGGGTTAAAACCAATAAGCACACACCAATCGGATATTTCATTGGATAACGCGGACATCATGTTTTCGGATGCGAAAGCTGCAGGTTTCAAATATTTTGTGGTACCAATTCCTCCTATGGGGCTTTTTACATATGATAATTCCACACAATCAATGGGCATGTCTGGTGGTGTCGCTAACTTAGCGAAAATTTTAAATGTTTTGGGAGAAAAATGCAATAAGGCAGGACTCAAACTCTTATACCATAATCATGATTTTGAATTCAAAAAGGATGCTGATGGCATTGTTCCTATCGACTATCTGCTTGAACATTGTAATCCGAAATATGTGAATTTTCAAATGGATCTATTTTGGGTGACCAAAGCTGGAGCGGATCCCATTGCTTACTTCAAGAAATACCCTAAAAGATTTAAGATTTGGCATGTAAAGGATATTGACGAACAGGGACGATTTGCACCGGTTGGTAAAGGGTCGATTGATTTCAAAAGGATCCTGGCGCAAAAGAAATTGTCAGGCATGAAATATTATATGGTTGAACAAGACCAAACATTCAATATGGGACCATTAGAAGCCATTAAAACAAGCCATAATGGACTAAAAAAGATAGGTTTTCAATAATTGCAGTCTATAGTATTTCGACATAGTTGGTGACATGTAAGAATTTCATTTTTTAATTAATGAACAAGCAGTTTATGAAACATCGGTATTTGTTATTATATTAGTACTTACTAACTCAAACTATTTATGGCGCTCATTCCTGGGTACGAATACGATATCTTCATTAGTTATGCGCATCTAGATAATGCGACTCTCCCAGGTCAAGCAGACGGTTGGATAAAACAATTTTATGAAAACCTGAACCTCATGCTCGCCAAACGATTTGGTCGCATGGGGATGGTTAAAATTTGGTGGGATTCCAAGAAATTGGATGGCTCTGTACTTTTCGATCATTCCATTGAAGAAGGAATAAAAAAGTCTGCCATTATGATCTGCTTGAACTCTTCCAGTTATGCACAGTCTGACTACTGCCAAAAAGAACTAGAACTCTTCCATAATAAAATTAAAGACGAAGAGATAGGACTTCAAATAGGAGATCAATCAAGAATTGTACATGTACTACTTAACAATATTCCATTTTCTGAGTGGCCAGAAGAATTAAGTGGCACTAGTGGATTTCCGCTCCATGATGCTGGAGAAAGTGATCATTTTGGTGATACACTGGAAACAATTTCACCGGAATTCAAGATGCAAATGAGAACTCTTAGAGATGCTATTTGGTCTTTATTGACGAATTTTACTGAAATTCTTGGATTAAATAATGCCATGAACGATCTAAAAGCGAATGAAGAAGATGACGCTTTTTCTATTTATTTTGCTGAAGTTCCCGATACACTTCGCTCACCGCGAAAACGCATTATCACCGAACTAGAGAAAAAAGGATTCAAGATCATAGCCGGCGTTCCTCCACCAGACGAAAACAAAGCTCATGAGTTGGCCACGAAAGAAGCACTTAAAAAAGCACAATTATCGATTCATCTACTAGATGAATTTCCAGGTCGTGAAATCATTGGTGCGCCTGAAATATGGTATCCTCAAAAACAAGCTGAAATCTCTTTGAACTCAGCGACGTCGCAAATAATCTGGGTACCCGCAGATATTGACTACAACGATATTGAAGAAGAGAATTATAAATCGTTTCTTGAAGACATTGAGGATGGCGTTAGGTCATCAAAAAATTACGAATTTATAAGAGGAGTAAAAAGCACCTTGGCGCAGGAAATCGTTGATTACGCCGAACAACTGAAATCAGAACAGACTAAAAAAATTGCTAAAAACGGACAGTTATCGGTTTTATTGGATACACATTTTAATGACCAATTATATGCCTTAGACCTCAGTAGGCAGCTACTTGAGAATAAAATACAACCTTTTATTAATCCACAGGAAGATGATCCTTTAAAAAACATTAACCTGCTAGGTGACCGAATGGGTCAAGTTCAAAAATTGATTTTCCTATATGGTAATGTGTCCAAAGAATGGGTGTTAGAGAGAATGAATGCAGCACTACACCTGATCTTGACAAATAATTATCCCATCGAGGATTTCTTCATTTATATGGCACCACCCCATAAGGAGGCGGATGATATTCAGATTAATCAACGATTATTAAAAGTGAATGTAGTGGATGGCAGCAACGAAAACAACTTGAACAGCGACACTTTTAAACGTTTCATGGAGGACCTTAAAACGAGTTGATAATGAAGAGCACGGTAACAAATCCATATGTTGGTCTTCGTCCTTTCGATACTGAAGAGAGTTTACTGTTCTTTGGTCGTAATACTCAAACCACCGATCTTTTACAGCGCCTGCATGATCATCATTTTGTGGCGGTTGTTGGTAGTTCAGGAAGTGGTAAATCTTCCCTCCTACGCGCAGGTTTAATACCTGCACTTAAAGCTGGATATCTAGTTGATGATAGTGATTATTGGCATATAGCCATTATGAAACCAGGACAGAACCCTATATATAATCTTGCCGAAAGCATATTAAATCAAAGTCTCCCCAATGCAGACAACAAAACAATAAGTAACCTTGTTGATATAATTGAGGAAGAAGGCGCAGATGCACTTCTAGATATCATAAACACTATCCAGCAAAAGAACAATTCAAATTTTTTCTTGCTCATTGATCAATTTGAAGAGTTATTTCGATTTTCAATGGACCAAAAGGAGGCGTCCAAAAAAGATGAAGCTATTGATTTTGTAAATATCATTTTGGAATTAGCTGAGCAAAGATCCACACCTATTTATATAGTGACTACAATGAGGTCGGATTTTATAGGCGATTGTGCGCTTTTCTATGGCTTGCCAGAGGCGATGAATAAAAGCCAATATTTAGTGCCTCGTTTGAATCGCCAGCAATTAAAAATGGTCATTGAAGGCCCAGCAAAGTTATTTGGATCCAAGGTGAATTCTTCCCTTACCTCGAAGCTATTGAACGAAATGGGTAAAGTCAAGGATGAATTGCCGCTACTCCAACACGTCTTAATGCGAATCTGGGATGCAGAAATTGAAAGCGACAATGATAATGTCCTCGATCTTAAGGACTATAAGAATGTCGGTGGAATCAGTATGGCTTTATCAAATCATGCGGATGAGGCGCTGGTAGATATGAATGATGACGATTTAATAGTCACCAAGGAAGTATTTAAAGCCCTTACTGCTATTGATGAAAATGGTAGAAAAATAAGACGCCCTGTCCTAATGAGTGAACTTAAAGCGCTTTCTGGTGCTTCAGAGGAAACATTACTATCGATCATCAATCTCTTCATCAAAGATAAAAGGTCCTTCTTGGTAGTCAATAACACCAGAGATAAGGATGATAAAGTGATTGATATATCTCATGAAAGTTTAATAAGGCAATGGTCAACACTCAGTTTGTGGGTTGAAGAAGAAGCTGAGGCGGCAAGTTATTACCTGCAACTATCTGAAGCTACCAGATTGAACAAACTTGAGAAAAAAGATCTACTAGCTGGAATCGAACTACAATTGGCTTTGGAATGGAAGAAAAAATTCAAACCAGAAAAAATATGGGCCAATAGATACAAAGAAGGCTTCGATGAGAGTATGGCCTATTTAGATAAAAGTGAAGAGGCTTGGATACAGTTAAAGAATAAGGACGCCAAACGTAAAAGAGAGAAGAGACTTACGATGGCAGTGCTCGGATTGCTTTTAACTATTGTGATCGGTGCTGGTTTCGCAACTAAATATATCATTACGAAAAACAATGAGTTAAAATCTAGAGATGATGCGTTTGCATTACATTTTACGGCATTAGAATTAGAAAAAGAAAACCCTACAGTCGCCTTGCGACTTATAGAAGAAGCTTTGAAGACCTATAATTTTAGGAGTTTTAGTAGTGCTGCTGAATCTATGTACAAGAAACATTCATTTTACAAAGTCATTAATAATGATGAACCAAATAGTGGCATTGCTGTTTTTTCGCCCCATGGTAAAAGCGTACTTGCTGGTTCATTGGACTCTATCGCTAGGATATATGACCTAAATGGTAAGATCATTACCGAATTTGTAGGTCATTCGGGTGAAATTACCTCAGTAGCTTTTAATAATGATGGCTCCAAAGTACTTACGGGGTCCACAGATAGAACTGCTAAATTGTGGACCAAAGATGGCCAAATATTACAAACCTTTGTCGGGCATAAAGATGAAGTATTAGCAGTTACCATTTCGCAAGACGATGAAAAAATACTGACTGGTTCGGGTGATTCTACAGCAATCGCTTGGACTACTGATGGTAATAAAATTTTGGAACTTAAAGGTCATGCTGGAGCAGTACTAAGTGTGGATTTTTCCAATGATGTTAATATGATTGTAACTGGATCACAAGACTCCTATATCCGCATTTGGGATAAGGAGGCTACCATGATTCAAAAAATCGGGCATTCTGAAGAAATCTGGGCCGTAAAATTTTCACCTATTGGAAATAAGGTACTAGCTGCATCGGAAGATGCAACAACTGGTCTTTATAGCATAGAAGGTGATACACTGAATAAATTCACATTGCATTCTGATGCTGTGACTTCTGCGGTGTTCTCGGCCGATGGCTCTAAAGTTTTAACTGGTTCAAGAGATGGTTCTGCTCATTTATCGACAATCGGTGGAACTCTAATTCAAAAGTTTATTGGACATCCTGATGAAGTCATATCCGTAGACTTTTCTCCTGATGGTAAACAAATACTAACTGGAGGTTCAGGTGAAGGAATAGATGATCTTTATGGAAATTTCAGGTTATGGGATATAAAAAATCAACTTATTGAATTCAATGGGCATGAAAATATTGTTGAGGAGGCCGTTTTTTCTCCAGATGGTAAGACCGTGTTAACCGGTTCAACCGATGGGACTGCTAAATTGTGGAATCTTGACGGTCAAATATTACAGGAATTCAAAGAAAATGATGGTGATGTGAGGTCAGTTGCCTTTTCGCCAGATGGAAATTTTGTTCTTACAAATGGTTATGAAAATGCTACTCTTTGGGATCTTCATGGCAACATTATACAGAAATTTTGGGGGCATACTCAAGACATATTATGTTTAGCATTTTCGCCATTGGGTACTAATATTATTACAGGATCATTTGATGGTAGTATCAGGTTATGGGATTTAGATGGTAATACATTAAAGCTCATTGAAGGTAATAGTACTTCAAATGTATCAGGTAATTTTGGCGGAATCTGGTATCTTGATTATTCTCCTGATGGTACTAAGATCTTGGCAGGATGCGAAGATGGCATTACGAGGTTATTTGACTTGGATTTTAACTTGATTCAAGAATTTGAAGGTCATACGGATGGCATTCATTGTGCTAAATTCTCTCCTGACGGTACAATGATCTTATCTGGCTCAGAGGATTATACAGCGCGCTTATATTCAATAAATGGAGATATATTACATCTTTACAGCGATCAAGAAGACCAAGTGCTTGGCGTTGATTTCGCCCCTGATAGCAAATCGATAATTATTGGTGCCGATGACGGTATTATTAGCTTCTGGGATTTGGAAGGCAACAAGTTGAATGAAAAAGTGAGCGGTGGCGATTTTATTAACTCAATTGATTATTCACCAGATGGAAAATCCATTATAGTCACATTATCAAATAATACCGCAACACTTTGGGACACATCGCCTGCCGTTCCATTTGAGGAATTCTTAAAGAATGGTGCTATTGAGCCACTTTCAGCTAAACAGAAAGAATATTATGGGATTGAAAAGCATTGAATTATCTATATCGAATATGTCAAAATATCTTTTAATTATTTTACTATTAGTGTCAATTCATAATACCACCGGACAGGTGAACATCGAATCGCAACGAATGCAATTGGATTCGACACGCTTCGCATTTATAGGTGATGTTATGTTCAATTATACTAACACTAATGGCGATTATCTGTTTCAAGTTCGTCCGAGCTTAACGACCTCCTTTAAGTCGAAAAATCTTAAGAAAATCTTCTTTATTACCGGAAACTACAATTTGGTTCGAAGTGCAGACACGGATTTTCAAAATTCTTGGTTCTTTCATATAAGATATAATCAAAAAATATCAAAAATGGTTAGGTTTGAAGCCTTTGTCCAAAACCAGAATAATGAACTATTTACCATCAATTCCAGAAATTTAATAGGCGCTGGGATTCGATTGAAATTTGTGGATTCTGAAGTCCTGAACGGTTATTTTGGCAATTCATATATGTATGAAATTGAAAAAGTGGACACCCTAAATCAAACATATTATAATAGTCGGCATAATGCCTATTTGTCTCTTACTTTCAATTTAAAGAATGATGACTCTAAGACCGTATTAGCATTAACGAACACTACCTATTTTCAGCCACTTTATAGTGATTTAAGTAATTATAGGGTACTTCAAGAATTAAGAGCCGATGTACCCTTGAATGAGTATTTAGGCCTTTCAGCATTATTCGATTATATGTATAATAGTTTCACTCCAACTAATGTAAACGACTCTTCTGCTTACTTAAGTTTTGGTTTGTCTGTTTATTTATAAACATTCAAAAAGTTCTATTAACCGTTGGATTGGTATTATTTAATTACTTTAGAAAAGTATTCATTTAAGCAACTATAAAATATGAAACGCATTCTTTTTAAATCCCTCAAATGGATTGGTATAATTGCACTCATCCTAATATTAGGGTTATTACTATTTGCTTTTTATCAACGACAATCCAAGATAAGTGCGGCTAAAGACAAAATGTACGGTGAGGCACCAATTTTAATTGATAATGGCCATACCTATCGTGACCTCAATAAAAATGGGAAAATGGATACCTATGAAAGTGATAAAGCCGATACCAACTCTCGTGTTGAAGATTTATTAAGTCAAATGACCATAGATGAAAAAGCGTCACAAATGATGCAACCTTTTTTGTTTTCTACAAAAATCGATATGTTACCAATGAAGATCATGGCGTTTATGAATCCTAATGAGGATTATGTCATTACACGCGGGTTGACACATCTCACTTCTGCCTTGGCTCCAGATGATGCCACAGTACATATAGAATGGGTTAACGAAATACAAAAATTAGCAGAACAAACACGATTAGGCATACCTATTTCCTTCAGTTCCGATCCTCGTCATAGTAATAAAAAAGGAGCGGCAGTGTTCATGAAATCATTGTCCCAATGGCCAGATGCAACGGGTCTTGCGGCAATAGGAGATTCCTTATTGACATATAGATTTGCTCAAATAGCAGCTCGCGAGTATCGCTCTATAGGCTTAAGTACGGCATTACATCCTGTAGCGGATTTGGCAACGGAGCCTCGTTGGGGGCGGATTGCTGGTTCGTTTGGTGAGAATGCTGAACTTTCTGCCAAACTAACTGCGGCTTATATTTATGGTATGCAAGGCGATAGTCTTACTTCATCTTCTGTATCTACCATGACCAAACATTTTTCTGGAGGAGGTCCTCAAAAAGATGGTGAAGATGCACATTTCAAGTATGGAAAGGATCAAGCATATCCTGGTAATAATTTTAATTATCATGTCATTCCATTCAGAGCTGCAATAAAAGCGGGAACGGCTCAAATGATGCCTTATTATGGCATTCCTGTCGGTCAGACAAGCGAAGACGTTGGGTTTGCTTTCAATAAAGAAATCATCTCAGAATTATTAATTGATAGCTTACAGTATAAAGGCATTATTTGTTCAGACTGGGGAATCCTTCGAGATCCGGATAATCCAGGTAATAGGTTCGTAGACCCTATGGACCATGGTGTTGAAAATCTAGATGTTTATACTCAGGCTGAAAAAGCCCTAAATGCTGGAATCGACCAATTTGGTGGTAGTGATAATCCTAAAATCATAATGAAATTAATTGAAGAAGGTAGGATTTCAGAAGAACGGCTAGATATTTCCGTTAGAAAATTATTAAAACAGAAATTTGACTTGGGATTGTTTGACTCACCTTACCTCGATGTGGAGGTTTCCTTGAAAAACATTAACCGCCAAGAAGATAAGGCTCTCGGTCATGAGACTATGAAACGATCGGTTGTGCTCTTAAAAAACGATGGAAAGCTACTCCCTTTAAAGAAAACAAAAGTATATATCGAAAATTTAGACCCTGAAGTGGTCTCTGAATACCTTACCGTTGTAAAAAACCCAGAAGATGCTGATGTAGCCATATTGAATCTAGATCCACCTTTTACCCCTAGAGAGGGAATTCTGGAATCTATTTTTCATCAAGGACGATTAACCTTTTTACAAGAAGAGATCGACCATGTTAAAAGTATCGCAGAGAAAACACCAGTAATAATTTCTCTATATCTGGAGCGTCCAATAGTTTTCCCCGAAATAAATAATGTGGCTACTGCCGTTATTGGTCATTTTAGCATTTCGGATAAAGCAATATTAGAAGTGATTTTAGGCAACGGAAAACCAGAAGGAAATTTACCATTCGAACTACCATCGTCCTTGGAGGCGGTGAAAAATCAACTTGAAGATGTTCCATACGATTCAAAAGACCCTTTGTACAACTATGGCCATGGCTTACGGTATGACTGATCAAGACCAAACCTATTGAATGTTTTAGATAATGATGTATCTTAGTTTTAACAAACCATTATAGCTAATCAACCAAATGACACTATTATCTAAGCTTTTTAAAAGTGTACTGCTCTTTTTAGTTTTCCAATCCTTTTGCACAGCGCAAACAAAAGAATACAATTCACAACCGAATGATCGGCCGTCTTTTCTGGCCAAACAATTGACCGCAGAACCAGAGATAGACGGTAATGTTCTAGATGATGCAATTTGGAAACCTGTAACTCCAATTGGTAGTTTAACGCAGATAAAACCCAATTTTGGCGAAGATGTTTCTGAAAAAACTGAAATACGCGTCGGTTACACCGATAAGTTTTTCTATGTATCTGTAATATGTTACGATAGCGAGCCTGACAATATTGTAGTCTCAGATTCTAGGCGAGATGCAGACTTAGGTGATGACGATAGTTTTTTATTCATTCTGGACACCTATAACGACAGGCAAAATGGTTTTCTTTTTGGCACCAATGCCGATGGAATGGAATACGATGCACAAATCGATAATGAAGGACAAGGAAACTTTAATGCCAATCGACAACAAGGAGGTGTGATCGGTGGCACTAATATTAATTGGGATGCTTCATGGGAGGTGAAAACAGAAATTGGCGACTATGGTTGGAGCGCTGAATTTGCAATTCCGCTTAGATCCTTAAGATTTGCTTCTGGCGACGACCAAACTTGGGGCATCAATTTTCAGCGTAATATCAGTAAGAGAAATGAAACTGCCTATTGGGCATCGTTACCCATCGGTTTTGACATGAAACGACTTTCTCTATCAGGGAAAATACATGGCCTCCAACTTAATAATCCGGGAAACCTAAAAGTTACGCCATATGTATTAACTCAAATCGTGAACAATAAGGCAGTGGATCCAAATGAAACAGATACCGATTTTGAAGTTGGTGCGGATATAAAATATAGCATTACTCCAAGTCTTACATTGGATCTTACATATAATACGGATTTCGCCCAAGTGGAAGTCGATGAACAACAAATCAACCTTGATCGTTTCAATTTATTCTTTCCAGAGAAAAGGGCTTTCTTTTTAGAGAATGCAGGACAATTCACAGTTGGCAGCCCAGGAGAGGTAGATCTCTTTTTTAGCCGTCGAATTGGTATTGCCGATGACGGGAGTATCGTTCCAATAATTGGTGGAGCTCGTGTTTCTGGAAAAATAGGGCAGACCAATGTTGGTTTGCTTAGCATGTTTACGGAAGATGTTGAAAGTGAAGGTGTCGAAAAAAACAACTTTTCTGTAGCGCGAGTGAATCATGATTTTAGCGGAACTCGATCATCTTTAGGAGGTATTTTCGTTAATCGCTCGGGTTTAGGCGACACACCCGATGACTATAATCGTGTCTATGCCATTGACGGTAAATGGGGTATTGGTAAGAAAGCTCAAGTTACAGGATTCATGGCCAAAAGTACTACACCAGGAATAAGCGATAAAGACCATGCATTTAAAATTTTAGCGAATTACAATTGGGATGGATGGGACCTTAGGGCTGGTTATAGCGAAGTTGGCAATGGATTCAATCCAGAAGTAGGCTTTTTGCAACGCACGGCGTTTCGTAAACCTGAGTTCTTGATTTTCAAGGCGCATCGTCCGAAAAATTGGGGAAAAATATTGGAAATACGACCTCATGTTTCTTATCGCGGCTATTGGAATTTTGAAGATCAACTGGTCACTGGTTTTTTACACGTTGATAATCATTGGGAATTCAAGAGCGGATTTGAAGTGCATACAGGTATTAACTTTACAAGTGAACGAGTGTTGGAGGATTTTTCAATATCTGATGTAACTATACCTATAGGAATTTATGAACATGAAGAACTTCAATTGGTCGTAATGACCAATCCCAATAAAGCGTTATCGCTTAGCACAAGAACAGTAATAGGCGGTTATTTTGGAGGTGATCGAATTGCCAATAGTGGCACACTGAAATTTAGGATAGGCGACAAATTCAATTCAGATTTCTCTTTGAGCCATAATGATCTTAGACTACCAAATGGTAATTTAACTGCCGTTGTTACTAGTGCACGTCTCTCCTACTCTTTCACACCTCGCATGTTTGTACAAAGCTTGGTTCAATATAACAATGTATCTAAAATCGCCTCTGTCAATGCACGATTTGGGTTGTTGCAAAATGCCAATACAGGTTTGTTTGTGGTTCTTAATTTAGTAAAAGATGACGATTTCATGGATGCATTGGATAATCAGAGCATTACCGTAAAATATACCTATCGCTTTGATTTATTGAAATAAGATGATTTTTACCTAAAACCATCAAAACTGACTCCTTGCGTCATAAAATTAGTAAAGCATTTGGTGCATAATAATGCAGGTGTTTCTTTACCGGTTTCATTTCCTCTCAGTATGACCTTTGTCAGTGTTTCCGATTCATCACTAGTACCACAACGAGTACAAAAACCTTCATATTCAAGAAGGCACATTTGGCAGGCATAGTAAAGTAGTTCTCCATCCTTGGGGTCTTGATGTGAAGCTTTATTTTGAGGTTGCTTTCCAATTACCTCTTCAAATTTTGCAAGAAATGATGCACCTTTTATAATCCCCACTTTAGCGTCAGGGTCAGATACTGTAGTATTACAAAAATCACAATGAGTGGTCTCGGAATGCCCTAAATTACCTTTTTCTTTAGTTGTAAGGTGTTTTCGTTTTTCTTCTAGCTTTATTTTTTGTTGGATCTTTTGTTCTTCAAGCGCTTTTGCTTCTTGTTTGAGTTTCTCTTTTCTTTCTTTTTCTTCCTGTTTGAGTTTCTCTTCTCTAGCTTTTTCCTCCTGTTTTATTATTATCCCAACTTTTTTGAATAACCCCGTCTTTTTTGCCTCTTCTGCTATGAATTTGGCAGCTTCACCCATTCCTGAGTATTCATCATCATCGAGATATTGATAAGCATCACGCATATTTCCCTCCTCTAGATCAGCACCATGTTCAATTAGAAGCTTTACTGTTTTTGAATTCCCTTTAAAAAAAGCAGTATGTAAATACTGAATCCTTATTTTGTTGGGATTCGGATGGTAATTTGGATTCGCTCCAGTTTTAAGAGCATCATGAACGCGTTCATCGCTATTATTATCACCTACAGAATCATGAAGTAAATCGTCCGCAGCTTTTATTCTCCATTTACCTATTAAATACCAAGGGATATATTTACTCATAACTATGAAATTTTAATTATTATAAGATATGTAATCACCAAACAAGTCGAGGCAATGAGGCAAGGGTCAGTAAGCTAATTATACAGTCACTACTGTGCCTTTCCAGTTTTCAGAGGTGTATATCATAATGATGATTAGCTCATTAAAGATATGAATTTTGTAATTCGTTTGGTAAAATGTATGTTATTTATTTACGAAGATGATTTCTAGATTGCAACGAATTAATAAGCATTATAGTAAAATATACCTATCATTTCGATCTGTTGAAATAGGTTGCAAAAAAACAGCCGTTTAAAGCCCTGATATTGCATTGTCCAACCAAGCTACTCTATCACTTGTCCAATCTTCCATGTACGATACTTCCTCATTATACGTAGCCCCTATAAAGCTGTTTGGCCATACGTAAGTCCCTAAAACAGGCCATTTATTAAAATTATTAGTTACTGTACCACTATTAAGCAACAAGGTGTGATAGTTATCGATCTTACCCAGAATTGCCATATCTGACAATGGTCCACTTCTTAGATCATTCCAACGTAGCTGTAATTGATTCACAAAAGATGGATCTTCAAACAATCGGTCCCACCAAAAAGGAATGACCCAAAAATCACCAGGACATCTCTCATTGAATTTGTAAGCCCACACATCAGTATTTGCTCCTCCACAATAATTGGCATTTCCAAAAGCCAAGTTAAAATCCCAAATAGGACCCATTTTTAATTTTTCATTCTTGTCTTTCACCAACCATGTGCTTAGTCTGTACCCATCTACGTTATTAGATAATTCATTGAGTATGAAAAAATCTATGAAACTGGGCACATTAATATAGGCGGAATACCCAATATCTAAGGATGTAAATTCATCAGATGCCAAAGCCAATTCGAAATCAGAGACATAACTGGATATATAGTTTTTTTGTTCTGGAGTTATATCCTCCATATCAGGATAATCATAGAGAAAATGAATCTGCTGTCCTGCATTGGCATTATTTGGTAAAAAAGCTGATGTAAACGAGTTGTTGTCATCATAGAAAAACTCGTTAAATCCATCTGCCTTATCCAGTTTTAAAATGTAACCACCTGTCAGATCCTCCCCAGAATTTTCGGTTTCATTAAGTTTGTTTATATCTATTCTATTTGAATCGCGCTTAAGTTTCTCCATGAACACATAGGTGCCGTTATAAGCATCGTTGATACGTACATCAACGAATTTTGTACGACTAGCATAACGTCCAATGTCTCTAGATAAATCATAAATAAGCATGTTTCTCATCATTGATTTATCACTATAAGGTGCATAAAGAATCCAATCTTCTTCTTCCGGATATCCCAAAAGTGAGACATCAACATCCTCATTTGCAGAATCTCTAGTCTCAAAACCATATGCTTTTTTTGGGAACATCTGTGAGCTCGACCCTCGTATTTCAATGCCAATATTTCCGTTGAATGTTTCAATATTATTTTCAGTAATGGTCATCGAAGCATCAATTTTAGGTTCATCAACAAGGGTGTTACCTCGAGTATTGATGTTAATCTGAGGTAATCTATCCTCTGGTTGAATGATATCCATATTATCCTCATTAGATATGCTTGAGATTTTTTCGTTATTGCAACTAAAAAAGATTAGCAAAAATAAAATGAATGAAGCAAATTTATATGGGAAGATTTTTTTCATGATAAGATTTTGATGCTTAAAGTTAAAAATATTTGTCGCATAATTAAACCATTTTAATATTCTTAGGTCAAAGTATTGAACGAAAAACGGAATATTAATTTAAAATTCTTTTGTTATGAAACATATTTTAAAAGCGATCAACAGAAAGTTGATACAATGGAACGAGATACTAAAAGAGTATGGAAGATCAAGTAGTTATGCCATTCATGGATAAATTGAATACTTTTATCGAGTATCTGTAAAACCCTTTAATGTGAATGACATTGAAGGGTTTTATTTTACATTAAAGAATTTATTAATCATATTTCCCGATTGACGAATAAATTGGGTTCATCATCCAATTTAGAATCATTAAATCTTTATAATTCGTATCTTTAACATGCTATAAATCAACCTAACTGAACATGATAAAATACTTAAAAATTTACGCGACAACACCCGAATCTGAACCACAGAGTATTTCTCTTAAAAAAACGTCTGTAGACGGTGTTAAATACCACGACAAAGTTATAAATACTGCCAGATGGAGTGAGGTTCATGGATTTGAAGGAACGCTTATCTACGCCAATAATTCGTTAGCCGATGGATGGGCGATTGCACAAGTAGTTTTGCAGCACACCAATCATTTGACACCTCTAGTGGCAGTTAACCCGGTATATATAAGACCTTATGCATTGGCTAAACGTATAGCGACGATAACCTTTTTGTATAATCGCCGAGTGGACATCAACTATATTGCTGGAGGTTTTCAAGGTGATCTTGTTAGTTTAGGTGATGATACACCTCATGACGAACGTTATGAAAAACTTTTTGATTATGCATCACTAGTTGATGGATTATTGAAAACAAGAAGATTGCATACACATGAAGGTAAATACTATAAAGTCAAGAACATTTTAATGAGACCTGAGATTCCTGAAGAAATGATTCCGGTGCAACTAATGAGTGGTACATCTGAGGCGGGGATTGCCACAGCTGAAAAATTAGGGGCTATTAAAGTAAAATATGCCAAACCTATTGCTGAGTATAAAGACAAAAATTTCAATCTGGCTGTTCGATTTGGTATCATTGCCAGGGAGACCTCTGAAGAAGCCTGGGAAGTGGCTAACGCAAGATACCCGGACGACATGAAAGGGAAAATGGCGCATGCCATGGCAACAAAAGCTTCGGATTCTAATTGGCACAAAGATCTTTCAAATCTTGATGCGAGTGATGATGATCAAAATGTTTATTGGTTGAAACCATTTCATACGTACAAAACGTTTTGCCCATATTTAGTGGGTTCTCATGACGAAGTTGCTGAAGAATTATCAAAATATGTAGCCTTAGGACATACAAGTATTATTCTTGATATCATGCAAGAAGAGGACGATTTCTTCCATTGCAGACAGGTATTTGAGACTGTAGAACTACTACTTAAAGACACTCTCAGTAAGAAGATATGACTTGAAGAAGGGTTATTTCAAAAACCTTGAGAACATCTTTAATTTCTTTCGTGTATTAATAAAGTAAACCCCGGTCAATAAGACCACAGCGGCGATAATGGATTGTGTGGTTATTTGCTCATTCAAGAAATACCATCCTAGTAGTAGCGCAATTATTGGGTTTACATATGTACATGTGGCCACTTTTTCTGGAGATACGACTTTCAACAAATAGTTGAAGGAGGTAAACGCCACGATACTTCCTAAAACAATAAGAAGAATCATGGAAAATTGAACATTAGAACTCCAAGTTAGCGGTGATGACCAGGACTCACCAAACATAAAGCTTCCCAACAATAGCATAATCCCTCCCATTAGCATTTGGTATCCCGTATTAACAAAAAAATTAGAGGGCAATTCGGATTTGGCAATAAAAAGACTTCCATAAGCCCAACTAAGCATACACGCAAATAACATGATCATTCCAATGATACTACCCTCTTGACTGATCACCTGCTTTTGGCTAACCAATAAATAGATACCTATGATGCCAAAAATAACGCCAACAATAGACATTGGTTGTATTTTTTTTCCTTCTAAAATGCGCATTAAGAGTAACACAATTAGAGGCTGAGCAGATATTTCCAATGCCGCAAACCCGCTATCAACATACTTTAAAGCCCATACAGCAAGACCGTTACCTAGCGTCAGGAACAAAAAACCAGCGATGGTTGTATTTAATAGTTGCTTTTTATTGATCGCGAGACTTATCCCCATTAATTTAGCGATTATGAATATAATGATTGCAGCCGTAATAAATCTTATGGCTGCAATCATGAATGGTGGTAATTCAGCTACCGAAATCTTGTTTAGCAGATACGTGGAACCCCAAATGACATAGATTGAAAAGAAAGCAAGAATGATAAGAATACCATTTTGTGGTTTGTTTTCCGTCATTTGATCTTAGCTTGATTGTTTAGTATCATCACATTAATCTTCTGGTGGATGGCCATGAATATCTTCATAGATGGTATCGAAGTTATCTCGAATATAAGCACGCAATTTTTTTCTGTAATCGTCTCTCAACCATTCAACAAAATTGAATGTACTCTTACTAATGCATTTTGTATAACGCTGGATTCTATAATCGATATCATCACCCAGTTTCTTGGACAATGTATAGGCATCAAAAACATCTTCACTGTTTTCTATGGTGATTCTTGCATGTTGTTCAATGGATTTTTCCAAGACTACCTTTGATGATTTACCGCTTCTAACCGCTTCAATATAGGTCATTGAAATATCAAAATACACCTCTTTTGTATTTCCAAATTCTTCTCTCAGGTCCTCAGGCATTTCGTACCTAAAATTACTTTCGAGATCTTCATCGTTCAATAAGCTATCCAGATAGAAGCTTGGTGTCCTAAAAATCCTATACCAATCAAGATCTGCTCCCCACGGTCCGAACCGATGAAAATTATTTCCTAGATCGATTACCGTAAAACTAGATTTGTTTTTTAGGATTCTCGATCCACGACCAATCATTTGATAATAAAGAGTCAATGATTTGGTTGCACGATTCAATATGATTGACCCTACCGTTGGTTCGTCAAATCCAGTCGTCAATATACTCACGGAAGTCAAGATAGCATCAGGAGTCTCTTTAAACCATTTTAAGATGGCCTTTCGCTCATTCTTTGTATTTGTATTATCGAGATGTGCAACTGGATAACCAGCCGCTCTAAACGTGTCAAAAACAAACAATGACGTCTTTATACCATTGTTAAAAATTAGGGTTTTCTTGCCTTTACAACGTTCTTCGTAGGCCTGCATTAATTTGCTTAACATATCATGATTGGTATAGAGGTCTTCTGAAGACTTTACGGTATAATCACCATTGGCGCCCACAATTAAAGATGTCAAACCTACATTATATGAATAGGTCTCTGCTTTAGCCAAGAATTCATTTTCTATCAATGACTCTATACTTTCACCAACGATCAATTCATCATAATTGTCCTTCATTGGCAGTTTGATATTAGAACTTAATGGTGTGGCAGTTACACCTAGAATGAAAGACTTTTCAAAGAACTTGAAGAGTTTCGTGAAAGAGTTATAATGCGCCTCATCTATGATCACAAGTCCAATATTGGATATATCAAGCATATCTTCATTTAGACGATTATTCAAGGTTTCCACCATGGCAACAAAACAACTATACTCATCCTGATCGTCCAAATTAGCTGTGCTATGTACGATTTTGTTAGTAACATTGAATTCTGTAAGCATTGTAGAGGTTTGTCTACTCAACTCAATTCGGTGGGTCATGATAAGCACTTTCTTATCATGATGCTTCAAGTATTGGCGAACCATTTCCGAAAAAATAACCGTCTTTCCACCGCCCGTAGGGAGTTGATAAAGCAAATGATAATCATCCGGTGCCGATTCGAATTTCTCAAAGATTTGACTTATGGCTCCTTGCTGGTAACTATATAGCTCCTTATCAGTTTTTTTGTCCTGTGTGTCTACTGCATTATCACTCATTCTATTTTTTCTTATTTCGTTTATTGTAGTTCTTGTCGCCTTTGGTTTTTGGCTTTTTATATTTCTTTTCGATGGTACGTTTATAAGAACCTCCTAAATTAACCTTTTTGTTTTTCTCTTTCTTCTCATGAAAACTTGACCCTGGAGCATCGCTTGCTGTTTTATGTGGATTGTTATGCTCTAGTATCTTGGGTTGCTCTTCATAAGTAAGCTTTTTTGAAATTTCAACATCTTCAGGAATTTCTAAAAGAGGAATTTTCATTTCCATTAACTCTTCAATGGATTCCTTTGCTTCTTGCTCTTTTTCGGTATAGAACAAAAGAGCGCTTCCCTCCTGCTCAGCTCGTCCAGTTCTCCCTATTCGATGCATGTAATTCTCAGGAAAAGTTGGTGAGTCAAAATTGATCACGTGCGAGATTCTGTCAAGATCCAATCCTCGTGCCATAACATCTGTTGTAACCAATATTCGCGTCTTCTCACTATTGAAGTTTGACACAGATCGTATCCTGTAATTTTGGGTTTTATTGGAGTGTATTACTGCTACAGCAGCACCAAATTTTTCTGAAAGGAGTTCATAAACTAAGTCGGCACTTTTCTTATTTGGAACAAATACAAGAACTTTTGAATACAGCTGTCGATCCTTCAAGAGATGAAGCGACAGATTCACTTTGGTATAGAAGTTAGGTACCGCATAACAACATTGCGAAATATTATTCAATGGTGTTCCACTAACGGCGATGGACACAGTTGTTGGCGCCGTGAAAAAATCATGAATAAGCGCATTGACATCATCTGTCATTGTCGCAGAAAACATAATGTTTTGACGACGTTCTGGCAAAAGTTCAAAAATATTGGTAAGTTGAAACCTAAATCCTAGATCTAACATGACATCAACTTCATCGATCACTAATTTCTTGATAGCCTTTAAATGCAAAGCCCTATCTATGGCTAAGTCATAAAGTCTTCCAGGTGTAGCAACAATAACATCGGTGCCTTGTGCCAGCAATTGCTTTTGAGCATTCATATTGACACCGCCATAAATGCCAACCACTCTATGATTCAAGTACTTCCCAAACTTTTCGATTTCTTCGACTACCTGCAAAACTAGTTCTCTAGTAGGAACCATTATCAAAACTCTTGGGTGCTTATCCTTCGAGAACTTTAACTCCTGTAATATCGGTAACATGTAAGCAAAGGTCTTTCCAGTACCCGTTTGCGCAATTCCTATCATGTCCTTACCAGACATAATTACTGGAAACGCTTGAGATTGCACTGGTGTCGGTGTTTTAAAACCGAGATCCTCAATGGCATAATGTAATTGGTCGGAAATATTAAATTCTTTAAAAGAATCCATTGAAGCTAGTTTTTGCAAAAATAGCATTTTAAAGGGTATTGGAAGCGTCTCTCAAAGAGAATTTATATAAAGATTCTCCACCTTTTCTCTTGCCCAAGGTGTTTTTCTTAAGAATTTTAAACTGGATTTAATGGATGGGTCATGGTTAAAACACCTAATATCTATTCGTTCTCCAAGCTCTTCCCATCCATATACAGAGACTAAATACTCAAGAATATCAACCAATTTAATTCCATGCAGTAGATTATTGGGCTGTTCATTACTCATGCTGTTTAAATTTTAGCTTGATAGGTATACAATTCATAATATCTACCTTCAATCGCTATAAGCTCATCATGATTTCCACGTTCTAAAATCTTTCCAGCTTCTACCACTAATATCTGATCGGCTTTTCTTATGGTACTCAATCTATGGGCAATGACAATAGTCGTTCGGTCTTTAATGAGCTCTGTTAAACTCTTCTGAATCAATGCTTCACTTTCAGTATCAAGGTTGGAGGTCGCTTCATCTAGGATAATGATTCTTGGATTCGCAAGAATCGCTCTAGCAATAGCCAATCGCTGACGCTGACCACCAGAAAGTTTGACACCTCGTTCACCAATTAATGTATCTAATCCATCATCAAAACGATCTGTAAACTCATTAACATACGCGGCATTTACTGCCTTTTGCAATTCTTCTTCTGATGCGTTTGGTCTCGGAAACAAGATATTATCTCTAATGGTGCCTTCGAACAAGAACTCATCTTGGAGGACGACTCCTAAGTGTTTGCGATAACTATTCAGTTTCACTTTGGTAAGGTCCTTTCCGTCTATGGTCACTTTACCAGAACGAGGATTCAAGAAAGTAGCAGAAAGCCCGGCGATGGTAGATTTTCCCGAGCCAGAACTTCCAACCAAGGCTACAACAGATCCTGCTGATGCCTTAAAACTGATATCATATAATACGTCCTTATCGTCTTCATAAGCAAAGGACACATTATCAAACTCTAAGTCGCCATCAATAGTATCAAGCTCTATAGTTCGGTCTGTATCGTCTACTTCGGCAGTCATATTCATGAGTTCTTCGGTACGATCTAAACCTGCCAACGCTTCAGTCAATTGACTCCCTATATTACTCATTTGTACGATTGGTGCAATCATTAGTCCCAAAAGTAGCGTGAAGGACAAAAAATCTCCAATTGTTAGCTCGCCAGACATGATTTTATAACC
>RCNB010000524.1_pt1 | contig 51091 bp, 54 predicted proteins | sample 2041321 | NCBI WGS metagenome assembly RCNB01 (sample SAMN09708232, study PRJNA481090) | Marine sediment metagenome, whole genome shotgun sequencing project.
ATGGTAATGAATATTCTGGCAGATACATTGAAAATTTCAACTCTTATCGGAAACTCGAATGCAGAATAGCTGACGAGCAATTGGAGGGAACAATCAAGAAAAATCTAACACTGAACGTTTACAATCCCTATAATTTCAATATTCCACTAAAAGAGTTAGAATTTGGGATAGCCTTTTTGGACACTTATAAAAAAGTACAGGAAATTAAACCTATTGTCATTACTACCAAGCAAAAAGAAATCGAAATATTAAAAGCCAGGGACACCACCTATTTTAATATAACACTTCCGGATTCAAAAATTAAGAAACCGGCCTATTTTAGAGTAGTTATTTCGGAAAACAATCTGTATTTTGGACTTAATGGAAAACCTATATCCGTAAACGAATGAATCCTATTTTAAGAACTGCGGAGTCATCGGACTGGATTACCGTTTTGCTTTTTGGTAGTCTTCTTTTTGTTCTTATTGCCAAGAGCATTGATTATACTCGATTTTTGAATTTTATTGTACTGCCGTTCAACAACAAGTATATTTTTATGTACATTAAAAAAGAACGCCTACTTAACTGGTTCCATGTTCTTTTTACTATTTTTCAAGTAATAAATACCTCGCTTTTCCTTTTTTTAGTTTACCTGAATTTAATCTCAGAACACAAAATTGATTATCCATATGTATACCCGTTAGCATTTATAGGTGTTTTAGTATTCATAGTTTTAAAGATTATCCTGCAACTCACCAATGGAGCAATCTTTGGATCGCAGTCTGTTTTTAGCGAACTTATCTTCAAAAAAATGTCTTATTTAAACTATGGAGGTATCGTTCTTTTTTTAGCAAACATATTACTTAGCTACGTTGCTATTAACCCTAACATTGTGATTTTCACAGCTATATTCCTCTTTATAAGTGTTAATATCATTGGTTGGGCACTCGTGCTAAAGAATTATCAAAACTTCATTGCAAACTACTTTTTCTATTTTATTTTGTACCTTTGCACTCTCGAAATTGCACCCTTAGTTATTATAGGAAGCCTACTCAAATAGTGCACCATATGAAAGTAAAAACGATTTTGGTATCCCAGCCGGAACCAAAAATGGAAAATTCTCCCTATTCCAAACTTATTGACAAGGAAAAGATAAAGGTAGATTTTAGACCGTTTATACATGTAGAAGAAGTTGATGCCAAAAGTGTAAGGCAACAAAAGATTGATCTTAAAGATTACACTGCCATTATTCTTACCAGCAGAAATGCTGTTGATCATTTTTTTAGGATAGCAGAAGAAATGCGATTCAAAGTTCCGGATAGCATGAAGTATTTTTGTCAGTCAGAAGCCGTGGCATATTACCTGCAAAAATATGTCGTTTATAGAAAACGTAAAATTTACGTAGGAAAAAGGCAATTTTCAGAACTAATACCACTAATAAAAAAATACAAAGACGAAACATTTCTTTTACCATCCTCAGATGTTTTGAAAACTATGGTGCCCGATGCATTAGACACTTTAGGCATATCTTGGAAAAGGGGTGTATTTTACAAGACTGTAATTAGTGACCTTTCAGATTTAAGGGATGTTTATTATGATATTTTAGTATTCTTTAGCCCTTCTGGTATAGAATCCTTATTTCAGAATTTTCCTGATTTTGAGCAAAATGAAACTAGAATTGCTGTTTTCGGAAATTCTACGGTAGACGCAGCCACAAATGCTAGTCTTCGTGTAGATATTAAAGCTCCCACGCCTGAAACACCTTCTATGACAATGGCTCTACAGAAATATATAAACAGCGTTAACAAATAGATTTTTTGATAAAAAAGCATTAAAAAACCCGACAATATTGTCGGGTTTTTTTATTTAAAATCCATACCGCTGTGGACCACCACGTCTAATCTCTTCACTAGCGTAGCTTTCAAATTTTTTAAAATTCTCCCTAAAAGCATTCGTTAATTTAAATGCCGTTGTATAATACTTTTCATCATTATTCCAAGTTGCTCTAGGACTTAGCACACTCGTTGGAACGCCTGGACATTGCCTAGGTTGCGCTACGCCAAACACGGAATGTATATGATAGTTGTCATAAGAATAGAGTCCTAAATTTCCATTCAGGGCAGCACTAATCATCGCCCTAGTATATTTTAGTTTCATTCTTGTGCCAATACCATAAGGCCCACCTGTCCAACCAGTATTCACCAACCATACTGCAACACCAGTCTCTTTCATTTTTTTACTGAGCATCTCTGCGTATTTTGCAGGATGCAAAGGCATAAATGGAGCTCCAAAACATGCTGAAAACGAAGGCACGGGCTCAACCACCCCTGCTTCGGTCCCCGCGACCTTTGCCGTATACCCAGAGATAAAATGGTAGGCAGCCTGGCTAGGAGTAAGTTTTGATATTGGAGGAAGAACTCCAAAAGCATCCGCAGTTAAAAAGAAGATATTCTTAACATTCTCCCCTATAGAGGGTTGCCGTATATTATCAATATGATGAATAGGATAACTAACCCTAGTGTTTTGAGTTATAGAGGTGTCTGCAAAATCAATATTTCCACTAGCATCCAAAACAACGTTTTCCAAAATAGCCCCGGGCCTAATAGCCGCGTAAATTTCTGGTTCTTGCTCCTTGGATAGGTTAATGACTTTTGCATAACAGCCCCCTTCAAAATTAAAAACAGTATTCTTACTTGTCCAACCATGCTCATCATCACCAATCAATTCCCTGTCAGGGTCAGTAGACAATGTGGTTTTCCCAGTACCGGACAATCCGAAAAATATAGCCGTATCACCCTCTTTACCAACATTGGAAGAACAGTGCATGGGTAATGTATTCTTATCTACAGGTAGAATAAAGTTTAATGCGGAAAATATCCCTTTTTTGATTTCTCCGGTATACCCTGTACCCCCAATTAAAGCAATTTTTTTAGTAAAATTAAGAATAGCGAAATTATGCTGTCTAGTACCGTCCTCCTCTGCGTTGGCCATAAAACCTGGAGCGTTAATGACCGTCCATTCTGGAGCAAAATTCTCTAATTCCTTATCCGTTGGCCTTAAGAACATGTTATAAGCAAACATGTTGGACCAAGGATATTCGTTTACAACTCTAATATTCAGTTTGTATTCGGGATTAGCACATGCATAGCTATCGCGGACAAAGATTTCTTTTTCATTCAAATAGGCAATTACCTTATCGTACAACGCATCAAACTTATCTGAAGAGAAAGGAATATTAATAGCGCCCCACCACACCTTATCTTCTGTTATGTTGTCCCTTACAATAAAACGATCCATAGGAGATCTCCCTGTAAATTCACCTGTATTCACAGCCAAGGTTCCGTTCGCCGTTTCAACCCCCATATCCTTTTCTAAAGTGATGGCCTGTAATACTGTTGGAGGTAATTGATAATGGATATTTTCATGCGTAATACCATAATCTTTCAACGAAATCGTTTTCGTATTTTGGTCAGATGCAGTCATAAATTCAATATTTAGTTTGTACAAAGCTATTAAAATTATACCCCAAGCAAGCTAATTTTAAGGTTTAATGAGGGGAATACCCGTTGAATTGCAGTATCCATATTCCGTACTAATAACCATTAAAAATAATCACTAGCTTATTCTCTAAAATTTAAGTTTAATCAAAAAATAAAGGTTTATGTTGTGATTTTAATAAAACGAAGCTATTTTTTTAAGGTTTTAATAAATCTAGGCCTCTGAATTCAGGTCCGAAAACACCCAAAACCTCATTTTATTTCTTTACATAAGTTCTCTAAAGCACGCACTAAGAGTTCATGTGCATGTTTCATATTGTAAGTAAGATTTTTATCTCCATCCTGAATTTCGATTATATGCTTTATACCGATTTCTTTTACGCTATTCAAGTCGATATCCAATTGACCACAAATAGCTATAACAGGTATTTCATATTTATTACCTAGGCCTAAAACACCTTGCACTAATTTCCCATGAAGGGTTTGTGCGTCAATTTTACCTTCACCTGTAATGATATAATCAAACTTCTCCGAATTCAAAATAGCATGTATCCCAGATAGTTTTAAAATAAAATCAATTCCATGAAGGAAATCAGCATTTAAAAAACTTTTAAGACCAAATGCTGCTCCCCCTGCAGCTCCGGCCCCAGGAATTAAAGCATTTTCAATTCCAAATTGATGTTTTACGATGTAATCTAATCTTTCGAGTCCCTTATCCAATTTTAAAATAGCACTAGAAGTGGCTCCTTTTTGTTTTGCATATACAAAAGCTGCGCCTTCTTGCCCAAATAAAGGATTGGTTACATCGTTTACTGCATAAAACGCAACTTCCTTCAGTATGCTAGAAACTTTGGAAGTATCTATTTTATGTATATGTATCAAGTTTTTGCCTAAGGGCTCCAAGATTTCTCCTTTTTTGTTCAAAAAAACATATCCCAAGGCATGAGCAATACCGATACCTCCGTCGTTGGTAGCACTGCCGCCTAGTCCTACGTAAATATTACGCGCACCTTTTTCAATAGCATCCTTAATTTGTAGCCCTGTACCATAGGTAGATGTTTCCATAGGATTTCGCTCCTTAGAGGAAATTAGCTCCATACCAGAAGCATTTGCTAGCTCTATATATGCCGCTGTTTCCTCTTGATTGTATAGATATGAGCAAAGCCTTGGCCTGCCCAAAGGACCCTGACCAACCGTTTGAACACCTATACATGGTCTATATTGTGCAATAGCATCCAAAAATCCATCTCCGCCGTCCGATGCTTTTATAACAAGAGACGAAGCTCTGGGCATCACTTTTTCTATACCTAGTTGGATAGCATTGGCTACCTCCTCACTAGTGAGCGAACCTTTAAACTTATCTGGAATCAAAAGAAATCTCATTTTTTTAGATTTTCAGGAAAGGTATCGATGATAAGACCCCACAGTTCTGGCAATACAAAATAAACGAACAACGTAACTATAAAAATAGATACTACATTCATAAATAGACCTTTACGCACCATATCTGGAATCCGAAGATACCCCGAACCAAACACTACGGCGTTTGGAGGCGTAGCTACCGGCAGCATAAAAGCACACGAGGCAGCAACGGCAGCAGCTACCATCAACACAAAAGGATGTACGTCTATAGTCAAGGCCATAGGTGCCAAAACTGGCAACAGCATTGCGGTAGTCGCTAGGTTAGACGTTATCTCGGTTAAGAAATTTACGGATGCCACCAAAACCAAAATCAATAGTATAATAGGCAGCCCGTCAAGAGCAGTCATTTGACTCCCTATCCATACGGCTAAGCCACTTACCTCAAAACCTTTTGCTAAAGCCATTCCACCACCGAAAAGTAAAATAATCCCCCAAGGCATTTTTATGGCCTCTTCCCAATTAATGAGTTGTTCTCTTTTGTTTTTTGATGGAATTAAAAACAAAATAATAGCAAATAACACTGCTATTATGGTATCGTCTAAAGCAGGCAAAAGCTTTTGCAATAAAAAAGAACGAGAAATCCAACAAAAAGCAGTGGAGGCAAAAACAAAGGCTACCATTTTTTCCTCATAGGATAATTTGCCCAATTGATTCAATTGCCTTTTGATTTCTTCCTTTCCTCCCGGAAACTCCTTTTGCTTAAAATGAAAAGCGTATCGTGTTAAATATTTCCAACAAATAAAAATTAAGATGATAGAAATTGGTAGGCCGAAACTAAACCACTGCATAAATGTAATCTCATAGCCATACGTATCCAGCACTACCCCTGCCAATACCAAATTGGGCGGAGTACCAATTAAAGTAGCAACCCCACCGATAGAAGCACTATAGGCAATAGCCAACATTAATGCCTTTCCAAAGGTTTTATTCTCATCTTCAACCGTATTTGGATTATCCTTCAATTGTTTTATAATGGCCATACCAATGGGAAGCATCATTACAGCGGTTGCGGTATTAGATATCCACATAGACAGAAATGCGGTAGCGACCATGAAACCTAAAATAATCTTCCGAACGTCCGAACCGATAAAATTAATAATAGTTAAAGCGATTCGTTTATGTAGATTCCATTTCTCTATAGCTATCGCTATAATAAATCCCCCCATATAGAGAAATATATATTTATGACCAAAGGAAGCAGAAGTGGATGCTAAATCCAGACCACCTGACAAAGGGAAGAGTACTAGAGGTAACAATGCGGTTACGGCAATGGGTATAGCCTCTGTAATCCACCAAATGGCAATCCAAACCGTGGCAGCCAAAACAGCATTCGCTTCTTGACTGAGTCCTTCTGGGTGAAAAAAGAATAGTATTAGAAAAAATGAAAGCGGCCCTAACAAACGCCCAATTAGTTTTGTTCTATTCATATACGCTTATTAAACTACCACAAATCAAAACCGTTTTTTGGTATTACGGATTATGATTTTTCCTTGTATATACTGTATCCCAATAATCCCCATGCCGCAATAAGTAAGGCACCCCCAATAGGAGTTATAAAAGCAATCGCTTTAAAATCAAAATCGACTACTGTATTTATTGCTAAAAGATAAATTGAAAAAGAGAACAACACAACTCCAGACACCAACAAATAAAAAACCGTACGTTTTACCCCGTCTTTTACATTAGGTAAAAGACCTAATACAAATAATAAAAGAGCATGGTACATTTGGTACCGCACACCGGTTTCAAAACTGGTAACAGCTTTGGTATCTACAAGTTTCTGTAAACCGTGCGCACCAAAAGCTCCAAGTATCACCGCCACGACACCTAAAACACATGCCGTTGTAAATATTGTTTTGTTCATAACTTAATACTGTGAATTTTTTATAAATGTAACAATTTGATACCTTAGTTAGCCGTTGTATAACAAAAGTAAGCAATACCCATGTCGCGAAAAATTCTTGTAGTAGGTGCTGGTAAATCCACCTCATATTTATTGGATTACTTTCTAGAAAAATCTGAAAGTGAAGCACTACACCTTACCATAGGTGATTTACATCCAAATAACATCTCAAAAAAAATTAGGTCGCATCCTAATTGTACTATTATTACGTTAGACGTCTTTAACGATGAAGCTAGGGCCAAAGCAATACGAGAGGCAGACATAGTTGTATCTATGCTACCTGCCAGATTTCATATAAAGGTGGCGAATGATTGCATAAGCTTAAAAAAACACTTGGTAACCGCCTCGTATGTAAGTAAGGAAATCAGTGCTTTGGATAAAAAAGTGAAAGAAAATGGACTTGTTTTTATGAATGAAATAGGCCTTGATCCTGGTATAGATCATATGAGCGCTATGCAACTCATTGACAGTATTAGGGATGAAGGCGGTAAAATCATATTGTTCGAATCTTTTACTGGGGGATTAGTTGCGCCAGAATCAGACAATAACCTATGGAACTATAAATTTACCTGGAATCCTAGGAATGTGGTACTGGCTGGTCAAGGTGGCACAGCAAAGTTTATTCAAGAGGGTACTTATAAATTTATTCCTTACCACAAACTTTTTAGGCGTACCGAATTTTTTGAAATAAAGGGCTATGGCCGGTTTGAAGGTTATGCGAACCGGGATTCCTTAAACTACAAGGAAGCCTATGGTTTGCAGGATGCCCTTACTATCTACAGAGGCACCATGCGCAGGGTTGGTTTCTCAAAGGCATGGAATATCTTTGTGCAATTAGGCATGACAGACGATAGTTATACCGTAGAAAATTCCGAAAATATCACCTACAGGGAGTTTGTAAACTTATTTTTACCCTATTCTCCAACAGATTCGGTAGAACTTAAACTACGGCACTATCTTAAAATAGATCAAGACGATATCATCTGGAACAAACTTTTAGAACTCAATCTTTTTGACAACCAAAAACGAATTGGAATTAAAAATGCTACTCCAGCACAAATCCTCCAGATAATATTGGAAGATAGCTGGACCCTACAAGATCATGAAAAAGATATGATTGTCATGTACCACAAGTTTGGCTACCAGCTCAACGGCAAGAAACAACAAATTGATTCTAATATGGTGGTACTTGGAGAGGATAGGACCTACACAGCTATGGCCAAAACAGTGGGACTTCCTGTAGCTATCGCGACCTTACTAATTTTAAATAAAAAAATTACCACACCTGGCGTACAAATTCCTATTGCGAAAGAGGTATACATACCCATACTCAAGGAGTTAGAGAACTATGGAATTACTTTTAAAGAACATCATGTGCCCTATTTGGGTTATAATCCGGATACCGTAGCAGGTTAGTAATATTTAAAAAACCTTGTATCTGAGCTTACAATACGACTGTATTTTATATATTTTTGATTTCAAATTGATATACATACTATGAAATCACGTAATGAAAAGGTGAAAATTGACGGGATAGACAAAAAAATTCTAAGATTTCTAATGCAGGATGCTCGAAAACCCGTTTTAGAAATTGCTAGAAACATAGGGATATCGGGTGCCGCCATACACCAAAGATTACGGAAATTAGAAGCTTCAGGATTACTAGCCGGTTCTAAATTCATCATCAATCCTAAAGTTATGGGCTATACCACTATGGCCTACATAGGTATTTATCTAGATAAGGCTATGAGCAACCCTGTAGCCGTCAAACAATTAGCAAAAATACCCGAAGTATTAGAATGCCACTACACCACAGGAAATTGGTCTATACTCATCAAAATCCTATGTAAAGACAACGAACACCTAATGCACGTCCTAAATAAGGAGATACAACAAATTGAAGGGGTTTCCAGAACAGAGACTTTTATTTCGTTAGCACAACAAATAGATAGGCAGATTACGATTTAGCATATGCTAGCCAATTTTTAATACGTCCAGTAACCATTTTTAGATAATTTTCGGTCAGGAAGATATTGGACCAATCAAATCTTTGCGATTGTACTCCAAGGTAAAACAACCAAGCCGCCGCTCCAGCAGCAGGAATGCCTTGAAGTTCTTTTTCCGATAACGGATTTGTTTTCTGATAGGCATCCAAAAACACACCTACCTTTTCTTCATACTGCTTCTTGTCTACTTCTATTTGAAACAACTGGGAGCAGAAATACGCTACATCTAAAACCAACCACCCGTTTCCACAAAAGTCAAAATCGAACAAGGTAATTTCGTCGTTTGCACCAACATTCAAATTATCATACCATATATCCATGTGAACAATCCCTTGTTTCCATAAAGGTGCATCTAGCGCTGAAAATGAATTTTCAAGTTCCTTAGACAAACTTTTTAAATATTCCATTTCCTTTAAGGATTCTGAAAAATACTGGGTAGCATAATCATATGGATCTTTTAACAGCACCTTGACAGTATATTCTTTTCTCTCTATTTTTTTCTCTTTTGTATGTTGGTGCATTTTGGCCATCAAGTCACCAATGGCTGCACACATTTCGTTAGTTAGAAACCGCACCTTATCACCTTCTGCAAAGGAAAAAAGTACCATAAACCTATTTCCCTCAGGTGCTTTCAAGGCTTGTACAAAGCAACCTTCGGTATCACGAATAGGAAATGAAACGGAAAGCCCTTTCTCCTTCAAGAGACATAACAACTCTATTTCTTCCAAGATTTCAGTTTCCGAACGCCAGTTATGACTATACACCCTTGCTACATATTTCTCAGTACCATTGGATAAAAAATAAGTGTCGTTTATTCCTGTCCTAAAAAGGGAGCAAGAAAAACCTTCTCCTAAAAAGTATTTTTCTTTTACAAATTCATTGAGCGCCGTATTGCTTATCGTACTATCCGTGACAGGGAAAAACTCCATTTTATCCGTTACTTAAATTACAAATCAAATCACGCTAAGTTTATACAAAAAAAAGCCTGCACAGTTTAAAACCGACAGACTTGTATTGTATATGCAGAATACTTAATCTCTACCTCCAAAAACCTGAAGTCCCCAATAAACTAATGTTGCCAAAGACCCAATAGCCGCAACCAAATAGGTTCTTGCTGCCCATTTTAAGGCATCTTCAGATCCTTCATACTCGGCTTGCGTAACTACATTCTTAGACTTTAACCAAGCTAAAGCCCTGTTACTGGCATCATATTCTACTGGCAAGGTTATAAAACTAAATAAGGTCGCAAAACTCATCATGACCAACCCAGCTACGGCAACCCAGTATCCAAAACCGATACCAGCTGCAGCCCCTAGAGCCAATCCACCAAAAACCACCCATGTGGACATACTAGAAGTAACACTTACAATCGGCACCAACTTAGAACGCATACCAAGCCACTCATATGCCTGTGCATGTTGCACCGCATGACCCACCTCATGGGCTGCAACCGCAGCCGAAGCTGCATTTCTTTGATTATAAACTCCCTCACTAAGGTTTACGGTCTTATTCTTTGGATTGTAATGGTCCGTTAACATTCCTGGCGTAGAAACCACTTTCACATCCCTAATACCATGATCATCCAGCATTTTTTGGGCAATCTCCGCGCCACTCATACCATTTTCAAGGTGTACTTTAGAGTAGTGTTTGAACTTGCTTTTCAACCGGCTACTTACCAACCAACTAACCAAGGCAATTGCTCCGATCAAAATATAATATCCCATCATAAGATTTCAATTTTTAAAATTCAAAAAATAAATATACTAAAGATTCCTATTTATCTATGGAATCCAAGTAGTGAAAAGCAAAAACCTCGCCAAACCCCTTTAGCTTCATAAAAGGTCTGGTGAGGCTTAAGATACTGACAAAAAGTACTGCTAAGCGAATATTTTTTCTCAACCAAAGGCTTCTATAATTTCTTGATACACTACTTTTCCAGAAACAGTGTTCAGTCCTTTTTTAGGACTTGAATCTTTTTCACATGCTACTTCTCACCCCATATTATCCAAACGTAAAGCGTAAGGCAAGGTAACATTAGTTAAAGTAACTGTTGAAATATAAGGCACGGCACCTGGCTTATATGCAACTGAATATTGCACTATACCATCTATGCTATAGATAAAATCTTCCTGAGTCCTTTCTTTTGTAGTCTCTACGCATCCGCCTTGGTCTACCGCCACATCCACGATTACCGTTCCTAAACGCATCTCCTTAAGTATATTCCTTGTGAAAAGGTTTGGTGCTTTTGCTCCTTTTAATAATACACCTCCAATAATAAGGTCATGTGTTCTAATATGTCTCCTGATATTATATTCTTTTGAAAACTCTGTAACCACATGGGGTGGCGTTACGTCGTTTGCAGATCTAAGTCACTTCATATTGATGTCCATAATAGTTGCATTCGCTCCCAAACCTGCTGCCATTTTAGCATGTATGCCTGCTACACCAGAACCCAACGCCATAACTCTGCCGGGAGCTACCCTAGGAACATCTCCCAAAAGAACGCCATGTCCCTTAATCAGTTTTTTTTTAATATTTACACCCAACTGAATGGCCATTCTCCCTACAACTTAGAACATTGGCACTAACAATGGTAAGGTTCCTTTTTCATCTTCTACAGTTTCATATGCAATACAGATTACTTTTTTCTATCATTGCCTTTGCCAATGGTTCACTCGAAGTAAAATGGAGATAAGTGAATTATTTGTAGTTTATTTTCAATAACAACATAAACAACCGCAAAACTGCTGTAATCGTATTTGCTAAAATAATAGCTAGAATTTCTATGAAAACCCCGTACACCAGCCAAAGAAGTACTCCAAATAATAAAACAGTGTACATACTCATGGAAATATCTTTTGTGTATTTCTCCTTCCATGTTTTATACACCTGTGGAACAAAAGCAGCAGTGGTTAGTGTCGCAGCTATTAAACCTAGAATTTCTATGTAGCCGATTTTCAATAATTCGAGCTATATAGTCTTGTTCTTTCTAAATGTAATAAACAGATTACGTAGTTTTTCTCATAGTACTATTAGCCAACATGACAATTTTTCCTGGTACTATAATCACCTTTTTAGGAGTTCTACCCTGTAATTGGTCTTTTGTTTTTTCATGTGCCATAACAGTCGCTTCAATTTCTTCCTTACTTAAATTTAATGATAATTCCAGTTTAAACCTCATTTTACCATTAAAAGAAATAGGGTACTCTTTGGCACTTTCCACTAAATAACTTGGCTCGAATTTTGGAAACGGAGCGGTAGCAATAGAATCAGGATTCCCAAATTTTTGCCATAGTTCCTCTGCGATATGCGGTGCATAAGGCGATACCAAAATAGCTAGTGGTTCTAAAATTACACGACTAGTACATTTTTGGGCGGACAGTTCATTAACACATATCATAAAGGTAGATACTGAAGTATTGAAACTAAAGTTCTCTATATCCTCCTCCACCTTTTTAATCGTTTTGTGCAGCGTTTTCAAAGCATCTTTTGAAGGTTCTTCTTCAGAAACAAAAAAAGTGCTTTCAGCACCGGAATGATACAAACGCCATAATTTTTTCAAAAAAGAATGTGTTCCCGTAATCCCGGCCGTATTCCATGGCTTAGATTGTTCTAAGGGACCCAAGAACATTTCATACAAACGCAAACTATCTGCCCCGTACTCCTCGCAAATGGCATCTGGATTTACCACATTGTATTTGGACTTAGACATTTTTTCGACTTCTCGACCAACAATGTATTTACCATCCTCCAATATAAATTCAGCGTCCTCATACTCCGGTTGCCATTTTTTAAACGCCTGTACATCTAATTCATCAGAGGAATTGACTAACGAAACATCTGCATGAATGGGAAGCACGTTTTTCTGTCCAACCTGTCCCTTTGAATATAATTTATTAGCCTCAATATCTTTATAAACAAAAGCACTCGTCCCGGTAATCATTCCTTGATTAATCAACTTCTTAGCAAACTCATCCTTGGTCACTAAACCTTTATCAAACATGAATTTTTGCCAAAAACGGGAATATAATAAATGTCCTGTAGCGTGTTCACTACCACCTATATATAAATCTACATCTTGCCAATAGTTAATGGCTTCTTTAGAAAAAATAGCTTCTTCATTACTTGGATCCATATACCTGTTGAAGTACTGAGAACTTCCTGCCCAACCTGGCATGGTATTCAACTCTAAAGGAAAAATACAGGTGTTATTTATTTCACTGTTTGCCACCACCTTATTTTCCTTTGTACACCAAGCCCATTCCGTAGCGTTACCTAAAGGTGGCTCTCCTGTTTCCGTGGGTAAGTATTTCTCCACTTCGGGCAAGGTTATGGGTAGGTATTCAGCATCTATCATTTGAGGCATTCCTGCTACATAATACACCGGAAAAGGCTCCCCCCAATACCGCTGACGACTAAACACTGCATCGCGTAAGCGATAATTTATTTTTCCTTCACCCTGACCTAAAGCTTCTAAAGTCTGTATCGCTATTTTACTTGCTTCTTTCTGTCCTAATCCGTTCAAAAAGTCAGAATTCGAAATTATCGCCTTTTCCTTGTCGGCAAAGGCCTCTTCAGAGATATCTACGCCTTCAAAAATATTAGGGATAGGAATATTAAAATGCTTTGCGAAATCATAATCGCGTTGATCACCACATGGCACGGACATCACGGCACCGGTACCATAACCAGCCAATACATAATCTCCAATCCAAATAGGTATAGGTTCCTTGGTAAACGGATGCTCGGCATATGCACCAGTGAACGCACCGGAAATAGTTTTTACATCGGCCATACGGTCGCGCTCAGAACGTTTTGCAGTAGCTTGTATGTATGCCTCAACCTCCGCTTTCTGTTTGTTGGTCGTGATTTTAGCAACCAAATCGAGCTCGGGAGCCAAGGTCATAAAGGAAACACCAAAAATAGTGTCGGGGCGAGTCGTAAAAACTTCTATGCCTCCTTCGTTAGAGGGTGCTGGAGGTAGCGTATTAAAAGTAACAGAAGCTCCTTGTGAACGTCCAATCCAATTAGTTTGGGAATCTTTCAATGGCTGTGGCCAATCTATTTTTTCCAAACCATCCAACAAACGTTGAGCATATGCGGAAATACGCATGCTCCATTGCGTCATTTTTTTTCTGATAACTGGGTGGCCGCCACGTTCAGAAACACCATTTATAATTTCGTCATTAGCCAGAACCGTTCCCAAAGCAGGACACCAATTGACTTCACTTTCAGCCAAATATGTTAATCTATATTTTAATAAAATCTTTTGTTTTTCTTTGTCAGAATATGCATTCCAATCCGAAGCGGAAAAATCATCTATAGCATCATCGCAAACCGCACGAACCCCTGTATTACCCTCAGTCTTAAAAACAGTAATTAAGGTTTCAATATCCTCAGCTTTTTCAGAATCATTGTTATACCATGAGTTGAAGAGTTGAATGAAAATCCATTGCGTCCATTTATAATAACTTGGGTCAGAAGTACGTACTTCCCTACTCCAATCAAAAGAGAAACCCAATTGGTCTAATTGGCGTCTATAGGTTTTTATGTTTGCTTCCGTAGTTACTACCGGGTGTTGACCGGTCTGTATAGCATACTGCTCCGCTGGCAGGCCAAAAGAATCATATCCTTGTGGATGCAGCACATTAAATCCCTTATGCCTTTTATACCGAGCGTAGATGTCACTTGCAATATATCCTAACGGATGGCCAACATGAAGTCCGGCTCCGGACGGATACGGAAACATGTCCAAAACATAGAATTTTTCCTTCTCAGAGGTATTCTCGGCTTTAAAGGTTTGGTTTTTGGCCCAGTACTTTTGCCATTTTTCTTCTATTACATTAAAATCATAGTTCATAAGACACCTGTATAAAAAAACAAAAGTTCATGCTCAGGATATCGCGTACCGATACTTTTACATGCCCTTATTTTACAGGGCAAAAATAGGCGTAATCGTTGAAAGTTAAAAAGATATTGACGAATTACACTTTTGTCGGCAAAATAAGCCTTAAAACCACCCCATTTATTCAAAATCAGTATCTTTAAATTCGTGAAAAAAAGTTACTACACATCCATTTTCATCCTGCTGTATTTCGTTATTCTTTATTCAAATGAGATTAATGCACAACTTGGTTTTTGCGGTGGAAATTCTGGCACTTCCATATTTACAGAGGATTTTGGAACGGGCCTAACCGATGGTCCCGCACTACCTTTGGGAACTACCACGTATGATTTCGTGACCGGCACGCCTAATGATGGCGATTATACCATTTCTAGTACAACTAATTACTTCACTTGGCCAAACGTAGGTGACCACACTCCGGGCGATACTAATGGCAAAACTTTAATTGTAAATGCGAGTTTTACTGCTGGAGAATTTTATCGGCGTACCGTAAATGGGCTTTGTGAAAACACAAGCTATGAGTTTTCTTCATGGCTTATTAACCTGCAACCTCAAAGTGCCTGTGATGGTAACGGCATCCCTGTTAACGTTCGCTTTCAAATTTGGGATGAAACCGACACCAGTCTTTTAGCGCAAGGTGATACCGGCAATATTCCGAATAGGAATTCCCCTGAATGGGAACAGTATGCACTGGTTTTTAAAACCCTTCCCGGACAAATATCGGTTATTTTAAAAATGCGAAATAATAGTAATGGCGGTTGCGGAAATGACCTCGCTATTGATGATATTGCATTCTCTTCTTGTGGTGATAACATTACCTTGGCCGATAGTCAAAACGAACCAGGAATAGTCTTATGCCAAGGGCAAGGTGGAATTTCAACTACACTAGAAGCGACCCCAGATTTTTCTATTTTTACAAGTCACGCCTATCAATGGCAAGAAAGCAATGACCAAATACTTTGGACAGATATTGTTAGTGCCAACAATAGCACATACATTACTCCTACAGTGAACACAACTACATATTTTCGGGCAAAAGTAGCAGAAGATGCCGTAAACCTATCCAACGATTTATGCAATGTCCTCTCCGACGTTTTTGAAATTATTATTATAGACACCCCACAACCGCCGGTAAGTAATGGTGATATAGTCGTTTGTGAGAGCGAAACAGCACTTTTAACCGTGACGGCACCTAATGCATCTACTGTTAATTGGTACGATACTGCAACGGGGGGCATGGTGTTAGCAGAAAATACCGCAAATTATACTCCTGACAGTGCCGGTACCTATTATGCCCAGAGTGAATCCGGCACAATCAATTGTCCATCTCCCACCAGAACAGCCGTAACCTTAACAATTATCCCAACTCCACAAGTTGAAGATGAAACGGTCGTATTTTGTGAAAGTAATATCCTTCTCCTATCTGCAGACGTAGACAATGTTTCCTACCTATGGAACACAGGCGAAACCACTAAAGAAATTTTTGCAACAACCCAAGATGAGTATACAGTTACAGTAACCAATCCTGCAGGCTGCTCCAACACCAAACGCATACTTGTGGAACCTGTACTAATTCCCATTATTAAGCATATCCGCTCAGATGCTGCAAATATCATAGTTACTTTAGACAACGCTGGCCCGTTTGAATACGCCTTGGACAATGGGTTATTTCAAGCTAGTCCAATTTTTGAAGGAGTGCTAGGTGGCCGTTATGTCATAAATATCCGCTATGGTGATAATTGTGGAATTGTGAGTCAAGAATATATCCACTTGGTTATTCCTAAATTTTTCACGCCTAATGCCGACGGATATAATGATCTTTTTATACTAGAAGGAGTAGAACTTTTTTCGTCCTACGATCTATCTATCTTCAACCGTTTTGGACAACTACTCAAAAACATGGGACAAAACGCTATGTCTTGGGATGGAGATTTCAACGGAAACCCCATGCCAGAAGATACCTATTGGTACAGCTTAGAAACTGAAGGAGATTTAAGAACAGGTTATTTTGCTTTAAAACGCTAAGGGGTATAGTACTATATCTTAGGTATTATCTGGAATTTCAATCAAACTTATACATTCGCAATGTTAATTTCAGTAGTCCATTTCACATTACTTTGTTATTTTTACTGATATATTCAATTATATGAGTTCTTCTTTTGAAAATTACCAAAAACGCAAACTGATTTCCTCCTACTTTTCTGTGGTACTTAGTATTGCATTGGTCCTTTTTTTACTTGGAATATTAGGCCTATTGGTCTTGAACACCAAAAAAATGGCAGACCGCTCCAAAGAGCAGATTACAATTTCCATATTTTTAAAGGAAAATGCCAAGGAGATAGAAGTGGAGCAATTAAAAAAGACCTTGGCCATGTCTGAGTACACGAAATCTGCCACATACGTATCCAAGGAGAAAGCTGCCGCTCAACATAGTGAGGATATAGGTGAAGATTTTGTTGATTATCTTGGCTACAATCCTCTGAAGAACTCTATTGACGTAAAGTTGAAGGCCAATTTTGTAACCGAAGAAAAGGTAACCGAAATTGCGGAGACCCTCTCCGAAAAAAGCTATGTGGACGAAGTCAGTTATGATAAGGTGTTGGTAGGAATGGTGGCAGAAAGTGTAGAAAAAATCAGTTTTTGGATTTTAACCGCAAGTGCTATTTTTACGCTTATCGCTGTATTATTAATTAATAGTTCTATTCGCCTATCTATCTATTCAAAACGCTTTATCATAAAAACAATGCAAATGGTAGGTGCTACGAAAACCTTTATTAGAAGACCTTTTATCTGGCAAAATATAAAATTAGGTATGTTAGGTGCTATTTTGGCTTTATTGGCTATTGGAGGCGTCCTTTATTATGTAAACAATAACTTTCAAGACTTGGGACTTTTAGACGAACCTTATATTATCATTACGCTACTTCTAGGTGTTTTTTTATTAGGTATCCTTATTTCCTTAATTAGTACTTATTTTGCAACACAACGTTTTTTAAACCTCAGAACGGATGAGCTTTATTACTAAATTATTCCTGTAAATTTTATAATAAACAACCGATTTGAAGCTTTTATTCATTGACAACAATGTACTTATGATCTACTTTGCTAACTTTGTATTATGAGTAAGAAGAAAAATATGCAATTACCCGTAAAACAGGAATTTATCTTTCAAAAGAAGAATTATCTTTTTATGTTCATAGGTCTTGCTTGTATTACCCTAGGATTTATATTGATGAGTGGCGGAGGAAGTGACGACCCTAATGTATTCAATCCCGAAATCTACAACTTTAGAAGAATCCGTTTGGCACCCACCCTAGTATTGATAGGTTTAGGTATAGAAGTATATGCCATTTTGTTGAATCCGCATAAAAAGAAAAACTAGTTGGAAATTTTAGATGCCATTATCCTAGGAATAATCCAAGGGTTAACAGAATTCCTACCCGTTTCCTCTAGTGGGCATTTAGAATTAGGCAAGGCAATTCTCGGAGATAATTCTGTTCCGGAGGAAAGTCTATTATTTACTGTAATACTTCATTTCGCTACGGCCCTTAGTACTATTGTGGTGTTTAGAAAAGATGTTTGGGAAATCATAAGCGGATTATTCCAGTTCAAATGGAACGAGGAAAGTCAATTCTCGGTCAAGATTATCATCTCCATGCTCCCTGCTGTTTTCGTAGGATTGTTCTTTGAAGAGCAATTAGAAGCTTTTTTTGGTGGCAATATTCGTTTTGTAGGTTTCATGCTATTAATCACAGCTGTACTGCTTTATTTTGCAGATAAGGCCAAGGACACCCATAAAAAAGTAAGTTTTAAAAATGCTCTTATCGTAGGTATTTCACAGGCCATAGCGATGCTGCCGGGTATTTCAAGAAGTGGTGCTACCATATCCACATCGGTTCTTTTAGGAGTGGACAAATCTAAGGCTGCGCGCTTCTCTTTTCTAATGGTGGTTCCTTTAATTTTTGGCAAAATAGCCAAAGACCTTTTGAGTGGCGACCTTAATTTTAGTGGGGAAAACAACGTGGCTATGGGCGCAGGATTTATTGCAGCTTTCGTTGCAGGACTCGCCGCCTGTACATGGATGATAAAATTAGTGCGAAAAAGCAAATTAAGCTATTTTGCTATATACTGCCTAGTTGTGGGTTTAATTGCCATTATTTATGGTTTTAGCAACCCTTAAACCTTTTCAAATCAAAATAAGTTTACCATGAATGAATTGACCAAGGAAGATTACTTGAACGGTCAATTACTGTTGATAGATAAACCCTTAGGGTGGACTTCTTTTCAAGCGGTAAATAAACTAAAATGGTCGCTTCGGAAACGATTTAAACTCAAAAAAATAAAAATTGGGCACGCAGGAACATTAGATCCCTTGGCAACTGGCCTTTTGATCGTTTGTGTAGGCAAATTCACTAAGAGAATACATGAGTTCCAAGGACAAGAAAAAGAGTACACAGGAACTATAACCCTTGGAGGCACTACTCCTTCCTACGATTTAGAAACAGAGATAGACCAAACCTTTACCACAGACCATATTACCGAAGAACTTGTCCGTAAAACCACCAAACAATTTATCGGCGAGATAGATCAGGCCCCACCCGTATTTTCTGCCCTAAAAAAAGACGGTAAAAGACTATACGAATACGCCAGAGAAGGTAAGGAAGTTGATATCAAAACAAGAAAAGTTACCATTATGCAATTTGAAATAACGGGGGTGCAATTCCCCGAGATTATGTTTCGTGTCGTTTGCAGTAAGGGCACTTACATCCGTTCTATGGCATATGATTTTGGTAAAGCGTTAGGGTCGGGAGCACATTTGTCTTCCCTTAGAAGAACCAAAATAGGGGATTACAACGTAGATATAGCCCTAGACCCATTGGTCTTTGAAAAAACAATATTGAAAGATTTGGATGCCTAAATCTTTGATATTTAGTCCGTTTCTTGTACTATTTCTATAAAAATTAAGTTATATATCCATGAATCTAAGTAGGCAACAATTATCCCTAATGATTACCATACTCGCTATGGCAATTGTTATTTTGGTGCTTTATTCCATTCAATTAGGCGGAAAAACCGTGCTAAATGAGGATTATGTGGTGGAGATGATTTTGGATAAAGAACTCTTAGAGGAAATACTAGAAGAGGAAAAAATACTAGAAGAACAGTCGCAAGCGGAGGCTATAAAAAGTCATATTGCCTTCAATGAAACGGCCAAACCGAGCTACGAAAACCCAGAACCTCTTAAAACCTTAGATGAAATCCTGGAAGAGAAAGCGGCATCCGCAGAAGGCGAAGTATCCGATACTCACATTTCTGACTCGGCATATGCTGCCAAAGTAAAAGAACTTGCTAAAAAACGGGAAGAGCAAAAACAGCTTTTAGAAGAAAAAGAAGCCGAAAAGCAAGAATTCACAAACAATCTGGCTGCTAGAAAAACTTCTATATCATACTCCCTACTTGCGCGTAACAGTCGTAGATTACCTCCCCCCATTTACACCTGTCTAGAAGGAGGAAAAGTTGTTATTAATATAGAGGTTGACTCAAAAGGATATGTAACAGACGCCAGTTTTAATGCAAAGAGCTCAGGAACCTCTAATGGATGTTTAGTAGACAACGCTATAGCGTATGCTTTAAAAGCGAAATTCAACAGCTCATCAAAAGACTTACAAAAAGGAAGCATTACCTATTTATTCCAAAGAAAGAACAACTAATAGTTCTTTCAATATACTATTTCCTTTATCCTTATTATACCACATTTGTAATTCTTGTTTAAACTCTGGCAAAATGGTAGTATGTTCAGCCTTATGCTCTTCTACCAGTTGGGCAGCCTTCTTGGACCGAGGACCCCAAGTTCCGATTACTGACCCGGTAGTATCATCTACTGCAATAAGCTTGGGAATAGACATACCGCCATTAGTTAAAAAATTATTCATTAGCGGAACGTTTTCATCCCTTAAAATGACTTTGAAGGTAATATTAGGATTAAGAGCTGTAACTTTTTCCATAACAGGTAAGGCAGGAGCTGCATCACCGCACCAACTTTCGGTCAAAACCAACCATGTTATTTTCTTATCTACTTTAGCAAGTATAGTCGCAGTTTCGGGATCTATTTTGAATAGTTTATCCCAGCGTTTCATACGTTTGTTATTCAACTTCGTATAATTAACCAAATCATCTGTCTGCGTAGGACCAGTAGATTTCCCTTCTTCCACAAGTATTTCCACAAGCTCGCGATATTCTTTATATGATATAGATTTAGACAACCCTTCTTGAACGAGTTCCTCTGTTGTTTTTTCCATTAATTGAGTAGTATTGGTTTGCATAAATTTAGTATGATACCGCAAGTTACAAACATGAAAAAATATCTTTTGTAACTGAAGTTACATTGGTCCATATCATACACTAAACCTTACACCAAAAATGTTCAAGTGATTTCAAAAACCTCCTTAGGATTCTAATAGAAATTTATAATTTACAAACCTAACGTTCATATATTTACTGCCTCGCAATATTAAAACGCTATAACTCCAGTAATTCATTTAACGAATACGAATTTTTTAATTCCGCGTAAATATTTACTATGTTTTCCGAAAAAGATGTATTTCCCGTTCTAACCAAAACAGCAAAAAATTCACCGTTTTTCATTTTTAAAACACTTCTCACATAGACTTCCACACCTTCAAATTCCAATAATTCATTAAAGTTGTCCAAGCTATGCTCCTTGAAATTTAAAGAAGGGTATAGGTATTGATAATATCTATTTGAAGGCCTTCCAATTTTTAGTTTATGATTAGGCCTAATATCCTGCCAATTAATATCAACTTTGGTTGCCATATCTTCAAAACCAATAAACTCTGGAAATAACACGGGTCTACTCTTTTTCATGCGTTTGTCTGTTTGTAAATCAACTAGGTTTTTGGTCTAGTGTACATCACAAAAATACCTTAAAAAACTCATGATGATAGTAATAATTCGTTAAACAATAGTTAATGTGTCTATTTACAATAGTAATACTATCATTTTGTAGTGTAAATAATGGACAAGAGTCTATCTCTTAGTATGATTTATTTTGAATCCTCAACTAAAATCCCCTGAATAGCTGCATATAGGATAGTAATTACATCCCCAGAACAAGATTAAAATTGACTAAATAGCCCTCTTTTTAATCATACCACCTCTAGTATCATTTATTTTACTCATTACCACAAAAGCCTTAGGGTCTATCTTGGTGATTTCTATATTTAGCCTTCGTATTTCCAATCTTGTAATTACCGTAAAAATAACATCATATTCGTTACGCTCACCCTTTCTGCCGTAGCCACCTTTGGCCTTGTAGACGGTAAGCCCTCTACCCAATTTATCAATAATCATCGCTCGTATTTCTTCATTTTTTTCGGAAATAATCGTTACACCAGTGTACTCCTCTATTCCTTCTATCACAAAGTCCAAAGTTTTGGAAGCTGCCAAATAGGTAAGCATGGAGTATAATGCCGTTTCTACAGACAGTAGATATGCAGCAGCCAAGAATACCAAAATATTAATGAGGATAATAATATCTCCGATAGTTGTCCCTAATTTTCTACTCAGGTAAATGGCAAGTACTTCTGTACCATCCAATACGCTTCCACCCCTTACAGATAATCCTATCCCCGCTCCAAGAAAAAAACCACCAAAAACAGCTACCAATAATTTATCTTGAGTGATTTCCGGAAAATCTACTGCAAACAAAGCTAATGCCAACCCCAATATGGCAAATGCAGTCTTAATTGCGAACAATCTACCAATAACCTTGTAACCAAGCACCACAAAAGGGATATTCACCAATAATATAAGAATGTACAAAGGTACGTCTGCCACTTCTGCAATAAGGAGGGAAATACCTGTAGCACCGCCGTCTATGAATCTATTAGGCAATAGAAAGCTCTCCAGACCAAAAGCAGCCGAAAAGATACCCAATAAAATAAAAAATATATCCTTTAACCATTGCTTATAGTCTGTAAGCGCAAGCTTATCGATTTTTTGATTTGGCATATAAATGCTCGTTTTTTAAAGGTTTTCTGGGTTTACAGCCAGACTATTGAACAGTTTTGCTTTTGCACCATAATACTTGTTCTGGACTAGGTTCCGTTTTAATACAGCATCGATGAGCTTACTTTCACGTGAATTAATTAAAAACAAAGAACTCTCGCCAAAACTGAACTTTCTTTCCTCCGCAGATAGCATGGTCCTATAGTTAGAAACCATATCTGATATTAACACATTTTGTATTTCAAACGACTCTAACTCATTATAAATAGCAAAAACCTTGTTTCGTATCTCAATCTGCGCATTATCAAACTCAAACTCTGCATCCTGCAATTTAATCTTTGCCAGCCTTAAATCTCCACGTTCCTTTCTCAAAAATATGGGCATTTGAAATGTGAGTCCACCCTTATACTGTTCTGAGACAAAAGAATTTATAAATTCGGGAGTCTCCGTTAAAAAGTTGTACTCCAAATCTATAGTAGGTAAGAGTTTATTGGTTTTTAGACGTTTATCTACCTGTAAGCCATCAATTTTATAACCCAAGGATTTTAATTTAGGGTGATTTTCTATGGTAAAACTATCCAAAGGCTTCCCTAATATTTCCAAAGTACTATCAATATCCGAAGCGATATCATTTTCTGGTAAGACATTAGGTTGAATCTCCAAGGGAATATTGTCGTTTAACCAAAGGAAATTTGACACCTCAAATGATTTATTACGGAATCTAACTTTTGCCTGTTCCAATTCCAAAGCCCTGCTTTGAACGGCAATCTTAGCTTCAACCGTATCTATAGCAGCCTTGTCTCCCGCTCTGGCACTTTTCTTTATACCTTCAAATCTAATTTGCGCGTTGATTAAAAAATTAGCAAAAACCTTGCTATCGCTATACGCTTGCAACCAATCGAAATAGGCCAATGATGCATCGAATAAAATTTGGTTAACCAATAGATCGCGATCTACTATGGTCTGTTCTCTAAAAAATTTTGCCTGTTTTAAGGTTGCCATACGTTCGTTTATCCATGAACCCCTACCTAGAGAAACGGAAACACCAGCACTATAGAGGCCATCCGCTGGCACCGTTTGGTCAGGATTTAGAAAAGCACCCTCGTTTTGTTCAAAATTACCTTTAAGCTCTATACCGTACCAGGTAGGAATTTTAAATGTAGCGTTTAGACGATCGTAGTACTCCGTACCCTTAAACTCCTTACGGTCATAGTCTACCTCTATTTTAGGGTCAAAACCCCCTCTGGATTTCATAAGATTGGCTTGCCCCATACCTATAGCCAGCTCTGCCTGCTTTGCAATAGGATGGTATTTTTTAACATAGCCAAGGTATTCATTGAACTGTAGCACAATAGAATCCTGTACTTGGGCTTGAGCCGCATTGGCTACCAATAATAAAAACAAAACAACAATAATATTTCGCATCGTTATTTCTTTACCTGTTTAGCCTGTACACCAACTGGTTGGTAGTAATTTGGCGGAAAACCGTTGAGCTGTCTCCAAAGTTCAAACCAAATAGGAACATCCTCCAACAAAGCTATGGTATTGGCGCCAGAACCTACCCTAATATCCTTAGGCCATTCATGATCATCGGCATCAGGAGCTAATAAAATTCTGTATTTACCATTATCGCTAATAAACGTTTCTATAGCCACGACCTTGCCACCATAAGTTCCGTAAGATACATTGGGCCAACCGCTAAAAACAATAGCTGGCCAACCATCAAATTCTATCCTTACTTTTTCCCCTAAATGCATTAAGGGTAAATCTATTGGTGCTACAAAGGTCTCCACTGCCAGTTCGTAGTCCGAAGGCATAATACCTACCAAACGATCTCCCTCCTTAAATGTCTCTCCAATACCGCCTTGGATGGCCCTATTTATAAAACCGTTTTGCGGGGCTTGTATATAGTACAGATCATTACGCATCTCATAATTTGTCTTCTCATTCTCCAATTTAGTTACCTGGGCTTCCGAATCGAATTGGTTGGATTGTGCCGTAAACATGTCACTTTGGGCCTTCGAAATCTTGTCCGTATACGAAGTTTTTACACTATTGATTTCTACCTCAGCGTTTATAACTTGGTTTTTGGCAACCAATAATTTATTCTCTTGGGAAATTAACTTAGCTTGTGTTTCCTGTAGCTTTAAACGTTTTTCTTCCACGTCTGTAACAGCCTTTAAACCCTCACTTTCCAACTGCTCCGTACGTTCAAACTGCCGCTGTGCAATTTTTATATTGGTTTTAGCTGCCTCCAAATCAATACTATCACTTTTTACTTTTAATTTTGACTGCAATAATTTGTTACGTGCCTGTTGCAACTTTAAACCACGTTCTGTACCTAGCGCGCCTATCTGATTGTTCAACGCATTTACCTTGCCTTTGTAAGAAACTACAGAAGCAGATTTGGCCCTTATTTGATCTCCAGTCCTTTCTACCAACATAGGGTCAAAATACTCATTCTTAATTTCTGATATAAACAGTATAGTATCGCCTTTTTCTACATAATCTCCCTCTTGAACGTACCAGCTTTCTATCCTTCCTGGAATTTGAGACTGTATGGTTTGTGGCCTTTGATCCGGCTTAAGTGTAGTTAGAAAACCTTTTCCCGTAACATTTTGTGTCCATGGCAAAAACAATATAATTACCATTACCAATGCAAATACTTTAAGGAATTGATTAAAGCGTTTGTAATGCCTTTTATGAAAAACCCTATCAGTTGATCTGTAACCCGTTAGATGCACGGATTTAGATACGCTGTTCTTTGAAATATTCAGCATAACACTATTTTTCGCTAATTAATTTACCTTTTTCCATCGTTAAGACTCTTCCACAGATTTGTGCCCATTTTGGGTTTTGACTTGTTACAATTAGCGCCCAAGAATGTTCTGGCATCAATAAAAAGTCAATTATTCGGTTTGCCTCTTCATAATCAAATTGATATAAGGGGTCGTTCAAAAGTAGTTTTGGCTTTCTTACAATACTTCTGGCCAGGACAATTTTCTTTGCCAAGGTAGAAGATATTTGTTTTCCCTCGGGATAGATAATAGTATTTAACCCAAGTTCCTGTCGTTTAACAAATTTAGACAATCCTGTATTCTCTATCGCCCATGAGATGTCCTCCCTTGAAATAGTTCCATCTCCAAACGTTATGTTTTCAAGCAAGGTCCCCTCAAACGGTGACTCCTCCTCTAAAGATTGCCCTAAATGCGACCGGTAGTGATTTAAATGCAATCCTTTTAACGAAACATCATTTACATAGATATTACCTTCAGTAGGCTCCGCAGTACCAGCAATTAAACGTAAGAGACTCGCCTTTCCGGATCCATTGGAACCTTGCAACAATATGGAACACTTTGGTGTAATCGTAAAGCTGATATCGTCTATGATTTTACTCCTTCTTCCAGGAACCCCATAAGATACATTTTGCAACTCTACGGTAAAATTTTCATTGTCCTTAAAGGGTTTCTCCCCTTCTTGGGGCTCCAAATCCTTATCAACTACCTGGCCTAGTTTTTCCAAAGCGGTTAACACGTCATAAAAAGATTCTAAACCCATTATCAACTTTTCTACGGAAGCGATAACCAATAAAATAATGATCTCTGCTGCAACAAATTGTCCAATATTCATTTCTTGGTTAAGCACCAATAAACCACCAATAATAAGAAGTCCGCCAGTTACCAATATTTTAAAGCCTATCATTTGGACAAACTGTAAAACCAATATCTTAAAGTGACTTTCCCTAGCATCCAAGTACTGATCCACCAAACCGTCAGTTTTGGTTAATGCATGTGATGTTCGCCCGGATAGTTTAAAGCTTATGATGGTTCTGGCGACTTCCTGTATCCAATGCGCCATTTTATACTTTTTCTTTGACTCTATTAGGCTGGTTTCCAAACCCTTTTCTATGGTATATTTAAACACGATATAAATCAATGCCAACAATAATATTCCGTAGGCTATGAAAAAAGGATGATAAAGCGAAAGCAGCAACAGGCCAAAAATAATTTGTAATAGTGCAGCGGGGAAATCCAAAAGTAATTTGGAGATTCCTTTTTGGATATTGAGTACATCAAAAAACCGATTAGCCAGCTCAGGTGGATAGTTGTTATACAGTGCACTCATTTTTATTTTGGGAAAACGGTAGGCAAATTCAAAGGAAGCCCTAGTGTAAATCTTTTGTTGTACGTTTTCAATGATACGCATCTGCATGAGTTGTAAAACTCCTACGAATGCGACACCCAATGTTACTAGAATTACCAAAACAATCCATGAAGTACTTACCTGCGCTCCTTGGATTAAGTTGATTATGGCCTGAATACCCAATGGTAGGGAAAGACTTACAAGTCCTGCAAAAATTGCATAATAAAATACTTGTAAAACATCGCGCTTGTCCAAACGCAATAATCCGATAAGCCGCTGCCAAGCGGTTAAAACATTTTTTGACATTTTCTTTAGGATTTAAGGACGGAGAAAACCAGATTTGAAAAATAATTTCCCAAATCGTCATTGCCTCTACAATCCGTTAAAGAGCTAAAATGGTTCTTTAAAAAATGTTGATGCAATGAACCTTCTAATATGGTACTGGCCAAACTAGAGGGGTATTGATAATTTGGATTTAAATTCTTTATCATATCCTTTAAACGGTTTACCAACCTTTGATAAATAACAAAATAACCTTCCTTATTTTCCGCATCTACCTCCTTTGTAAGGTAAGATTTGGAATATTCATTGATGACTATTTTATTCAAAAGTACTTCATTTATGTGGGAAAAGGCATTGTCTTCTGCGGTAGTTTTGGTAACTATTTCCACTGCTGCAGCTAATTTTTCCCGCTCATCTTTTATACCATTCGTTGCAAAAACCAATTGATATTCCAACCATCCCCAATACCATGATGTTAAGTAAAGAAGTAATTTATGCTTATTTTCAAAATACCTATAAATAGAGCTTTCGTTCGATCCTATTTTGGCCCCTAATTTCTTAAATGTAAAACTTTCAAAACCCATCTCATCTATCATAAGAATACTGTTCTGAATAATTCTTCTCCCTAGGTCCGAAGACTCGGGATCTTTCACATATATTTTCTCATTGATACTAATTTTCACGGATTGTAGCAAATGCTCCATGTTGTTTGATTTTGGATTAGCAACAAATATAATAGTATTACTACTATTATATGATAGTTTAACTAATTATTAACGACAGAAATACATTTAACGGTATAGATAGTATTAAATTTATATCCCGTTAATTTTAAATTTGTATGCTTATGAAAAATGTATTTATGCTCATCATTCTCATTCTTACCCCATGGTTAGCTCAGGCACAGGGAATGTTCCATCTTTCATTCGAACACAACCAAAGCACTGTGAATACTGCTATGGATGATAGTGAAATAAGTTTACCTAATAAGGGGTCTACCGTAATAGTAGGTGGTTTAAATGATTTGGACGGTATGGGAAATTATCTAAATGTTTACGGGAGTAAACTTATAGTAGATAGTCTAGATATAGCATCTGACGGTACTCAAAATATTGTATTCAGAAGGGAAGATGGGAATAACTTCTTTAACCGCTATCCTACCATGAAGGCAAAACTTACACCTGTTAACCATATTGCAACAGACCAAAATAACCCATAAGTATATACGTTAATCGTAAATATAAATAATCATGAGAAATTTAGTTTTTTATGTGGCCTTTATAGCGGCAGGACTACTACAGGCACAGGAACAAAAAGATACAATTGTCAAAGGAGATATCTTGATATTGAGCCAACCCTTAGGTTCCTCCTATTCTCATATAGAGTTCCCCAAGAAAAATATCATTATAAAACGTGGTGCAATCGCTAATTTTAACAATTTAATAGGGCAGAAACTGGTTGTGGACCAAATTATTTTGTTTGAAGATGGTACGACAGAGGCAATTCTAAAAAGAAAAGACGGGAAAAACTTTTTCAGATTTTTTCCAAAGGTAAAATCCAATTTAGATAAGGCAGTTGCCACAGGAGAGTTAAAAATTCCAAAGAGAAAAAATCAGATAGCCAAAAATTAAAGTTTATCGGTCTCCCTTTGACGCTATTTCGTTTGGCAATAATTTATCCAAGAAAACGAAATCAGTATTTTTTAAAAAAAACAAATGATATTAGCACACATTATAGCTGCCAACCGGAAACAGGCTCTTGAAATAATTCATTTACTAATGGATGAAAACCTATTACTGCAAGCTGCTGTATCCGAAAAAACAATCTACCAGAAAAAAACCGCAAATGGTGAATTAGTTCGTGAAAACCGAACATTGATTATTGGCAAAACTAAAGCACTACTTTTTACTACGATAAATGATGTGCTCAAAAGAAATTTCAAGGAAGATATGCCCATGCTATATTCTGTTCCTATCGTTTATATGGATGAGGAGCTAGCTGCCATGCTTAGGGAGAATACGGCAAAAGTATAGCATCTCTAACTAACAGTATGGAACCAACTGAAATGCTCCGAAATAATACGTTCTTTTTCTAATTTCACATACTCCAAAAAAGCACTTGCCGCAGGTGATAATTTTTTAGATCTAAGCCACACTAAATTCCAAGTTGTACTTAACGGTAAGCCTTCTACATCAATTATCTGTAAATCTTTATTCAATAGCTCGTTCTTTATCCCAATAAGAGGCATAATCGAATAACCCAAACCTGACATTACCGCCTGCTTTACCGCTTCATTGGAGGTTAGTTCAATTTTTTTTGATGTTGGCAACTTATTCTCCCTAATAAAGCCTTCCATAGCACTTCTGGTTGCTGAACCTTGCTCTCTGTAAATTAACGGTAACCCCTCAAAAGTGCTTTTATTTATCTTATTTTTAATTTTGTGTTTGGTACTTCCTACCAACAAAAGTTTGTTCTCCATAAGCTCCACACAATCTATTTTTAAGTGCTCTGGCAGCACCGAAACTAACGCAAAATCTACTTCGTTCTGTTCAAGTGCCTTTACCACCTTGGACTTATTGGTAACATCCATGGAAAGCTCAACTCCACTGTTAGTATTTATGAAATCGCTTAAAAAAAAAGGCATTACGTATTGTCCTGTAGACACAATGGATATTTTAAGCCTACCGAATAAGCTACCTTCATATGCTAAAGACTTATAATTAATAGCATAGACTTGGTCTATAATTCTTTCAGCAGCCTCCGCAATTTCTTTTCCAAAGTCTGTTACATAAAGCTTTCTCCCTACCACCTCAGTTAAAGGAATGGAGAACTGATCCTGAAAATTTTTTAATTGAATCGACACCGCTGGCTGAGTCAAAAATAGTTCCTCGGCAGCTTTTGTAATACTTTGTTTTTCAGTAATTTTTAAAAAAACCTTTAGTTGGTGCAATGTATAATTCATAAATAAATCTTATGTATTTGATAATAAATATAAATAAAAATTAATGACTAATGCTTTGTATCTTCAAAAAAGAGCGATTTAATTAAATGCAAAAAGATTATGAAAAAGAAAATTTTCACTTTACTCCTAACTTCTATTATTTTTTTCCAGCTACAAAGCCAGAAACAAAGCGAATTTTTAGATATGAATATTCCTTTGGATTTGAAAATGGACTACGAAACTAACCAAAGCAAAGGTCCAGATGACAAAAGTTTAAACATCTCAAAACTGTTTCTGGTCATAGAATTCATATTTGAACAAAAATTAGATGAGGAAACTTCGAACACTACAAAACAGTTCAAATATCTAAGTACGCTACACATTACGGATTTCACCACGTCAACCCTAAACCAAGACATATCGAAAACAGCTTTGATATCCACTTTAACGTTTAACCATGAAACAGAAAACACATTTTTTTCATGGTTAAATCCAATTTCAACCGTTTCTAGAAATCTTCACAATGCGCAGTACATTCCAAAAGGTTTTGGACCCGCAATAAGAATATGACGTCAACTTAACCAAGAAACATTATATATATTAATACCTTTCATAGTTAATATTAATAAAAATTTATTGATTATTAATACCAACTTTGTAACTTAATCCTCTAATAAGAATAAGTGCACTTATGAAGACAGAAGGAATGAAAGTTAAGCCCAATAAGATACAGAAAATTCAATTAGTTGATGGGGACTTTACCGTTTCAGAAGCATCTGATGTTGTAATGTTACTTATTGACGAAAAGATAAATTTCCATAAGTTGCAGAGACTATCCCTAAGCGAAGGTTTTTCCGGTGCGGACACAAACTATCCAGATGGTAGAATTGGTGAATTGGAGCACGAAAAATCAATAGCAAAAGCTTTTTTTACTAAAGTTCGAAAAACGGGTGCTACTATCAAAATAAATGGAACTCTTGAAATTTCTTTAAGCAAATAAAAACGCAGTGTTTGCTACTTTTGTTTTAGGCAAACTAGCCGTCTGTAGGATAAATTAGCATTACGTGCTGATTAAAAACCCTAGTCTTGAGTTATAATCAGCGCTATATAATAGTTCTCTTATAAACTAGGATTAACCTATTTTATGATTATATTTTGTTTTTTAGTGAAAGCCCATAAGTTCACGATTGTAAAGTTGCTTTTTTAATCTTCAATACTAATGATTTTAGCTCAAAAGCTAGCAATAGGGCTAGGCAGTGATGAGATTGGCTGACACCTTCCCTTTTAATTTTACTAATTGGAGTACCGCTTCATCTATTTGTTGCGCGACCATTCTAAGCTATTAAACTATCTTTAAGCAACTAATGTCAAAACATGAAGAAAAATAGATGTGGATGGTGCGAGGGCAATGCACTTTACGAAGCCTACCATGATCAAGAATGGGGTGTTCCAATAAAGGATGACGCCACTATTTTTGAATTTTTAATCTTGGAGACTTTTCAAGCAGGACTCAGTTGGATTACCGTCCTCAAAAAAAGAGAAAATTTCAGGGCTGCGCTCGATAATTTTGACCACCACAAAATTGCCTTATACCAACAATCTAAAATTGACAACTTGTTGCAAGATTCCGGTATTATAAGAAACCGTTTAAAGATAAAAGCCACAGTTTCTAATGCAAATGCGTTTATAGAAATCCAAAAGGAACATGGAAGTTTCAGTAACTATATCTGGGGTTTCGTAAACCACAAACCCATTAAGAACGCTATCGTCAACTATAAGCAAGCGCCAGCTAATACCCCACTGTCAGATACTATAAGTAAAGACCTAAAAAAAAAGGGGTTCAAGTTTGTAGGGAGTACCGTCATCTACGCACATATGCAAGCTACTGGAATGGTGAACGATCACGAAACCCATTGTTTTCGATATAACGAAGTATAACCTATGCTCAAAACTAAATGAAAGCTAGATTCTATGTTTTCTTTATCCTTACGCTGAGTGCAAACCATATGTTTGCACAACATAAATATGAGCGAGAATTCCGTATCAAAAAATCACAAATGCCCATTGAAGCACTACAACTGCTTGATACAAATTTAGAGGGTGCCAAACGCCTAAAATTTTATAAGGAAATAGATAGTACCAAAAATAGTTATGAGGCAAAATTCAAAAAAGGTAAACTTTGGTACAGTATAGCATTTGATGTTGCAGGCAAGCCTGAGGATGTTGAAATCACAATACAAACCTTAGATATCTCTTCCGATATCTTTAGCAATATCAAAAATTATTTTAGCAACACCTTTGAGAAACATCGCATAAAGAAAATACAACAACAATATCCTACATCAGAAACAGAAAGCTTAAAACAAATCCTTAGCTATGCCTTTCAAAATATGCTTATACCCACAGTAAATTACGAAATCGTAGTTGCAGGTAAAAACGATAAAAATTATTTAGAATACGAGATTCTTTTTGATGCCCAAGGCAAGTTTAAACATAGTAGGGAACGGTTACCTCCTAATTATGACCATGTGCTCTATTAGTATACACGACTAATTTCTTTTTTGTCTTCTTTGCGCTTCCTTTTTAAATCAGCCACAAGATAACCTTACGCGGTATTGAGAACCTATTTACAGCTATGAACTACAAAGTTAAGGACAACTACAAGCTTATTTTTGCGCTTGTAAAACGGATTTTTATTTATCACTTTTCCGATACGGGTTTTGCCACATGGCAACTGGATGTGGTTCTTTCGGATTATAAAATCAAGGACAATCAAAATCTTGCTTTTGGCATCCAATATCGATTTTGGACACTTTTTGACGACATTGAAAGCAACGAATTAAGACTTACACAACAGTATAATAGTGCCAAGAGAAAAGTAATTGTTAGACTAGGTAGCCAATTTAGATAAGAACAACGTATTACCGATGCCCCTACCATACATAGACTCTGATATAGTTTCGTCGTTGATTTAACTTTACAAGGCGAAGAGCTGGGCGTTGGGGAAGCTTATTTTGTGCTTTCCACGGAATTCTTGTGAAGTGTTACTAATAAAGCCCTGCCGGAATATGACCAAAAAGTTGATGCACAAATAGGATGGTTGCTAAACACGAATATAAAACTTCAATTAGGCACACAATTCCGTGCAGAAAACTATACCCATGAAACAGAATATGTGTTCTTTCTATTCTCTGCTTTAATCTTGACCCTTTAACAAGTTAATAAATTCTTTTCGTGGAATTTCCTTCGCCCCTAAACTAGACAAATGATCTGTATATAATTGACAATCTATAATACGATAGTTTTTTTCTTGAAGTTCCTCTGCAAGTTTTATGAATGCGAACTTAGAAGCGTTGGGTGTTAAACTAAACATACTTTCCCCACAAAAAATAGTACCCAAATCTACCCCATACAAGCCACCTACCAAAATATCATCTTGCCATACCTCATAGGATTTAGCGATTCCCTTTTTATGCAGTTCGGAGTAGGCTTTTCTTATTTTTTGAGTAATCCATGTACCTTCTTGGTCTTCACGTGGCACTGTAGCACAGTGTTCAACAACTGCTTCAAAGCATGTATTCTTTGTTAATTTAAATTGATCATCTCTTATGATCTTAGCCATACTTTTAGAAACCTTTATATTTTCCGGGAATAGTACCATACGCGGGTCAGGGCTCCACCATAATATCAGAGAATCGTCGTTGAACCAGGGAAAAATACCGTTCTGGTAAGCCAATAACAATCGCTCCGGGGAAAGATCTCCCCCAACAGCTAAAAGCCCTTCTTCATTAGCTTTCTCTACATCTGGGAATACCAATTTGTCCGATAGAAAAGCTATAGCGTTTTTAATATATTCTGCTCCCAAAAAGTTTTATTTACCAAATTAACTAAAGGCTAAAAAACAAAAAACTTGTTCAACCTTTTAAGCCAAACAAGTTTATTAATTCTTATTCTTACGAGATAGTTGTGAATAAAACTATCTAATTGATGTAGGCCCTAATTTTAAAAGGGAAGGTCATCGTGATCTTCCTCGTTTAAATTGTCAGCAGGTTCAAATGCTTCCATTGGAGGAACTGGAGGCATCCCGGCGGCTGGTGCCTGTTGTTGCTGAACGCTTTCTATACGCCAACCTTGTATGGAGTTGAAATACTTAACCTCTCCCTGTGGATTCGTCCATTCTCGTCCTTTAACATTGATTCCTACTTTTACATCTTGCCCTACGCCACAATTATTCAGTAAATCACATTTATCCTGAACAAACTCTACTAAAATATGCTGTGGGTATTGTTCATCTGTAGTGATGACCAATTCTCTTTTCCTAAATCCGTTGTTACCAAAAGTTTTGGTTTCTCCAACTAACTTTACTTTTCCTTCTATTTCCATCTTAAAAGCTCTTTTAAACAATAAAAATCAAAAATACGTAAAATGATGCTGTAATAAAACTAACACGATGGAATACAACACAACAATTATTTGCATTTTAGGTTATCTTTAGTAACACAAAACATTTGGATGAAATTTAATCCTAAAAGCAAGACCTCTAATATTTTTCTTCTTATTGGTTCCTTTATCGTGGTTAGCCTTATTCTTTGGAACACCAATAGTTTTTTTAAAACCTTTAAGGAGGAGGAGCGTTTGAAAATGGAGATTTGGGCCACTGCCCAATCCGAGTTTTTACAATCCTCAGAAAATGTTGAATTGGGAAACCTGCATTTGCGTGTATTTCAAAACAACACGTCTACCCCCATGATCTTAATCAATAAGGATAGTTCTATCAGGGTAAATAATATACCTAGTGAAAAGGTGGCAGATTCTGTCTATATCCAAAAAAAATTAAAGGAATTCCAAAGTGAGAATACTCCAATTTCTGTTGACCAGCAAGGCGAGCATTTAGCTACGCTCTACTATGGTAATTCCGATGTGTTGAACAAATTAAAATACTACCCCATTGCCCTTCTTTTAATAATTTTTCTTTTCGGTGCCGTTATTTATTTTCTATTCAAAACCAACAAATCCTCCGAGCAGAACAAATTATGGGCAGGAATGGCAAAGGAAACAGCACATCAGATTGGTACCCCTCTATCCTCCTTAATGGGATGGAATGAATTACTAAAGACAGAAGATATAAACCCGGACATAACCAAAGAGATAGAAAAAGATATTGATAGACTACTAACGATTACAGAACGTTTCTCCAAAATTGGATCACTTCCCAAACTAGATAAAGCAGATATCGTTGACGAAACAGAAAAAGCCTACGAGTATTTAAAAAGAAGAAGTTCCAAGCTTATTCATTTTTCCTTTTCTAGTCAAATAGAAACCCTTCCAGTGCTCCTAAATAGTTCTTTATATAATTGGACAATAGAAAATTTAGTTAAAAATGGAATTGACGCTATGCGAGGAAAAGGCAGTATTGCCATTGAAATCGTACCGGATGGCAAATTCGTAAATATCCTAATTGCTGATACTGGCCAAGGCATCTCTAAAAGCAACTTTACAACCATCTTTGACCCAGGTGTAACCACAAAAAAAAGAGGCTGGGGTTTAGGACTATCACTTGTTAAAAGAATAGTAGAAGAGTACCATAATGGAAAAATAAAAGTACTTTCATCTGGTAAAGAAGGTACCATTATGCAAATTTCCCTTAAAGTAGCACACTAATTATGGCAAAAGAAAAGTTAGTTGTTATCCAGGAGGCAACATTGAACAACAATTGCCCCGAGTGTTTTAACCAAGATTTAAAGCTTACTTTTTTTCAAAAACACACATATGGTCGTTTTTTTCATAAAACTACCCCTGAGGTTTCTAATAAACTAGTGTGCAACAAATGTAAATCGTCTATCTATCCTGTAAGTTGGACAGAGGATATAGAGCGAATGTTCAACTATTACCAAAAAACTGTAGTTCCAGAGAAGAAATCTTCTAAACCCACAGTATTCTTTTTTGTAAGTATGCTCTTGATGATAGCTTTGATTGCTGGGGCAATCTATATTTTCCTGTTGGGGCCTATTGAATTTTAGAACGAATACTGGCTGCGACCGTTTCAAATTCTTCGTGTGTTAACTTCGCCTTATGCATAAAAGTAGCGTCTTGCATACTGTTCAAAGGAATTAAATGCACATGTGCATGAGGAACTTCTAACCCTATAACAGAAATTCCTACTCGTTTACAGTCTATGGCCTGGCCTATAGCTTTGCCAATTTTCCTTGAAAAAGTCATTAATGCTATAAAATGCTCCTGCTCCATATCCAGTATCTTGTCAACTTCCATTTTAGGAATACATAACGTATGTCCCTTAGCATTAGGGTTAATGTCTAAAAATGCTAAAAAGAGATTATCCTCAGCAATTTTGTAACAAGGTATTTCTCCGTTAATTATTTTAGTGAATATAGTTGGCATAACCTTGTGCTATTTAAAATAAAAAATCCCATTCGTTAGGAATGAGATTAAATATAACAAATTACAGTTTGTTATTCTCTTGTGATTTCTATTATCTCTAATTTTAGAGTACCATTGGGAACCGCTATTTCGGCAATTTCTCCTACTTTTTTACCCAACAAACCTCTTCCTATAGGAGAACTAACAGATATTTTACCGGTTTTAATATCCGATTCACTTTCTGCTACCAGCTTATACTTCATCTCCATACCGTTATTCTGGTTTTTCAGTTTTACGATCGATAAAACTAGTGCCTTGGAAGTATCCAACTGAGATTCATCAATTAGGCGTGCATTAGCAAGAGTACCCTCCATTTTGGAAATTTTCATTTCCAATAAACCTTGCGCCTCTTTTGCTGCATCATATTCTGCATTCTCTGAGAGATCTCCCTTATCGCGGGCCTCAGCAATGGCCTGTGATGCCTTAGGGCGCTCAATATCCCTAAGCTGGTTTACTTCGTCCTTTAACCTTTTAAGTCCCTCCGCGGTGTAGTAAGATACGTTACTCATAACATCGTCGTTTAATAAATAGCAAAATCCTCTGCATATGCCCTATTTAAAGGCTTTTTTAGAGAGGATTTAACGCAAAGATACATATTTTTTATGCATTTTTGTTTAAGTTTTCTTAAAACCACACTTTCAAATGAAACGAATTTTCCTACTGGTTCTGCTATCAATTTCTATTGCTTGTTCCGACGACCGCACCAATAGAAATCCTTATTTACAGGAGGTAGGTTTTCGTTTTGATGTAAACCTTAACCTTCCGTTATATAGCCCACTTACAAATACTGGCAGCGCCATACTAGTAAAGTCTGATGGTGTAGGTACGCGTGGTGTGTTCGTCATCAATACCGGCTTTAACCAATTCCGTGCTTTTGAGGCAAGTTGTCCTAATCATGTGCCTAACAATTGCTCTACCATGGATTTTACAGGTCAGGTAGCCACATGTTCTTGTGAGGAATATGAGTACAGCTTGTTTACGGGGCAACAGTTAAACAGACCTAATGATGGTAACCGGTATTATGATATGCTAGAATACAGGGCAAATTTTAGTGGGAATTCGGTAATCATCTCAAATTAAACCAATCCAGATAGCACTACATCCTCAAAGTTAAAAGGCTGCTCCTCAAGCTTATTTTCCAGTAACCAGTCCAAGTACTGATTTACTTTCTGTTTTTCCAAGACACCCCAGTTATCCATATTGCCATAGAAAGGGGATGAGAATATTTGACTTTGCACCAAATCTATGTTTAGATCCTGTTCCGCTACGTGGGATGCAAAGCACTCCACTGCCTCGGACGGATTATCTTGGGCATACAAATACCCTTTTTTAGTCGCTTCCAAAAATTGGGCATAACCACGTGCTCGTTTAGCAACACCTTTTTTACTAGTCATAATGATTGGGGAATAACCGTAAGGAATACCATAATCTGCCATTTTAAAAAGGTTTAAATCAATTCCTTCATTTTCGGCCTGTATGCCTTCCCAATTTCTAAATATCCAAGTCGCATCAGACTTTCCCTTAATGATAGTATTCCAAATACCCAGTTTTTCTGGATATACTATTTTAAAATCGCCTTTACCTCCATCGTTTTTAATCATCTGCCTCACCATTTCATCTTCATAACGAGCCTGATACGAAGCATACATTTTACCATCCAAATCAGCTGGACTTGTAATTCCATTGCTAGACAAACTTGCAATAGCACTTAGGTCTTCTTGAAAAATTGTGGCGATCACAACTGCATCAAACGCATTGGTTTTGGTTCTATAGCTAACCACACTTTCAAATGGGCAAAGCGCCATATCTACCTGTCCTAATTCAACTTTCTTTGCCGGAGTAGTACTGTAATTATCAGTATCTGGAGTTTCAATGATAACCTCAAGCCCCATCTCTAAATAATATCCTTTCTCTTTAGCCACGTAAAAACCAGTATGGTTGGTATTTGCGGTCCAATCCAATGCAATCTTAAATTTCTCCATGTCTTTGTTTTTTAGATTAAAACTATACTGAAAATATACGCTAGCCTTGTTGTATTTTCTTCTTCACTTCCAAAAATCAAAAAAGAAAAACACACTACAGGAAACAAGGTGTATACATTCAAAACTCTTGATAGATAAAAAATATGGCAACTCTGTTTATCACAGTCTAAAATAACCCTACAGTACGTGTTGGTTCAAAATCTTGTAGCGTTCCCTTACCTCTTAAAAGTTAACAGTAGCACCTAATAAAAAATTAGTACCCGCTTGTGGATAATATCCCGCACCTTCCACGGTAGTTATCGTTCCTGGATTTGAAAAATCATCATCAAAAGTGAAGAAATATCCATTAGATTCAAATTTTGCGTTGAATATATTATTTACCAAGCCAGAAAATACGATGCTCTTTAAAAAACCATCGCATCTTAATTCATATTGTAGATTAAAGTCGGTTTGGGTATAGGCATCCAATACAGAACTGTCCGCATCTATATTACCCATATATTGTTTACCTACATATTTAGATAACAACGAAACCTGAAAATTAGTAATAGGACTATAGACGAATATATTACCTAAAACCACATTGGGCGAAAAAGCAATATTAGTATTACCTAAATCCTGCAAAGCCCCATCTCTTTGAAAAACAAAATTTCTATTCTGATTGGCACTCAAGGCTACATTGGGACGCAAAGCGAATTTCTCCCCAAGGCTAATATTTGCATCTATTTCTAACCCTAATCGGTAACTATCTCCCACATTTTCACGCAAAGGAGCACCAACATCATTTAATTCCCCGGTAAGCACCAACTGATCTTGGTATTGCATGAAATAGATGTTCGTACTCACTTGGACACTAGGGGAAACATAGCGCCAACCTAGCTCATAATCCTCTAATCTTTCCGGTTTTGGGTCCCCGCTTTCATAATCGTTTCTATTGGGCTCCCTGTTGGCAATGGCATATGAAAAATAGAAGTTGTTATTTCGATTTAAATCGTAGGTAAGACCTGCCTTAGGATTAAAGAAGTTAAAAGTGTCATCTACCAAACCTGTCTCTTCTCCATTTGCTTTGTAACTCACGGTCCTGTATTGTAAATCTCCATAGAGCGACCATTGCTCATCTAGCTGGTAGTTGGCCTTGGTGTAAAAATTGAAATCCGTTTTTGTGGAAGTGTCATCATAATAGCGATCTTTGTAGTCGCTATCACTAGCAAAGCGTGCCCAAATAACCTCGCCAAAATGGTCACCTTCATAACGGTTCCAGCCACCGCCCATGATAAGGTCTAATTTATCTTTGCTGTAATTAGCTGAAAATACGGTGCCATAAAAATTATTGTCCAGCCAACGTCTGCGTATTAGGTCTGTAGTATTTACCTCAGCACCAGCTACCGTAAGGGGCTGAAAACCATAGGTTGCAAAATCATCATCCTCTCGAAACTGCTCAAAATAACCTCTCCCTCTGGTATAATGTAAGGCGATGTTGGTGCTCCAAAATTCGGATATTTGCTCGTTCCACAGCAATTGAGCGTGGTCTTGCTTATAGTTATCTGCCTCATTGTCATAGAATTGAGTGGCTCCGTTTTCATCCGTGTAAATTCCTGATGGATTAAAAGTCCTGTCAGCTTGCAAGGTTTCAGCATCAATGCCGTACCATGCTTGATAGGTGATTTCATGTCCCCCAAAAAGCAAGGCCTTTATGACTGTATTGTCATCTTTGTAGGCACCTTGCAGAAAGTAGGAATCCATATCGGCGCGTGCTCTATCAATGTATCCATCCGAATTTATCTTGGACAAACGGCCAGAGATTTCAATATGGTCATTGAGCATTCCCGTACTGAACTTCATATTATGACGCATCGTATTAAAACTACCAATAGAGGATGAAATTTGACCATAGGCATCTTCGGAAAAACCGTCGGTCAACAAGTTTAAACTCGCTCCAAATGCTCCTGCACCATTGGTTGAAGTCCCTACTCCACGCTGCAACTGCAAACTTTCTGTAGAGGATGCAAAATCGGGCATGTTTACCCAGAATGTACCTTGAGATTCGGCATCGTTATATGGAATACCATTTATGGTAACGTTTACGCGTGTGGCATCGCTCCCTCGCACTCTAATACCGGTATATCCAATTCCCGCACCAGCATCCGAAGTGGTGACCACAGAAGGCAAAAAATTCATTAAGATAGGAATGTCCTGTCCCAAATTTCGGGGTTTAATCTCTTCCTTGGTAAGGTTGGAGAATGTAACAGGAGATGCTTTTGTAACTCTAATAGCGGAGACAAAAACCTCATCCAGTTCCACTTTTTTGCCTTCTAAAGAATCGGTTGGTTGTTGTTGAGCCCTAAGACCCATAGTCAGCGCAAGAAATGCTGCAGTTGTAAAAATAGATAGCTTCATTCGTACTAAACTTTAGTTACGAATAAAAGGGGCTATTATTCTAAGTTAAAAATTGAATTTCGTTGCTCTCCAAATACTATTTAGTTAGCGCAACATATGTTACCTAATGACGATTATCGCCTCCCTTGGCAGCATTACCTGCCCAGGTTCACTGGGTATAATCTCAGCTTCATCGTGAACTCGTTACAGGACCAGCCTGGTAGTTGTTCGAGATTTAGCACCCCTTTGAGATGAATCAAAGGTAAGACAGGTTTTTAATCTTTCATAGTGCAAAATGAAAATTTAATAAAAACCTCAAAAAAGAATTAACAGAATTACATAGCGTAAGAAACAATTGAGTACGTAAATATCATGTATGCGCGGCTCCACCACCATTTTGACCCTTAAAATTATCATTAGTTATATTTTGCTAGCAGTATTGGCCTTAATAGCGGCATTTTATGTTTATAATGAAACACGAAACTATCTTGCATCTGACACCGAGGGAAAAAGTGAAATAAAATTGTTAATGGCTAACGCCTTATTAACCCAATTGCACGAAGCAGAAAGCCTATCCAAGCTTGCGCTACAGTCTAAAAGACAAAAATACTTCGAGGCCTATTCCCTAAAAATAGATTCTGTTTGTAAAGATGTCGATGACATAAAAAGACTTACGAAAAATCAACAGCAACTCCATTTATTGGACAGTTTAAAGCTACTTCTTGGTAAAAAAGTAGCGAATAACGAAGCCTTGCTCGTTTCCAAATCAAAAAACCAGACCAGTGTGGCCATTACAGACGCAATACAACAATTAGATGAAATGGAAACATCCTTGGGCATTATTACACCAGAGGCACTTGCCCCAAATTTAAAATCTCTTCCCCAAAAAGCTCAGGAAACCATTAAAAAGGTGGCCCAATATTTAAACAAAAATGTTCCAAATACAGATTCTAATTCAAAAACCTCTCGTAAAGCGGATAGTATACTCAGTTTGTCAAAAGCGCTTTTAAAAGAAATAAAGGATGAAAGCACCTTAGAAGCTAAATCCCTCACAGACAGAGAGAACAACATCAATGCTATCGATCTTGAGCTATCTCAACAATTACGTCATATCCTTGCCTCTTTTGAAAAAGAAATTATGATAAACGGCTTTAACGAAAACATAAAAAGAGAAGCAGTTTTAAAACGGAGTATCCGTTTGGCAGTTATGGCGGCTATTTTAGGAATTTTGGTAGTAGGTATCTTTGTCTTTTTACTAAATAGAGATTTTTGGAAAGCCAAAATATACCGTCAAAAATTAGAAAAGGAAAAATACCTATCAGATTCATTGCTTAAAAGCAGAGAACACCTCATTAGAATGGTGAGTCATGACGTTCGCACTCCTTTAAACGCCATATTTGGCTATACTGCACTTTTAAAAAAATCTGTTTTGACAAAACAACAAAACGTCCAACTTAACCATATAAAATCGTCCACAGATTATGTGAACCATCTGGTCCAAGATCTTTTAGATTTTTCACAATTAGAAGCGGGGAAAATGAAACTGGAAAATAGTGCTTTTAACTTATTCAACCTTATAACAGAAACTACGGAAAATATTGTTATGTCTCATGGCAATAAAGCCATTTCCATGGTTTTGGATATTGACCAAGCATTAAACCATACTATTTTCAACGATTCAATCAGAATCAGGCAGATTGTATCCAACATTTTAGATAATGCCTACAAATTTACCAAGAATGGGGAAATAAGGATGGAGGTAAAACTGATAAAAAAGTCGGACAATGAAAACCATGTAAGTATTCGTATTTCAGACACTGGTATTGGCATTCCAAAAGAGCAGCAACAAAACATCTTTAAAGAGTTTACACAGGCTGAAAACAAATTAAATGAAAACCGAGGTGGTTATGGACTAGGGCTTACCATTTCAAAAAAGTTATCGGAACTTTTGGGAGGAACCTTAGGTTTAGAAAGTAAATTAGGCGAAGGAAGTTTATTTACGTTGAGCCTTCCTATTGTATTTTTTCATAAAATTGAGCCGGTCGCAGTAACCGAGGAAAACATCGCTTTTAAAAAACCCTTTCGCATCCTTATTGTTGAAGACGATACCACTTTATTGCGAATGATTGGGGAAATACTGAAACAAGCAAATTTACATCCAATCCTTTTGAAAGATTTTGATGAACTGGAACATCAAATCGATCTATCCTATGATATGGTTCTTACGGATATTGAAATGCCTATTACCACGGGATATGGTGTCCTAAAAAAATTGAGGTCCGGAAACTACGCACATTACAAAGACCAACCCATTATTGCTATGACAGGCAGGCAAGATATAAATGTTTCAATCCTGATTGATAAAGGATTTTCAGCAGTTATTAAAAAACCTTTTACCGCTGTGAAACTAATTAAAATAGTTCTGGAGTTTTGCGAAATCGAAAAAGCAGCTCCGGAGAAAACCAAAATAGAAAAAACAGAGATTAACACTACTGATCAAAAACTTTTCTCACTGGAAGGCCTAAAAATGTTCTTAGGAAACGATGTTGAGGCAATTCAGGAAGTGCTGCAGATATTTCAAAACGATACGCTTAAAAATAAGGCGGCCATAGAAACGGCACAAAACCAAAAAGAACTTAGTACTATAGCCCACCGCATGCTGCCTATGTTCCGACAAATGAATATATCAAGTTGTATTCCTATTTTAGAAACCTTTGAAAAATTCAATAATGGCATAAGTGATTGGAGGGGAAGCTATAATCAACTCAAACAACTAGATATTGCTTTGGATAAACTTTTAAGCGAATTAAAAGAAACTCATTTAATCAAACATCCAAATCATAGAAACTAATTCTATTATACAAAGTTTTTCGCGTAATCTGCAATAATTTGGCCGCTTTGGATTTATTATAGTTAGTTCGTTTTAGCGCTTTTACTATCTGTTCTTTCTCAAATTCGGCTTTGGATTGTGTTTGATTGGTAAAAATTACGGAAACCGTTTTCATCTCTTGGGGTAAAACATTTGCTTGTATTAAAACTCCTTGCGTTAATAATACGGCTCGTTTCACTACATTTTGAAGCTCCCTAATATTACCGGGCCAATTATAACTATTAAAGATTTCCCATACCTCATCAGAAAAATTGGATACAGTCTTCTTTAAATCACTATTGGCCATTTCCAGAAAATAGAGCGCAAAAATTTCTAAATCTTTATGTCGCTCTACCAAGGCAGGTATTTGTAACGAAAACTCATTTAACCTATGGTAAAGATCCTCTCTAAATAGACCCTTTCCAACGGCCATTTTCAAGTCTTCATTAGTTGCAGAAATAATTCGTACATCTACCTTTATTTCGTTATTGCTACCTACCCTTTTAATCTTTCTTTCTTGTAATGCCCTTAATAAATGCATCTGGTTGCCGTAGGAAAGATTGCCTACTTCATCCAGAAACAAAGTGCCATTGTGAGCAGCTTCAAAACTACCTATATGGTTGGATATTGCCCCGGTGAAACTGCCCTTTACGTGACCAAAAAACTCGCTTGAGGCCAATTCGTTTGGAATCGCACCACAGTCTAAGGCGACAAAAGCACTGTTCTTTCTTTTGCTCTTCTCATGAATTTTTTTTGCGGTTACTTCCTTCCCAGTACCGCTTTGTCCTATCAAAAGAACAGACATATCCGTTGGCGCCACTAGAAAAATATAATCCTCCAAGGCTTGGGCTGCATCACTGACAAATATTGGATGCTGTTGGTATTCTAAAGCAACTTTGTATATCTCTTTTTCATTAGCACCTGTACTAATGTCTTTTTGTTTGGGAGTTACAGACCTTCCCTTTAGTGCATCCTGGACTATAGTAAGAATCTGATCTGGTGTAAATGGTTTTTCAATGTAATCATAAGCTCCTTGCTTTATAGCTCTTACTGCAGCGGCAACTTCCGCATAACCCGTCATAATAATGACTTGGGTATTTCCTGTTACTTTGGAAAGTAATGATATACCATCATATTCGGGAAGCCTTACATCTGTAAGCACAATATCAAAATGATGCTCACTTATAGTTTTTTCAGCTTGGATGCCGGTTTGGTTCGTTTCAACAAAAAATCCATTTCGCACTAAAAATTTACTCAACATTTGTGCAAAAGACGTATCATCTTCAACAATCAGTATTTTAGGCATAGGGACAGGATGAAGGTTCCTAATATGTACGTAAGATTTACATAAAACAGCTGACTAGTTTTATAATTTATCTGGAATCATTTTGAATGAAACTATTTTCAAGAAAAAAAGGGACAGCAAAATGCCATCCCTTTTCAAACCAAACCAACTTAATAATGACTGTGTACAAGCTTTTTACAAGTCTAACCAATTCCCATTTTCATCGGCATAAAGGGTTCCAGTAGTGCCATCTTCAAGGGCCATTTCCAACTTATATTGCTTTTCTTCATTCACGTAAGCCTTGTCAATGGTTGCTGTGGGGTAGCTTTTGGCGACAGCGTCAGTTATGGCAGTAGGCAAATCGGTAGTGGATATTTCCGTAAATTCTGAGGAGTGTACGATTAACTCGATTAACTCTTCTTGTGATAGTTTAGCTACGTTAGCCATAACGGATAAACTTCCAAGAGCCAATGCTCCAACTAAAAATAATTTTTTCATGTTCTTGTGATTTTAATTAATATTTCTTTTAAACTTACTTTCTACATTAGAAAAATAGTGCCAGAAATAAAATAAATACAACTCACTGATTTATTGATAGTTACAACTTATAGCTAAAAATTGAAACGGGTAAAATTGTTCGCATAATAAAAAAAATGTGTAAATATTATACAAAAAAGTAAAGGAGTCACCGAAGCAACTCCCTTACTACCAACCAAAAAAACCAATTTTAAAACTTTGTCGTAAATCATGAATCCAATTTATCATTGAATTTAAACCGGGGTAGTAAGCTTTAGATTGCTTTGGTGGTACCTTCATAGTTAATGGTTAGTGTTTCCATGAAGTTTATCTTTAGTGTTTTACTTGTTCTGCTACAATTAACTCTATATTGTCTGTATCATTTTGTTTATCGTTCATATGTATGGAGGCTGCTATCCAAATACTTATTGTTGCGACTCCTAAGAGGATCGATTTAAAAATATCGTTCATACTATTATAAAGTTTTACTTAGTCTTGTTCCCAATAGATTCTGGCCATCACGCAAAGCGAGGTCACAAAAACCAAAGTGCCTACTGCTGCAAATATTATCGATACCATTATTCTATTTCTTTTGTTCTATAGTATAAGACACGAGTATATTTAAAAGGTCACTTTTGGGTATAAAAAAAACTGCTTTTAAGCAGCTTTTTTTATTTTTTTCTTCCAATTACCTCTTAGTTAGCCAATTACCATAAGAATCTATATACACAGTTCTTCTGGTGCCACTCTTTAAAACCATGACAAGCTTAAATTCTCCCTTGGTATTTTTGTAAACCCCACCTAATTTAGAAGTTGGATATTCTTTTAACAACTCCTCAACAACTTTTGGGGTAAGTTCCTTTGAGGTAACTTTTTTAAACTCGTCCGCAAGGAACACATGTGTCACGTTGACTAGTGGAAGTATCGTTTCTTTTGCAGTTACATTAAACATTGTTCCCATCGCCAATAAGCCTAATATCCAGTATTTTTTCATTCTATAAAATTTAATCGTTGCTAATTATAAGCTTGACTTATTTACGGAAGAAAATAGAATTTGGACTTTAACTTAAATAGGTTTTACATTTATTTAACCTTGATGAGATGGTTTCAAAAGATCGTTTACCGTCTTTACAGGATTAAAAGTAACCAAGGGTACTTCAACAAAAATAGTATTCCAATACGCCATGGCTCCGTTCCAGAGGCCAGGTAACTCTAAGGCTTTTAATTCCTTACCATCCTTTGTTTTTTCAGTTATAAAGCCTTGTTTATGATCTACAAAATCGAGTAAATTGTATTTTTCACCTGTATATTTACGTACACCACATACCAAATCTACAGGATTAAAGTGAGTGGCATTCTTTAAGATATCTACCTGTTGTGAATTACCCATATCTATTTGAGCCGATTCAATAATCTGTAAGGACAATTCTCCTTTTGCATTGGTAATCCAGAAAGGACCTCCCCCCGGTTCGCCTTCGTTCTTAACCATACCGCATATTCTTATCGGTCTTTCTAGTTTGTCTAATACTACTTTTACCTGTTCCTCAAGGGACATTCCGGTATACCCTTCTAAAAACCTGACATTAAGCTTTGTTTCTAAAAAATACTTTGTTTCTTTTAGCTTGTCGTTATCCGTTGTGCCACTTTTCAACAGCTTGGTATAAGCAAAAGCCTTTTCTTGAACATCCAGCAAGACACCTGCCAATATTTTTTTGCTTTCCGCTACTGCATCCGCATCGCGCATCACGGCAACATTATCTATGTTTTTAATAAAAATGATATCAGAATCTTGCTCGTTTAAATTTTCAATTAAGGCCCCATGCCCTCCTGGTCGAAATAATACCGAACCATCAGGATTACGAAACGGTGTATTATCCATAGCTACGGCAATAGTATCTGTAGCAGGTTTTTGAAAAGAATAATCTACACTAAAATCAGTTTTTGTGTCTTCGGTTACTCTTTCTCGCACCTTATTAAGTTCAAAATTGAACATAGTCTCATGCTGTTCAGATATGGTAAAGTGCAACATGGACTTTCCTGCAGAACTAGCATACAGGGCACCTTCCTTTAAATGTTCCTGAAATGGTGTTACCTTACCCTTTCCATACTTGTGAAACGGTAAAAGTCCCTTGGGATAGAAACCGTAGTTTAGAGCATCCTCACCCAAAAGCTCTTTTACAAAAGCATATACTTCTTCGCCTTGGGTAGCGCCACTGGTATTCAAACGACTTTTTACATTCTGATAAAACGGGAATTTTTCTAATCCATTGGAAAAAACTTCAATCCCTTTATCCTCTGTTCTTACGATATACGCTTGTAGTGTTTCCTCTTTGGGATTATAGGCTTCCAAAAAACTGAACAACGTCTTAAACATGCGAGATGCTGCACCAGAAGCAGGAACAAATTTAAGTATATCTAAATTTTTAGAATTCCTACCATAGGCTTCCACCAAAACTGTTTCTTCCTCCTTCGAAAAACGATAAATTCCGTCCCCAACAACAGCGGCTTTTTTTAAATTAACAAAGGGAATTCCTTCCTTAAATGTCTGTATTTGCGTGGCAACCTTTTCTTGACTGATTCCTTTCGCAGCTAGTTGCTCTTTGTCTTTCTCGGTTAATTCCATCATTTTTACAGTAACTTTTCTATATGTTCAATTGCGGTTTGTAGTCGCTGTTTTTTATTCCCTTTTAAGATAATAAAATTACGCTTGTGCTTTTCCAATGTTTTCTGAAAATAAGAAAACATTTCTTCCCTTTCTGTAGGTTTGTCTCGAAGATCATCTGCCTGCCATGGAATATCTATATAAGTGAGAAAATATAGGTCATAAGTGTTTTCCAAAGCATATTTCTCCAATATGGGGTCACAATCTCCAATATAATAGGCTTCAGAATACACTTTAGTTTCCAGTAAATCCGTGTCACAAACCAAAATTTTTGTAGCTTTTTTGGTCAGTTCATTTTCCAGTTTCATCTGACCTTCCGCAATGGGCAATAGGTCATCCGGCTCACAAGTTTTACGTTCATTGTTCCATTTTCGCTGTAGGTATTCACGCGCATATTCTGGCACCCAAACGGTGTTATAGTACCTCGCCAATTGCTCGGACAGCGTTGTCTTTCCAGTAGATTCCGGCCCAAAAAGGACCACTTTTACAATGTCTGAAGCTTGTTGTCTATACTTTTCTTCCATGCGAAATATGCCTGTATGGCCAGAATGGTAAATATAAGGTATTGCAAGGAAAGCATACCCCAACCCCTATAAGCATAGAGTGGTACGGTAATAATATCTGCAAAAATCCAAAGCGTCCAGTTTTCTAATTTTTTAAGCGCCATGTACCACATTGCCGTAAAAAATATACCAGAGGTAAAAATATCAATATAGTTACTCGTGGTAATTTCAACACCAAATATGTTGTACACACCATAAGTGACGAGCATGGTTAACACAAAAAGGGCGAATCCAATACCTTTCTGCCTATTAGTAGTTCTTGATATCTGAATTAGTTTTTTACTGTTCTTGGTGCGCGACCAATTCCACCAACCGTAAATACTCATTACGGAAAAGTAGAAATTCATAGCCATGTCTCCCATAAGTCCGTCACGAAACAACAAGTAGACGGTGAGCACTGTAGCGATCAAACCGGTGGGATATACCCAAATGTTTTCCTTTTTGGCAAACCAAACACTCAGGATACCAAAGACAAAAACAATAGCCTCCAGAACTATGATATAAATCTCCTTATTCTTGTAAGGATCTAAGAAAAAATCAAAAATGGGGTTCATAATCGCTTCTGTCAGATTTTACCAGCTTCATGTATAATAATCCTTTCTCCATTAAATCGAACGCTATTTTTATTTCAGATTGAAGCACGTTCATCACAGCATCGTATTCCCCATAAATTTGAGTACTTAAAGGATTTTCAAGAATAGTAAGACCTGAAGCTCTTAGTTTTTTTATTAAGTTAATAATGTGCTCCTCAAAATCATCTTGCAAAGGCGAGAAAGTAAGCTCAACTGATATCTTCATTATTTAAGTCTTAAATTTAATTTTACGATTAATGTGGATGATACTATTACATGTTAAGCTAGCTACTATTTCCTAAGCGAAGGGCATACACACAGGTAAACCCTTCAAACTCCAAAAAATTGATATTGTATGTCGATTCATTCCCTTGATACAAAATCTCTGCTATAGTTTCTTGGTCTAAAAAAGAAAAATCCGTCACTTTTATATGGTGTAAAAAACTAAGTCCCTTTTGACCATAAATCTTATAAAGCGATTCCTTTGCGCCCCAAACTATAGTTAATTTTCTAACCACCGCTTCGCTATTGGCCAAGGTTCGATATTCCATTACCGGTGTGAATTTATGTGCTATTCTAAGAATTTTATCGCGCTGCATTTCAATATCGATTCCCACCTCATCTTGTTTACCAATAATAATTGCTGTAAAATGATGGGAGTGTGTGATGGAAATATGATTCCCATCCTCTAGATACGGTTTTCCTAACTCGTTGTAGTATAGATTATCATCAACATAACCATAAACAGCCAGCAGGTGACGTATGCTTAAAAAGGCCCTCCGGTGCATTTCCGATTTCATTCCATCAAAGCGGAACTGGCAATTTTTGCTCAAAGTTATACCCTTTGCCAACTGCTCCTCGGTTTCTTCAACCTTCCATATGGAAATAGTCGTATGATCGTCTACTGTTATTGTTTTGTAAAGCGGCATGGAATTTCTTGTCTATTTTGTACCTTTGCAGCGCATTAAATAAAGCTATACGCTTACGAACGAAAGTATAAAGAAAAAAAGATATGAGCACCAAAACTATTCCATTTGTACCTTATAAAGTAAAGGATATTAGCCTAGCTGGATGGGGAAGAAAAGAAATTGAATTGGCAGAAGCGGAAATGCCCGGATTAATGGCCTTACGCGAGGAGTACAATAACGAGCAACCATTAAAAGGGGCTCGTATTGCAGGCTGCTTGCACATGACCATACAGACAGCGGTGCTTATAGAAACATTGATAGCCCTTGGTGCTGAGGTAACCTGGAGTTCTTGTAATATTTTCTCTACCCAAGACCAAGCTGCTGCTGCCATGGCGGACGCAGGTATCCCCGTATACGCTTGGAAAGGGATGAACGACGAAGAATTTGATTGGTGTATAGAACAAACTTTGTTCTTTGGCGAGGACCGCAAGCCGTTAAATATGATTTTAGACGATGGTGGCGACCTTACCAACATGGTATTGGATAGGTATCCTGAATTGGCTGCAGGGATCAATGGCCTTTCTGAAGAAACAACTACGGGCGTTCACAGATTATACGAGCGTGTAAAGAACGGTACTTTACCCATGCCTGCAATAAACGTAAACGACTCCGTTACAAAATCCAAGTTTGATAATAAATACGGTTGTCGCGAGAGTGCTGTAGATGCTATCCGTAGAGCAACCGACACCATGTTGGCCGGTAAAAAAGTAGTTGTTGCAGGATATGGTGATGTTGGTAAAGGAACAGCAGCCTC